>Ga0209246_10000477_pt1 | contig 17078 bp, 26 predicted proteins | sample LauGreSpBDMM15SN_2_FD_187560 | JGI IMG/M metagenome (GOLD analysis project Ga0209246, IMG submission 187560) | Freshwater lake microbial communities from Lake Michigan, USA - Sp13.BD.MM15.SN (SPAdes) (version 2) | ecosystem: Environmental > Aquatic > Freshwater > Lake | place: Lake Michigan...
CACCCCTGTTAGAAACGGTGTAACCACCTCCCAAAGCGTTCTGGGCAGAAGTCACCATGTTGTTGTCAACATAATTTCCAGCGTTGTTACCTCGCGTTGTGGAATCACCAAACGCATCAACGTTATTGTTGTTTAAATTTGATACGTTTGATGTAGCGCCTGTAGCTGCCACATTCCCTGTAGTCGCCGCATTTCCCGTAGTTGCTGCATTTGTATTAACAAGGTTTGGAGCAAGTTGCTGTTGTTCAGCTGCCGAGCGTTGAGCTAATTCTGCTTGAGCCGCCTGCATAAAACTGGCTTGTTCTGCCGCATCAACATCCCCGCCAAAAGCATTCTGCCAAAACGCCAATCCACCCTCATCAGGAGCACGGCCAAGAATCTGCGTGTACAGATCGTTAACCGTCATAGGTGGTGGAGCCGCAGGAGGAGGTGGCGCTACAGCAGCTGGTGTAGTTGCCACGGGCGCTGGAGTTGCAGGTAATGTATCTTCAAATACATTTCTACCAAATTGTTGCTGTCCAAAATTAAGAGCCATTATCCGACCTTCCAATTTGTTCCGTCAGAATATACAGGGACTGCAATAGCCCCGCCAGTCACAACGGTCGCCCCAAATGTTGGAGCCAGTGCATCTGTTACAAAAGACCTTGCACCTTTGCCTGATGTAACCGCACTTGGTAGTGTTGCCACCGTGTAATTTGTTAATGGAGGAATAATTGCACTTGTTTTTAACTGCTCCAAAATTGCATCAATTCTATTAAAGTAAAGACGTAAAATATTGTTAAGCTGATCTGAATATACCCGTGAGTACACCTCCGTAGCCAGCGGTAAATTAGGCGCAGCTACTTGGTTAATTTCAAACTCGGACGTAACAATCATGAATTACCCCTGCGGCCATCTTGCTTAATGTCAATACGTGGACTACCAAGCTGCCATGCGCAGCCAATCTGATTAGATTCAACTTGAAGAATCATCTGGCGGCCACGAACCCTGACATATACCTGACCAGTAAACTGCTCAATAACAGTTGTTGATGTACGCACAACCGTTGCGTCTGGATTGCCGCCCAAGGATATTGGGTCGTTATAGCCAGAGCCAGAGTTTTGCATGGGGATTAAAGTCATGGTTACTGCTGGCGATGCCGCTTCAGATCCACGGAATGTAATATCTGGAAGCATCCGCCATACAAAACCAAAGTGATCGCCATCGTCAATGTCAAACTCAGCAGAAGAAATAATGGCGTTAATAGGCAGTGTTGTGCCTGTTTCGTTGTTGTCTACACCCTGCTCATGGTTGACCAAGTTATAGTTGTAAGTAGCCGCAACAGGAAAATCCCTTAAACCAGAATCAAGCCAAGCTGTACGGCCTAAAGTGCCATAAGACCAAACACCCTCGCCATTGTTTTCAAAGTAATTAAAGGTGACATAGCGGTCAATTTCTGTGCTTCCAGAGGCGCAATAGAACCACCATACCTCATTAAAACCTTCATTGGTTCCAGCAAACACTTGTTCCGCTTGGCTTAAATTAATGTCTTGATAAATGTACTGACGCAAGTCACAGCGCAAAGTTTGTAAACGACCATCGTATTTATAGAACTTATCTACGCCCATCCAGTACACCACACCCGAAGCAATTACAGCCGCATTCTTTCCAATAATTGATATGTTATCTCCCAGCAACTGGGAACTCCATATTGCTGGTGGGCCTTGATATTGAAATGAATATAAAGCCGAGTCAGTAAAAACCACAATTTCCTGTCGAGCTTGGACAACCGTTACGATTTCAGATCCATGAGAAAGAATAATGCTATTAGCTTGGTTAGTTGCAGATGGTGTCCAGTTAACTACAGACTCTTGATCTGACCAGCGAACAAGCATTGGATTAAGAACCCCTACAGCACTAATATCATCACATCCAAAAGCAAAAACAAACCGGCTTGTATCTGATACAAAAATAGTGTTTTGTACAGTTGGAACGTCAGAAGCACCAACTAAAGTTGATATGTTTACACCCCTTGTTGTAACACCAGCAGAGGCATCCCAATAATAAATGCCACCACCTCGAGGGCCAAAGATCAAATCCTCGCCAAAGTTATTTTGACTCCACAAACGAATTGAAACAGGCGTTCCAGATCCAACACCCCATACTCCACCACCCCAAGTTCCAGCACCCCACCCAGTCAAAGGCAAAGCAAAGTCTGGCCCAACATTAATTTGATAAGCAGCTACAACAGATGCGCCGCCGGATGAGCCAACTGCAATTGCTATAGCGGTAACAATTGTGTAGCTATTTGCATCAATAACTGTAATTTGATATTCAGCATTAAATGTAGTTGCGTATGTACCTGTAGCCCCACTAAATGTTACAAAGTCACCGGTAATGCCGCCATGAGCCGTATCGGTTACTGTGACAGTGGTAGTGCCATTCCCAGTAAATGGGTTGTTATTAATTGTGGAAGATGCACGAATTGGCGTAATATCGTTATATGCACCACCTTGTTCAATATAAAACTTTAAGTTAGTGCCTACACCCAGTAAATTTAATGAAGTAAGAGTGACCCAGTTCCATAAAGAACGGCAAACTCCCAAGAATGTATAAGAAGAAATGCGCTGCCAACCGCCAATTTTTTCAGGCGTACCTTGACGAAACCGCATCTTATCGGAGACATACCAACCATTTTCATTGGTATATCGGGTGTTTTCTTTGTTTACACCCGGTTTCAGTACAAGTTTTTTGAGCGTCATGAGCTACCCTTATTTACTGGCAACGCCTTTAGTCTTCTCAAAAGAACGCATACCGGCAATGCCCAAGATGCCTGATAATATCACCCAAAGCTGGTCTGCGTCTAGTACTGGCGGGGGATCCATGCCAATAGGAACCCAACCCATAGCTTGCAAGTATTTCCAGCACCATTGGAACAACGGATACAGCAGAAACTGATAACCCATAGCCGCTACACCAATCCAACCAATGGCTGGCCTCCAGCCGCTTACAAACACACTGGATGATGCAGCTTCAATCTTATTGACTTCAATCTGCGCTAGGTCTGTGGCTTGGTCAATGCGCCTTTCTTCAAGATCAAGCTTACGCTGCTCAATCTCCATTTCCATTTTTTCTTTGTCGGTGGTGATTAGGTCACCTGCAACCTTACCAACGGCTTCAATAATTGATCCAACGGCAAGCAAGCTCATGCTAGACCTTTCAGTGTGCGGTTAATCCAGCCCTTGAGGAACTTAACCTGCACGGGATTCTTGTTGCATATTTCAACGTAGCGGGCAATCTTTGCCAAAGCGTATGATTCTTTAAACCGCTGACCATCCGTGATCTGGTTTAGCTTCTCAACGGTCTTAGCACCAATACCGCCGTCTGGCGTAGCGCCAATGACCAACTGAGCCAGCTTCACAGCCATGCCCATACCTGCGTTTACACCAAAGTTAAAGATGGTATTGGCCACCTCTTGGTTACTGATCTCGTTACCGCGCATCTTGTCCCAAAACTCTGCACGGTAGAACTCACGCACCATAGGCGTAAGAGAGCCGCCAAACTCTTTCTTATCCACCAAAGCCCAGCCGGGCCACTGTGGGTTCTTGTTCCTAGCAATACCAGCATAGGTCATGCCGCCCGTGTCACCGGGTACTTCGTGGAGGACGTAGCCGCCCTCGTCTCTAATCATTTGCTCAAAGGCTGGTTCAAACTGCGCCATTACTTTTCCTTTGGTTTGTCTTCATTTTGCATGAGTTTGATACCAGACAGGAACCCAATCATGCCGCCGATAAGAGTAGAAAAAGCGGGTGAAATCATTTTGAAAATTTCTGCGTTGTCCACTTCCTTGGCCCATAGTCCTAGCATAAAGGCGGTTACCATTGCCAGCACCGAGACACAAAGGGTGGTGCTTACCATCAGCGTTACGTACAGCGTCAGCTTTTCCTTTGTCTCCATTGGCGGTTTTGGTGTCGGTTTTCTGGTCATACAAGTTTGTCAATCTCGCGTTTAAGGTTTGTGATGTCAATGTTCAGCGTTATCTGCCGCATCCTGTATTCATAAATCTCATACTCATACTGATGAAACTTCTTCACAGTATTGTCAATCTGCACCTGCAAAGCGTGTTCAGCGTTCTGCTTTTCCACCTTCTTGATAAACAGTTCCTGTTGCACCATTGCTTGAGGCTGGACGACTGGATACCACTTGTCGTAACTGATCTTCATTTCTTTTCACGTTTAAGCGCCTCTTCATACCCACGCAAAACTAACGCTCTGGCTTCTGCCGAATCTGCTGTACCCGCCCACATGGGCAGGTTGTTCCAGATCACTACGTAGTCTTCTGGTTTGCAATACTGTGCATTGTTTTTTAGCCAAGCAATCATTTGTTGATGGCGCTCGGACGGGTTGTGAATTGTGTAGCCAATTCCATAGAACTCTCGCACATGACAGCCATTCTTGGCTACGGCTCCAACCAGCCCCAACAGCAGTAACAGAATGAGCCAACGCATTTATCACACCAAGCTCCATACAATCATGTACGTACTAAAGATTACGAAGGCCACCATACAGGCCGCCGCAATGAATGCTTCAGCCCAGTCTCGCATTATTACGCCGCACTGGTTGGGAATGTTTGACCATTCCAAACAATCCTAACAGCCCCAGTAGATGGTTGCCCACCACCAGCACCGCCTGTTGAGTTAGTGCAGCCTCCACCACCACTACCATAAGCGCCACCTGCACCTCCAAGGCTGCTTGTGCCAGATCGTACATTTGAAGAACCCGGCAGGCCCCCGGAACCGGCTGTGCCAATAGCCGCTGTATTATCGGTTTGTGATGACCCAACACCGCCGCCGCCCGGAGTAACGCTTGTGCCAACATACCCATACAAACCAATTCCACCACCACCAGCACCGGCAAGATCACCCCCAACAGGGCCGCCAGCGGAGCCAACTCCTCCATTTGCTGTGTAGCCTGCCGCGCCACCACCACCCGAACCTCGATCTGCGCCACTTGCGCCACCTGAAAAATTAGCATCACCGCCTGAAGCTGTACCGCCAACCGATCCAGTTCCACTTCCACCTTGATTTGCGGTTACACCTTGAAATGATGATGTTGCACCGCCAACAACAACGGTGTAAGAATTGCCCGGTACTACTGTGATGTTATTTTTATAAGCTAATCCACCGCCACTACCACCACCACCATTACCGCTACCTGCACCACCTGCGCCAACACAGACAACAGATACGCTAGTCACGCCAGCAGGGCATACCCATGCGTATGTGCCGGGAGTGGTATACACCGCTTCTTGTTCCCGTAAAGCGGCCATATATTGAGCTACTTGATCCATTGTCCAAATACCGGGCGCAGAAACAATATTAAACTCAACCGGATTTTTAGTAATAAATCCACCGGGGTACTGTTGGGTCATACATCACCTATGTTTGTTGTTGGGTAAGACCTTCCGGCTCCCCAAATAATGCGAACAACTCCCACGCCACCACCAGTTCCGTATGCACTTGTACCACGGTTACCCACTGTTACAGTAATAGTAGTTCCCGGTGTAACGCTAATATTGTTGGCGTAAGACAAACCACCACCACCGCCGCCGCCAGCAAAATTATTCCAGCCAGCGCCGCCGCCACCGCCTCCATAAGCGCCGCCAGTTCCGGTAGTTTGTGGGCCAGCACCATTTTCACCATTATTTGATAACGTTGTTCCAATATAAGCGCCGCCACCGCCGCCTCCGGCTGACTCATAAATTCCGCCCGGCCCAAGCCAATAACCACCACCACCGCCAGCCGCAGAAGATAAAATTGTAGCTTTTGCACCGCCCGTGCCGCCTACAGGCCCAGCACCTCCAGTAGTTCCACCTTTAGCGGAGTTAGTAGAACTTCCGCCGGAATAAACAGTTCCTGCACCACCCGTTCCGGCAGCGTTGTATTCTGTTGTACTACCTGTGCCGCCTGCGCCCCCGGTTAATGTCACAAGACCGCTTGCCGATCCGCTTCCACCGCCACCTGCACCACCTGCACCCGTGCCACCGTATGTTCCACTTGCGCCACCATTAGCAACTACGTACGCCCCAAAAGAAGAATTTCCACCAGCAGTTCCTGCTTCGCCACCGCCACCACCTACACAAACAACACAGACGCTTATAACGCTATCCGGAACTGTCCATGAGTAAGTCCCAGCCGTTGTAAAAGTTTGTTGGCCGGGAGTTGTAACCCATGCGTTATTGCCAATTGCTTTAAATTGTTGGCGTAACGTCCATATCCCTACAGCCGCTGTTGTAGAGCTTGTAGCAACTATTGCGGATAACTTAGCCCCAATATAGCGCAGTGACATAAGACACCTATTAGGTAATTGCTTCGTAAGAGGCGGTCAATTCAATCGCAGAACCAGTACCAACTGTGACAACAATAGATTGAGATTCCCCAACATACATAGATGCCGTCTTATCCACAACAATCAATGAAGCATTGGCTGGGACGGTGATTTGGTATGCAATACGATATGCAGTACCACCGCCGCCAGTCGCGCTGTTAATTGATACTGTGACAGCCACACCAGTGGCCGTTACATTGGATGCAACAATGCTGTCAAGTTTATTGACCGTGCCAACCGCAGGGGTCAGCGCAGTCCAAGTTGTAGCAGCAGTGGTGCTGGGGATTAAATATGAAGTATTACCGTAAATACTTGTAACGGTAACAATATTAGGATTAGCCATGAATGCTCCTTAAAATCCAAAAACAAGTGCCAATGCAATAGATTTGCCCGGTGAAACGCCATTAAGATTACTTAAAGCAGTAGCTGCGGTCGTTGCTCCTGTACCGCCAGCGGCAACAGGAAGTGTTCCAGCCGTCATGGCAGAAGACGATGTGGAATACAAAGCGTTATTGGCGGTAGTCAAAGTGGTCAGCCCAGTACCACCAGCGGCAACAGGAAGTGTACCCGCTATCAACACAGAAGCTGACGTTGAATACAGAGCGTTGTTAGCCGCAGTAAAAGTACTTAAGTTTGTACCGCCATTTGCTGTGGGCAATACACCAGTAAAGTTAGTGGCGCTTGTAGATGAAATCTTTACAAAGTCTGAACCATTCCATGCAATCAAACTTTTTTCGCCAGATATAACAGTGACACCAGTAGTTGGGCCAACACCACGAATAACAACCGAACCTGTCCCGGCGTTAATAACTACATAAGCTTTGCTTTGAGCAGGAGCCGTTACATTTCTGGTGGTTGCACCGTTACTGGCCGTCCAAAGAATTACAGCGCTTCTGGACTGATTTGAAGCACCATTGGTAGTGGTAAGCGTTACATCTGCATCAGCACTTAAAGTAGTTGTTCCCGCAACAGCGGAGTCAAGCAACGATGTAATCGCGTCATTAACAGTCGTACCCCACGTACCAGACAAATCGCCTGTTGTTGGAAGCGCAAGACCCAGCAAGGGTGAGAATGTAGTAACTGCCATAATGTATCCTTAGAAAGTAATTGTGCCAGAAGATGTCCATGTATACACGCGATAACCCCCAGCAACGGTGATGGTTGGAGATCCGGTAGTAGATGTAGCCGCGCCGTACGTATCTGCATAACGAATAATAGCTATGCCAGAACCCCCAGAGCCACCAAGCGGCCCCCCTGCATAATTACCAAACCCGCCGCCACCGCCACCCGTATTAGCTGTTCCACTTGTACCAGCCCCCGCAGTATTTCCTGCGCCGCCACCGCCAGCACCGCCAGCACCGCCGCTTGCTCCACCTGCGTACAACACACCACCGCCGCCGCCGCCCGCATAAGTAACAGATGAACCAGAAATTGATGAAGCAGAACCGGCACCGCCAGCACCGCCAGTTGAACTTGCGCCAGCACTACCTACCGCAGAAGCGCCGCCACCACCACCTCCGGGATACGGTGAACCACTACCCCCGTTACCACCATTAGACCCTTGTCCAGAAGTACCTGTGCCACCAATAGAACCTCGACCATCTCCTGCGCCTCCACCACCAGAACCTCCAGCACCGCCGTTATAGTTTGTTGCATCAGTAACCCCACCATAACCACCGCCAGTTGAAGTGATAGTACTAAAAACGGAATTAGAACCCGCTGCGGGTGTAGTATAAAGTGCAGTACCTGCTCCACCAGCGCCAATAGTTACGTTATATGGAGTCCCAGCGGTTATTGAAAATCCTGATGCAGTTCTGTAACCACCCGCACCGCTACCTCCAGCGCAAGCACCGCCACCACCCGCCACTACAAGATATTCAATAGTTGGGGGGGCATTTGTAAATGTAGAAATAGTATTCCAGCTATTGGTAACTGTTGAATAAGCCTCTAAAGTATTTGTAGTAGTGTTAATACGTATCATCCCATTGGTTGGAGTGCCGGGGCGTTGTGCTGTTGTGCCAATAGGAAGAGTGACCGCGCCAGTGGAATTCAATGTGGCATTTTGAGATGTATCTACAGTTACTGCTGAAGAGCCGTTTGTCTGAAGCGCAAAAACCCCAGACGAATCCCCATTCTTCTTTACACCGGGAACACCTGAAATTGCTCCACTATCAGAATTAACTGTTGAGGTCATGCGGTCTTAAAAAGTTATTGTTCCAGATGCAGTCCATTTGTATACACGATAACCGCCAGCAACAGTAACAGTGGGGCTGCCAGTAGTAGACGTTGCCGCTGCATAAGTATCTGGATAACGAAGAATAACTACGCCAGAACCACCAAGCCCAGTAGATACCCCTGCGCCAGAACCGCCCCCGCCGCCTGTATTTGCAGTACCGTTTGTACCGCCAGTGAAGTTATTACCAGTACCGCCACCGCCTGTGCCCGCTGTGCCCGGAGAAGTAGAGCCGCCCGTGCCCGCCCATACGTCACCTGAACCGCCACCAGCGTATGTAGTTGAAGACCCACTGATTACATAAGCAAGGCCATTGCCGCCGCTACCACCGTTTGTAGAATTGCCCGCTCCGCCCGCTACGCCAGCGCCGCCGCCACCGCCGCCACCATATCTAGATGCCGTAGAACCCGTTCCACCTGATGTTCCCTGACCCGCTGTACCAACAGCAGGGGTAGCTGTAGTGTACCAACTACCACCGCCAGAACCACCAGCACTACCAATAGTTCCATCGTTTTGAGATCCGTATCCACCACCAATAGATGTATATGTATTTGCCCCAATAACTGCAACTGAATTTGACCCGTTTATTTGTGTGCTACCGCCTGCGCCAACTGTGATGGTATAGGCAGCCCCGGAAGTAACAGCTATCGCAGCGCCATTAGGGGTTTTTGGTGTTTCAGCGCCATAGTAAAGCAAACCACCAGCACCGCCGCCACCAGCTCGTCCCGAATTGACTGCGAGACTACCACCCCCGCCACCACCAGCCACAATCAAAAGTTCAATAGTAGGTGTGACATTCACAAACGTAGAAATAGTATTCCAAGAACTATTAACAGTTGAATAAACTTCAAGAGTTCCAAGAGAAGTATTTATGCGGGTCATGCCGTTGGCTGGAGTTGGGCGCTGGGCTGTAGTGCCAACTGGGAGAGTTAATGAACCCGTAGAATTAAAGACAACATTCTGATCTGTGCCAATCGTGACCGCAGTCGTGCCGTTTGTTTGAAGCGCAAGAACACCAGACGAATCAGCGACTGTCTTTAAACCAGCACTTCCAGATACTGATCCATTGTCGGCGTTAATCGTTGATGGCATACATACCTCAGAATATTATTGAACCAGAAGCAGTCCATTGATAAACTCTATAACCACCAGCTACAGTAATAGTTGGTGAACCAGTTGTGCTTGTAGCAGCAGCAAAACTATCAGCGTAGCGAATAATCACGATACCTGAACCACCTGCACCACCTGCTCGGTTAGTGCCGTCATAAGAGCCGCCACCGCCACCACCGCCAGTATTAGCTGTTCCGGGATTGCCAACACCTGTACGAGTTCCATCACCGCCGCCGCCTTTATCGGCGGTTACAGCCGTACCACCACCCAAACCACCTGATCCGGGAGTGCCACGATTATCGCCGCCACCTCCACCTCCGCCAGAATAAGTTACAGCAGAACCTGATATTGAAGAAGATGTGGCAGTGCCACCATTCCCAGCTATTCGGGATGCAAAAACTGCATTCGCTCCAACACTACCTGCACCACCACCGCCACCACCATAGCCACTTGTAGCATCATCTGATGCTCCGCTCCCACCAGCAAAACCTTGCCCAGATGTTCCTGCGCCACCTAATGCAGCAGTTCTAGCGCCACCACCACCGCCAGATCCACCAGCAGCGCCATTTATTACAGTGCCACCGTTATATGAGCTACCACCACCACCACCAGTAGATGTAATAGAGCTAAAAACAGAGTTGTTTCCATTTCCACCTAAACCAGTTGTTCCTCCAGCAGTACCGCCAGCACCAACTGTGACTGTAATTGCAGAACCTGTACTAACGGCAAAGCCTGAAGCAGTAAGTAAGCCGCCCGCACCGCCACCGCCACCTTGTGCTCCACCACCACCGCCGCCGCCCGCAACTACAAGATATTCCACTGACGAAGGTGCCGCCGCCAATGAGGTTACTGTAGTCCAAGCGGCCAAATTTGTTGAATAAACTTCTAAGACATTGGTTGAAGAGTTTAAACGCAACATTCCGTTTGCAGGAGTAGCGGGGCGCTGGGCAGTCGTTCCCACAGGTATGGTCAAAGCGCCAGTCGAGTCAACGCTAACCCCACTAGCTTGGCCGCTAATGGTGTTTGTTCCGGATCCGCCGCTTATTGTTATTGCCATAGGATTACCTTATGCTGGGTTGTAAGTTACTTCAATCCAAGAAGTTGTATCTTCATTCCAAACATATCGCTTGTCATCAATTGGATATGCAACAGGCGCATTCCACTGGCAAGTTGTTTCGTTCAGAACCCATGAAGCAAACGGCTTGGGTGCAATAAACGCATCACGGGTGGAATCGTATATGTAGCCAATACCAGCATAGTTCTTACGCATATTGCCGTTGTAGCTGGTCTGCAACCACACACCACCTAGCAAGTCATGGCAAAACTTAGCGCCAATTGTTTCTGACTCAGCGCCATGTTGATCTTTGCAATCGTCATTGCTTACAACAATAACGCGCAACACCGTGTTGTTTAATCCGATTTCTGCAAAATGTGCCATGTCTACCTCAATCTTTATTGAACCAAAACCCAAGATACTGTGGCTTCATCCCACCTGTACTTATGACCATCTTGAGGGCAAGTTACAGGCGCATACCATAAATGTTCAGTCTGGTTGTACACCCAAGAAGGAAAAGGTTGTGGGGGTATAAACGCATCAGTCTGGCTGTTATAAACATAGCCAACACCGGGAAAGCATTGACGTATTGAGCCATCTTCCGCGCACCGCAACCATGTACCGCCATATTCTCGGTACAGCCAATCACTATCTTTGGTATCTACCAAATACAACACATCAGTAACGATGTTATTTTCTACTTTTGCGTACCAAGCCATTTTATGTCCTTACGCAGTATATGTGCCAGAGGTTGTGAACGTGTGGTATGTGTAACCACCAGAAGAAGTTACAGTACCACCAGTGCCTCGTTGTGCGCCCAAATAGCGAATGATAAATACGCCCTGAGTGCCAGCCGTGTTAAGTGCTCCGCCATTACCATAAGAGCCACGCAAAGCATTACTTGAGTCCCCCGGCGTTGTCCCGCTACCAGCAGTTAACACCGCACTTGTTACTGTGCCAGACTTGAAGTACCCAGAACCACCACCGCCACCTGAGTTACCCGCAGGACTATCTCCGTTAAAACCTGCGCCTCCACCCCAATAGCCACCACCACCTCCACCGCCGCCGCCAGCATCACCAGCAGACCCAGCAGAACCACCCTGTAATGCCGATCCGTTAGTAGCACCACCCACTGCATTTCCACCAAGACCGCCTGCGCTTTGTGATCCACCAGTTCCAAAGTTTGATCCGCTACCATCAACTCCGGTAGTTCCACCACCAGCACCGCCTGATGCACTATAACCAGATCCAGCACCGCCGCTAGCTATTAAAAGTGCATTGACTTGGGAAGAAGAAGTTGTAAAAATTCCAGAATAACCACCACCTTGTCCAGAGCCGCCATTAGTCCCAGACAGACCGCCACCACCGGGGACAGTTGACCCGGGGTTTGTGCCATTAGCCATTGCAGCCCCGCCGCCACCAACAACGACCGGATAAGCTGTGGATGGACTTACTGCATATACACCATTAGCGGCACCACCACCACCACCAGTACCACCCGCTTGTCCTCCACCGCCACCGCCACCCCATCCATACAAATCTACAGAATATGTATCAGCAGGGGTTACTGTAACAGCCTCCCAGATAGTCCCATCGTAGACTTCAAGATTTGTGTTGGTTGTATTCCAGCGAGTCATTCCGGCTGTAGGAGTGCCGGGGCGTTGAGCAGTTGTGCCAGCAGGCAAAGTCAAAGCGCCAGTAGCGTTAACAGTCACTAACCCAGATGTGGGTGTAAGTACCAAATTGCCTGTGGTATCCGCTGTGCTGACCAGCGCCGTAGTTGTAGTTGTTCCTGCTGAAATAGTGCTCATATAACCACCCACCTTTGGCCGGAAGCCACTGTCACAGATTTACCTGAAGCCACTGTTACTGGGCCAACAGAAAGACCATTAGACCCCGTGCTGATTGTTGTGCTCTCAGACACAGTATCGCTTTGCACCATCACACCATTTGTAGAGCTAACTCCTGCGGGGTAAGCAACAAATACATCTTTTGTGCCAGCGGAAAAACTTAATGCGCTGGGCTGTGTACCAGAACTATTGGACAAGACTGTTGTACGCGCAAGCGTGGTTCCAGAGGATGTGTACGTACCAATACCTACTTCCCACTCATTACCAGTCTGTCCAGCAATCGTATAGTAGGTCAGGTTTGCATTACCAATCACAGCAAAAGATTGAAAGCCTGTCGATGCGCCCAAAAGCGTAATAGTGCCCGTACCAGTGGTAGTGGTCGTTTCCTTTACTCGGTCTGCAACAACAAATGTCATGCCGTTTCCTTATGTTTCTGTCTCAACAATCTGCCAATTAGCAGTTTCAGCATTATCTATCAGCGTCCACACCGGTGTCTGCGGATTGTCTATATTTTGCCAGTTTGCGTTCTGGCTGTCATCAATTAACGACCAATAAAATACGCCCAAAGTTCCAACCGCGCCAGATGCTTGGACACCGGTCAAAGCAAATGATTTAGATCCTACTACAGTACCTACCGCGCCAGAAGCCTGAACCCCTGTAAGCGCCACGGTTGTAACGGCTCCTACATTACCAACTGAACCTATAGCTAAAACGCCAGTCTCAGTTGGATTGTTAGTTTCTGTAACATCCCCTACCGCACCAACAGCCTCCACTCCAGTAAGCGCCACAAGTTTTGCAAAAACTACGTCACCTACCGCGCCGTTTGCGCTAACCCCATTAAGCGCAATACTTCTTTCTGCAACTTCTACCGTTCCAACCGCACCATCAGCTTGAACACCTGTAATAGCAACAAGCTGAACAACAGAAGCGGTTACTGTCCCAACTTCCCCGCTTGCTTGTACTCCTGTTAAAGATACCGAGATATCAGCCGCAACCGTTCCTACCGCGCCCGATGAAGAAACGCCAGTAAGTGCAACTACTACCGTTGCTTGCCCCGCAAGTGAGGCAAACGGCGCTTCAGCAAATGCGGATGTTCCAAACATGGCTACTCCGGCAGGTTACCCCGCCAGTCCTATTAGGTTGTAGCCAAACGGATCAAAGCAGTCGAAGTTGTATTCGCTGGCATTGTCAAAGTAAACGTACCAGCGGTAATTGTCTGTGAACCAAAAGTATGAACGCTTACTGCCTTGTCACTTTGTGTTGAGTTATAAATCAACACTGCATCAAACGCCGTAGTCAAAGTGACTGTGGTATATGTAATGCTGGCCGAAGGCGTAACAAATGCAACACCCGCAGTAGCAGAAGAATTGGTGGCCGTAGGAGGAGTTGCAAACGTAACTGCCACACCGCCCGCAGAATAGCCAGTACCAGACACTTCATTTACTGCCGTATATGCAGTAGTACTAGCATTCATTGTGGCAGATGCCAAATACAAAGCAGCTTTAAACGCATCAGTTGCGCCGGTTGCACGAACAGGGGCAGTGCCAAAATTATGAGTGGCCGTCATTAGCTCACCCATAAAACTTGTTGTCATTGCTTGAGTATTTGCCATATCAGGCTCCTTAATTAAAAGATGCGGCTTCTACCGCAGAACTTACGGATTTCTTCAATCCAACATGAGCAGAGCGATGAACCAACTCACCTTCGTGCCAATACTCAAGCCATGTTGTGTATTCGTTATCATTATCAACGAAGCCTTCTCTTTTCTCAAGAAGAGATTCGTCCATTTCGCCTTTGGTGGTTGTAACGAGTGCCATATTTTTTCCTTATACAAGTCTAATGAGCGCAGCCGTGCTGGTGTCAGCAGGCATAGTGACAGTAAACGTACTTGTTGATGTGATGTTATTGCCAAAGTCTAAAACACAGACAGCACCATTCGCTCCAGCTTTGTAAATCAACGCGCCACGAGCCGTAATTGCGCCAGTCCACGCTGGGCTGGAAAAGTTAACGTAAATGGTACTGCTGTTTGAACTAAGCGCAGTATTTACCGTTGCCGTAACTATTTGACCACCAGCTACATAGTTACCACCAGAAGTCTCACCATCTGATGTATATGCCGTAGTTAATTGATTTAATGTGGCCGAATTTGTGTACAGCGCCAATCGAAATGTATCAGTTGAAAAATTCAACGTCCCATTTATCAAGCCAGTCCGCAACGTATTGCAGGAGTAATTACCTGTGAAAGCCATCAGGTCACCGCCTGTCTATATTGACCAGAACGATAAGCGTCTTGACGCTCCATGCCGTCACCCAAACGTTTAGCTTGTGCAAGGGCTTCTTTATATTTACCGTCGTACAGAGCCAACATATCTGTTTCGCCTTTCATGTAGGTATAAGCCTCAACCAGTGCACCATACAAAAGCACCGTGTCAAAGTTGTCACCAAGCCATGAAGTACCAGCAGTCACAATAGATTCTGGGTAGTAATAGAAATGAAGCTCTACCGTATATGTGGCATCTGGCGTTGGGCCAAGAATAAACGACAACTCAGTTGTGATTGTGCTACCACTGATTGTTGGCCCAAACAAAGCGTAGTACTTTGGAATCCCAGTATCTGTCGTAGGGTTAGGGTACGACTGGCGAATAAAGTTTACATCTTTGTTTAACAAGTACTCGTAGTTACCAGACGCATCTATAACAGCCAAAGAATATGTAGCAAGATAATCGTCTGGGGCGCTAAGATACTTATTACCCGACTGAACATTACCCGTCATGTTTTTACGCAAAAACGGAAACTGCACTGTGTTATAGATACGCAGCTCGGCTTGTTCAATAAACCGATCAATCTGTTCTTTAGACGTTTCTATCGCACCGTCGGAAACGGTGAAGTCCGGAAAATTATTTTCCGTGTACGACTGAATGTTATTGAACAGTTGGGTGTAATTCATATCAAGCCATTGGGCCTCGTGACATCACGCCTTTGGTAGCGCAACCTGTGCCGCGCATCTTAATACCAGAAGTCTTTGGCTCTTTGTATGGGTCACGACTGATGTTACCAACAGACATGTTTACATCATTAGCGGTCAAACGGTTACCACCTTGGTAGCCACTGTTCTTGATGTCTACACCAGCTTCACCATTCATATTGTGAGGTGGAGCATAAACGCTGGCATCGCCAACTTCTTTGCCCATCATCTTTTTGCTAAAAGTTGCCATATCAAGCTCCCTTTTTATAGGTGAACGAAGACTTCTTCTGGTTAGCCACTTTGGCCAAACCACGACCCAGAGCTTTCATCTGAGCATTTGTCTTGCCGCCTTTGGCAAGTTTTGTCATAGGCTGACCGGGATGCAGCTTCTTCTCGTGCTTGTGCACGGCTCCAGCCACCATCTTCTTGTCTTGTTTCAAATCTGCTTTGTCCATTTCAGGCTCCTTATGTAACTGTAACCGTAACTGTACCAAGTTCTATCGCTAACACCAAGTTATTTGGCGTTAAAAGTGTATCAAACCCACTTGCGCCACCAACAGGGTTGTACCCCCATTGAAAGACCCGACTACCTTGCTCTGGATAACCAAACCCATCTTGTGTGGTGCTGTCCGTTAGCAAAATCTGTAGGCCACTTTGACCAGAGACTTGGTAGCTCACATCAGGACGCGGCTCACGCACAGCTTGCGGGTCATTGACTGGATACATACCCAGTTGCAACTGCGGCTGATCGGGATCCCAACATGCCGGGCAAACCTTGACCTTAAATGGCTTAGTCTTGACTGTCTGTGTCTTTAATTCCTTGAGCATGTACCTCTGCGCACAACGGTCGCATTCAGCAATTGCATGCTTACCGGAAGCAAACCGATTAGGCATAGAACAAGTTCCTTGGCACAAACCTCAACGGAGAGGTATCGCGGTCTTCTGACTGCGCCAATTCCCACTGCTGTTCATACTCAGCCTTTAGACCCATTACGCGCTGGGGGTCAACATCTGGCAACTTCATGCTCAACAGATAGGCCAGTCCTGCCACCATACAGGGGATAAAACGGAACGGAATGTCTTGGACAGTTACACCTGTGCCAGCATCCTGAAATACGGCGCATGCGGTAGTACACAAACATGTACTGGTCACCGGGCGAGTTAGGTGTAGGCCACACATTGATTGCTGGAAGATTTTGTACAGTGATAGCCGCGCCGGTAGTATGCGCCGCAGCGGTTGTGCCGTTCTGTCCACGAGCGCAGTTTAACAACTGGTTGTTTACAGGGTCTATATTGGGGTAACTGATGGTCTCATTATCAATCTTGATAAACCCAGCAGTGGTCAAACCATCCACATTAGACAGCGTAATTGTGGTAGCTGTAGATGTAATCGTCCCGTTAAGGGTAACCGTAGTGCTGTTCTCTTGACCAGATTGGCGGTTGTACCAGACCTGAATTGGGCGACCTTGTGCCAACTTGTTTGGTAGACTCATGTAGGTCG
>Ga0209246_10000478_pt1 | contig 17061 bp, 17 predicted proteins | sample LauGreSpBDMM15SN_2_FD_187560 | JGI IMG/M metagenome (GOLD analysis project Ga0209246, IMG submission 187560) | Freshwater lake microbial communities from Lake Michigan, USA - Sp13.BD.MM15.SN (SPAdes) (version 2) | ecosystem: Environmental > Aquatic > Freshwater > Lake | place: Lake Michigan...
GAATCGGACTTATTAAAAAGTCAAAGTTATCAAAATACAGAGGGATTAAAATCCCAACAACATCAAACACAAAATATTCTTGATTCGCAAGAAAGAGCACAATATGCTGGAGAGTCTAGAACAAATAGAGGTTTCCAATCTATTATAGAAAGTGTTTCAGATAAAGCTTCTAATTTAAAAGAATCAGTTTTAACTGGAGCTAGAGATAATCTAGCTGCCACTGAACGTGTGGGAGGAGCATTAGATTCCACAGCATACAGAATTGCTGGTCAACATGATTCAAACATTTATCGTAGTACCCAATCTATTCAACAAGGACAGTCTGAAGCTATGAGACAACTTGAAACTGATATCGCACAAGTTCAATTAGAATCTCAAAAAAGTACTAATGAACTTATTGGATATTTAAAGCTTGGTGGTGATCAGAATTGGTCAAACTTTGCAAATCTTACAAAAGACATTTATCAAACAAAGGCTGAAACAATTTTATCTGGTACAAATCAATACGCAACCCTTGCTAAACAAGCAAGTGACAACACTGCACAAATCCAAATAGAAGCTATGAAAAACAAAGGAGATCTTGCTAAACAAATGGCATTTGAATACAGTTCACTTAAAGACAAAATCTCTAATTCTGAATCTAACATTAAAGAAGTACTTCGTGCACAAGAATCTGATCGTCTACGTGATGTTTTACGAGCATCAGAACATAAAAGTTTGTACTTTGAGTTAAAGAATCATCATGGTCACCACCGAAGACATCACCATTAGGAAATAGGACGATCTAGCAGTAAAAAACAAAAAGATCAAAATAAAAAGAACAAGACCCAAGATAAAGAACAGAATAAAATTCAGGCAATCACCACTCCAAATAATTCAAGTTTTCAATCAGATGTATTGTTAGATCGTCTAGAATTAAAGGAAGAAACAGATGAAAGTAAAAGTAGTAGTAATGATAAAATGGAAGACAATAATGCCCCGATAGAAGAACCTATAGAAATTACCCCACAATCTATAGAAATTACCCAAGAACATGTAGAAGAACCTATAGAAATTACCCAAGAACATGTAGAAGGACCTATAGAAGGACCTATAGAAGAATTTGTAGAAGAACCTGTAGAAGAATTTGTAGAAGAACCTGTAGAAGGACCTATAGAAGAATTTGTAGAAGAACATGTAGAAGAATTTGCAGAAGAACCTGTAGAAGAATCTGTAGAAGAACCTGTAGAAGGGCCTATAGAAGAATTTGCAGAAGAATTTGCAGAAGAATTTGTAGAAGAACCTGTAGAAGGACCTATAGAAGAATTTGTAGAAGAACATGTAGAAGAATTTGCAGAAGAACCTGTAGAAGGGCCTATAGAAGAATTTGCAGAAGAATTTGCAGAAGAATTTGCAGAAGAACCTGTAGAAGAATTTGCAGAAGAATTTGCAGAAGAAGTTATAGAAAATGTACAAAATATATTGACCAATATACCTATAATAAGTCAAAATAATACAAATAATACAAATAATACAAATACCCAAATTCCAGAAATTATAGATGAACCGATTAGTGAAATTCAAACAGTAGTAAATGATGTAGTAAGTAATGCATTGTATAAAATTGATGAAACAGCATACGACCTTAATTTATATAGGGATGATACTAAAAGTATATCGGATAGTGTCAAAAGTGTATCTGAAAGTGTCGCTAGTAAAGTAAGTAAAAACCCATTTAATAAAATTATAAAAAGGTTAAAAAAGTCAAAAAATTAAACCAATCTATTATAAAAAACTTATATTAATATTAAATATATATTAATATTAAATGTATATAGATTTAGATGCTTGTACAAAACTTCCACAACTACCCTTATGTGTAAAATATATAATAGATTTGTATATTTTACTCAACGTATTTATATATTACATCGTCTTTTACTTTTTTAGATGCTATTACATTTTTTATAATATACAATACAGCCTGATTTGTTTATATTACTGTAAAATCTTTCTCTATCTACTAAATTTTTAGTTTTACCAATTTTTAATATAGAATCTTCATTTAAATTATCTTTAAAAATATAAACGTGATCTCCATCTTCTGCATCAAAACATCTTCTATTCAACATTTTATTACGCCATGTTTTTTCTTTTTGCAATTCTTTTTGTGTTGTTTCTAATTTTTTTTGATTTTCTCCTATTAATTTTTGTTGTTCTTCTAATTGTTCTTTTGTGAGTTCATTGTAAACCATTTCTAATTTTATATAATAATCATGTATTTTATCTGCATTATCAGTATTACTTTTTAAACATAATTTTTTAAATGTATTTATATTCATCATTATAGTTTCTTGAGGTCTACCACCTAAATTTGTATTAGGGGGGTTTTCATCCGTTCGGATGACCGTGAACTCGCTCATCCGAACGGATGAGCGTAATTTTATAGTCTTTATTTTCAGTAAAATGTTGTTTTAATAAACGTTTACCATTTGCTTTGTTAGAAAAACCTATAAATTTCCATACATTATCTAAATTTACAACAAAATCGTTAATTGGATGATAATTTAATTGTGATTAAATTAAATAAAATAAATTTAAATATAATGTCCTAATAGATTTCGTCTATTAAATACTTGGATAAAATAACCATTTTGTAGCTGGATCCTTATCCGACATAAAAACAACAATTTTTTTAAAGATATCATCTTGTTGACGTAATTTTTCTATACTTTTCAATAAAGGAAAATATTTTGCAAATTCGTGCAATCCAAGTATTTGGAAAAATTTATGAAGTGTATAACTATAACTAAGGAAATTTTTTCTTCCTGCTGGTTTAAATTTTTCATATGGATCTTGAATCTGTTGAAACATTGTTTTTATTTTATCTTCTATTTCAGATGTTAGGGTAAATGGTGGTCTACCATTGATTCTATTTATTATACCAATCACATTATCATAATATTCATTCAAGTTTAATTTTTTTAAATATCTCTTTATTTTATCCTCTGTTAATGTATTCAAATCTTGAATACGCTCCTTGTTCGCTTCTAATAATACCTTGTCTAATATTTCTTGTGGTATACTACGATTTTCTTTAGCTTGGAATCGTCTTAACCAATCGTCTAAATGAGTCATTTTGTCGTATGTAAATTGAGGTCTGTAATCAAAGTCTTGAAGTTCTTTGTATGATAACTCTGCAGCCTGTTCAACTGTTTGTAAACAAATACCACAATTTGGGCAAACAAGAAAACTTTTATCAATTGTAAAATTTACATTGCATTTAGAACATACAACTTGCTCTTTATAGTAATCACGTTTATAATTATAATGAGTTGGTTCAAATTTTCTAAAGTATTCTTCTACCAGTGTACTTTTTTTCAAATACAGTTCTTGCAATTCATCATTATTTTGTTCAGACATCTCATTTATAGATAACAGTGATGTTTCCCTTTCATCTAATGTCATATATGCAAATATAATACGAGATGAATCTAATAAATAATCTATTTGATCTTCTCCAGACTCAACTTTTTGTCTATCTTGTTGTAATTCTTTAAGGTCTATTTTATTTGTATTTATTAAATTTGTTATTGGAGATATATTTTCTCTGTTTAATCGTTTTCTTAAAAATTCATCATTCTGGCGCTTTAATGTATTTTCAAGTGTTTTTATTTTATGATCAATAACACGTAATCTTTCTGATTTGTTATCAAATTCTTTTAATTTAATTTCGTGTTTATGCATTATTGAATGTTGGCTTTTTGACTTGTTTTTAGCGTTTGCATTTGCAAATTTTTTAGAATATGTTGGTACACCTGGGGTTTCCTTTTTCGTCCTCATAATGCATATGATAATGATAAATATTATTTGTTTTTAAATGAGGTAGTATGCGTTTACGGCTGTATTGTTTATTTATTTTAAATGCTTAATGTATAAATGATTTGTAACAAATTTCTAATCAACTTTTTGATTAAATATTTATTTATAATGAGTGCAGCATCAGATGGATGGAGAATATGTTACATTGGCGGAAATCGTTTTGAGTTTTATAATATGTTGAAAAATGATGTTATAAAAAATGACGAACCATTTTTAATTAAACATAATAACAATAATTTACATAATATAGATTTTGTAAATAATTTTAAAAAAAATTATGTTTAATAAAAAACTAAATTATTTTTAATTTAAAGATAATTTAGTTTCATATATAAAATGTCTAAATTAGCATCAATTTTAATATTTGCTTTAGTTTCAAGCGTAATTGCTTGTGATGAAAAAAATCATACTGTATGTGATAATAAATATAATACAACTGTACCAATTATTCCAACAAGTACAGTTAACAGAGATATTACTATTTTGCTTCCAACATCAACTGATATTTGTACATCTACAGTTACTTCTACTGTAAGAGGTAGAAATTGTTATAAAACAAAATGGAAGACTCATTACTCTACAGTTACTGATACAGTTACCGATACAGTTACCGATACAGTTACCGATACAGTTACCGATACAGTTACTGCTACACTTACCGATACAGTTACCGATACAGTTACTGCTACACTTACCGATACAGTTACTGCTACACTTACCGATACAGTTACCGATACAGTTACTGCTACACTTACCGATACAGTTACCGATACAATTATAGAACAAATATTCTTTACAGTTACTGAAACTGCTCCTTGTACATCTGTAAGAGACCGTGAAATTACTATTCCAGAACCTACAGAAACACCTTGTATAGACTGTGTAACACCAGTAGAAACACCTTGTCCAGAAGAAGTTACTCCTACACCAGCTCCTGAATTGACTCGTGATATTGTAATTCCAGAACCTACAGAAACACCTTGTCCAGAAGAAGTTACACCTACACCAACTCCTGAATTGACTCGTGATATTGTAATTCCAGAACCTACTGAAACACCTTGTCCAGAAGAAGTTACTCCTACACCAACTCCTGAATTGACTCGTGATATTGTAATTCCAGAACCTACTGAAACACCTTGTCCAGAAGAAGTTACTCCTACACCAACTCCTGAATTGACTCGTGATATTGTAATTCCAGAACCTACTGAAACAAGTACAGTAATGGAAACACCTTGTCCAACAGAATCTGAAACTACTTCAAGTACTACTTCAACTTCAGAATCTGAAACTACTTCAAGTACTACTTCAACTTCAGAATCTGAAACTACTTCAAGTACTACTTCAACTTCAGAATCTGAAACTACTTCAAGTACTACTTCAACTTCAGAATCTGAAACTACTTCAAGTACTACTTCAACTTCAGAATCTCCTATTGAAACGATAATTAATCTTGTTAAACGTAGACTTAGATTTATGTAAAAAATAAAAATATAAATAAAAATAAATAAAACGATTAAGTTTATTAATTAACATAAATTTAGTGTTAATTAGTAAATGCTTTTGAATATACTTATACTTAAGTTAGTATCTGCTAATTTTTTAAAATATGAAACGGTGTATGAACTTGCAAAAATGTCAAATAATGTATATTATAGTATTGGAAGTAAATATTGGTTAAATACAACGTTGGATACGGTTGAAAATAGAACAATAGAAAGTGATACTGTAAAATCATATTTGTTTACAAATAATGCAAAAGATAAAATTGTTATATCATTTAAGGGAACGAGTGTATACTGGACAAATTACAATACCTTACATGTAGAAAATATATCAGATATAGATGAAAATAGTGGTGGTATTTTACAAAACAAAGATAAAACTTGTACACTTTCAACTTCTGTAAATGATAAATACAATGATAACTTATTTTTTTCGTGTTGTTTTTACAAACAAAGTAGTTTATTCAAAGTTTGTGATGGTTGTCAAGGATTAGAAAATTCAGAATGTTGTAGTAAATGCTACGGTACTAGTCTAGATTATGATAAAAACTATATTAATATGGTAAGAAAAATTGTTGACAATGTAAAAATTGATTATGATTTTGATAAAATAGATGTATATTTTACTGGACATTCTTTAGGTGGTATGTTGGCTAGTATTGCGTCTATAATATATGATAAACCAGCTGTTACATTTGAAACTCCTGGAGATATTCATTATATAAAACGTTCTGGTACAAATGATAAAGGTTCTAATAAAATATATCATTTTGGACACAATGCAGATCCGATATTTATAGGTACATGTGGATCAATTTGTTCTATGATTGGATATAATATACATACAAAATGTCATAGTGGATTTACGTGTTTATATGATGCAAAGAAAAAGTTGGGTTATACAGAATCAGTATTAAATCATAGGATTGAGTATATAATAAAAAATGTAATTCCACAATGGGAAAATGATTTTCCAGAATGTATAAAGGACACTGAATGTATAGAATGTGAAAAATGGGATTTTAAATAAATATGACCATTACTTATTTACCAGTTGACGAAAAATTTGGGGTAGTTTAGATTCGACGAATCGTTTGTCTAAAGAATAAGTTTCAATACATTTTTCTCCTTTTGGTTTAGTATAACCAGGTTTATTGTAAAAGTTTTGTATTATTTTTTTAGATAATTTATGGCTTTTGTTTGAATACAACTTGTGGTATTGTTTTATTAACTTTTTATAAACTAAACTATTTTTTTTGTAACGTTTATCTCCTTTAAATTTATTGTATAAATTTTTATAGTAGCTTTTTTTAAAAACTATAAAATCACCTGTTGTAAACATTAATTTCATTGTAGTTTTAATTGTGTCAGGTACGTATTTATTGTTGTGTATTGATTTGAAAAGTGTAATGAAATCGTACAACTCCTGACCAGACTTTGTAATGTATTTTAGTCTATTTGTATAATCCCATGGAACTGACATTTTATTAGGTATCCATGAAAATCCAAAATCTGACAATAAAAAAACCCAACCTAAATTTGGAAGATAGTATTTTTTATTATCTATTATATATGTCCAATAACCACCTGGTTGTACACTATGTACTAATATGTTTCCTATATGTAAATCTGTATGTATCATATTAAAATAGCGTCGCATTGCTAGTAAACCTACCATAATTTGAAATAACGCATTTAACCAAACTTCATGGGAATGATTACCCTTGACCCAATTTGTAAAATCACCATATATAGCATATTCATTGTATAATCTTATAGTACTCTTTTCATAATTCCAATCATAATTTATGTTAAAATGAGGACATATTTTTTGAAATACAAGTTGGTTTGTTAATGTTAATGTTATAACTTCTATTAAACTTGGTTTATCAAATGCACTTTTGCTATAAAATAACTTTTGCACACTAGAACTATCAGCTCCAATCATTTGATTGGTTATTCTTTTTTTATCTGCTATACGTTTTAGATATAATGCCTTTGTTACAAAGACCCCTACACGTGACCTAATACTTTTATATTTATATCTTGTTTTATTTGCAAATGTAGTTTTATACACTATTCCTTCTATACCTGACGATAAAACACGTTTTGAAAACAAAGATTGTGTTGTATTGTATATATATTTTCCAGATTTGTCCTTTAATAAAGATAAACGTTTATAGAAATATAACCAATCTTTGAATCGTTTTAGTCGTGTTTCTACCCTTTCCATTATTTATAACAAAGAATAAAAATAATGGGAATAATAAGATTTATTCTATTACATTTTGACTAATTACATATTTCAAGTGGTAAAATAATATAAGCGCCAATATTGATTGTGATCTATTTTGCGTTATACTATAAGCCATACCAACACTCATAATTATAAATAAAGTTTGCGATTGTACAAAACTTGTTTGTAATATAGCTGTTTTTAAACCAGTATCTTGTGCAAAAATATGAATAATAGCATATGAACCTAATATGTTTAGGACTTGTTTAATTGTATCATTATAAGCTGGATCAACTCCCATATTTTTAAAAGAAAAACTACTATATTTAACGTCATAATAAACCATTAATAAGAAAGGTATTGTTAATACAATCTTTTTCAATTGCTGTTTGTAAAAATCATTAGGATCAAAGTATTGATCAAGGGTGTCATTTACATATTTATAATTATAAATTATATATACTTGTAAACCTAAAATGATCCATTGAAATGCATAGAAAGGTACATAACCATAATTTTCTATTAACTTTTGATCAGACATATATGTATATGTATGTATATTATATTATAAGAAATTTTTATAGTATAATAATATATATAATAATATATATATATGAATAAATCAGAACTTTTAAAAAAGTATTATACAAATTCTATACAAATTCATATGGATGTTATTGATGATATTATTGATACATGTTTACATAAAAATCTTAAAATTCTAGTGTTTGGATTAGGATACGATTCTAATTTATGGTATAATTTATCTGATAATAATACATTTTTCGTAGAAGATAATCAAGATTATATAGATTTAAATAAAGATATTCCCAAATCAAATATAATAAAATATAAATATAAAACAACTGTCGAACAAAGTTTTGATATATCAGATGAAGATGTCCTTAAACATAGTATTCCAGAAGAACTTTTACAATTAGCACCATTTGATATTATTATAATAGATGGACCTGCTGGTTATGCTGGAAATAGACCAGGACGTTTACTTCCTGTTTATTGGTCAAAGACTTACTTGTCCAAACCTGGAACTATTGTTTACCTAGATGATTGTAAAAGAACTTTAGAGGCACATTGTATCGATCGTTTTTTAATTGATTATCGAATACATCATTTTTCAGGAAGAGGTGGTTGTGATAAATTTGTGATAAATTTATGATACGTCATTAATTTTAAAAAAACGTCTATATGTTGGTTCAAAATTCATACGTAAACCATATGTGAAAACTTGACTTCTTTTTTCGAGTAAAAACTTGTAGATATTGTTTAATTGAGTTGTTTGGGTTGTCTTTTTAGGAATTTGATTTATTTTAATATAATCGTGATCTAAAAGTACTTTTAATAGGGCTGCTACAACAATAGCGCTTCTTTGTTTTCCAGCGTGACAATGAATTAAGATTTGTTGTTTTTCTACTGAATATTTCCTAACTAAAAGAGGTATCACTATTTTAAAATATTTTTCCATTAGTATAAAATCACGCTCTAGTAAACTATCATTTACAGGAATTCTGTATGTTTCTATTTTATTTATGTTACTTATCTCATCTAATTCGGATTGTGTATAAATCTGATTATACAGCGGCATATTTGGAGTACAGTTTAAGATGAAATTTATATTATTCTTTTTTAAAAAATCTATATCTATAGCTGCTTTGTAATTTCCTAACCAAATTCCTGGTATAATTTCATCAACACTAGTTTGAGCATATAAAAAAGTTGAAGCTAAATCATAAATCATACTGTAAATGTAATAAAACATCTTAATATTTATAATAGACTAATAAAATAAAATTGAAACTTTTTTATTTCTAAGATAAAAGTAATGAGGGGTAAACGTCTAGTTGTAGAAAAACAAAATACTGAAACAACAACCGCAACAACTACAGATATGACAACAACTGTAACAGATACAACAACTGCAACAGATATGACAACAACTACAACAGATGATGATGATTATTATTCAGAAACAGAAGATACATCTACTCAAACTGGTGGTAAGAAATACATAACAGTATCACGTCCCCAATATATAAAACCCCCACAAGGTAGTATCCAAGATAACTTTACAAAGGAAGAAATACTACGACGTTTACAAAATTGTATTCCATTAAAAACTATGCGTGAAAAAAGTATAGTTAATGATTTGTCCATATTTAAAACTTGGATAAGATATTATAATGTTGAAAAACGATTATTTAGAGTTGGAGGGTTGCTGTTAAAATCAGGTTATCCAGAATACATAACTTTAATAAATCCGAACAAAAATGTAACTTGGAGTGTTCAATTAAAAGATAATATTTTATATATACAAGATCCTAATAAACAGGAAATATCTAGACAACAAAAAGAACAAGAACGTAAGGAAAAAAAAGAAAAAGAACGTATGGTAAAGGAAAAATTGTATGAAATGTATCAAAATGGTAGACTTGCTATAAAAAAATAAATAAGGTGAATTCTAATTTAATAAATAAGATGAATTCTAATTTAATAAAAAAAATGATTTAAACTCTATTTACTATAATGTTTAAATGAATGTCAATCGAAGATTTTTAAAAGAAATTCGTCAATTATATGTACAACAATCTCAACGTGAATTATTAGATAATGATTATTTAATTCATTATAATGAAGCGGACATACATCGTTTACATGCTATAATACGAGCGCCATCTGATAGTGTATATAGACACAAATTTGTAAGATTAGATCTTAAAATCCCTGATAATTACCCGCATTCTCCACCAGAAGTAACCTTTGTGAATTATGACGGAGTTAGAATACATCCTAATATGTATGAAAATGGAAAATGTTGTGCTACAATCTTGAATACATGGGGAGATAGTAAATTTGAAAAATGGACATCTAGTATGGGTATTGAAACAATTTTAATAACATTTCATTCATTTTTAGATAACAATCCTTACATGTATGAACCAGGAGGAAGAGACGATCCAAGTTATACTGTTTATGTATTATATCAAAGTTGGATTTCTTGTTTAATAAGATATTTGCAAAATGAGCGTATTGAATTGTTTAATAACTTTATACATAATTATATGTTAACAAATATTGATGGTATTTTCAGTGATTTGACTTTAATGGAAGAATTGTATCCTACTGGATATTACGAAACAAGATGTTTTGAAATAGAAAGATATCCGATTGACTATTCTAGATTAACAACAACATTACAAAATTATTATAATTACATAGACTTTTCTGAAAATCACACCGGTGAAGATATTAGCTTTGATGATTTTGTAAATCGTGAATATAATTGTTGTATTTGCTATGATTGTGATGAAACACAGCCTCATACATTCAGTTTACAAAATTGTAAACACGTTTTTCATAAACCTTGTATTAAACAACATATTGAAACAAATACTAATGTGTGTCCAATGTGTAGAACAGAATTGTCCGATGAGGATTATTTATCGTTAACCTTTGTTGAACAACAAGACCAAGACCACCAAGAAGACAACCAAGAAGACGAATGGATGATTAATCCGTTAACTAGAAGAAGAATTAAAATTGGTGGAAAAACTTGGTTATATCTAAAGAATTCGGGGACAATTTAAAGCATAATGTTATTGGTGTTATTAGCGTTGTTGGTGTTATTAGTGTTGTTATCATTGTTATTAGTGTTATAAGAATTACTGATTTCTTCAATAAATATTTTATCAAAGTTTGGTATATTTTTGTAAGAAATTATTTCTTCAAATATTTTTCTAAAATCTTGATGATAAAAAATTGCATTTTTAAAATATACATTAATCAAGTGACGTAAACGTAATTCTATAAAGGTTTTATTTTCTATATAATTGGATATATCATATGTATTATGTGCTTTAAAAAATCTAGTTGGTATAATTGCTAAGGATTCTATGTATGATAGGAACTGGCGTATAGTTGTATCAATCGTTATAGCATCTTGTGATGTTATTATTTTATTAATAGTTTGAAATACAGTTTCTTGGGTGGGTAAAAAGTATATATTTAATAGTCTAACCATTATAAAATATAAACTCCAAGCAAGACAATGGCCAGATTCTGGACTTATTAAAGATTGTATAGTTTGTGCACCTATAGGACATGTTGTTGATATATTTATAAATGTATATCCTGTTAATTCAAATGTTTTAGTTAGAAAATTTTGTATTATTGACTCGATATGTAATATATTTGAATAAGCGTGACTTAGTATAATACCATGTGGTTCAAAAAATTCAACAGTTTTTTGTAATTTATCAATAATAATCAAGTTAGAATGTGCTGTATATAAATTAGAATCGTTTTTTTGTAATGTTATGGCATAATCTGATTCTATATTTAAAAAGTCAATACGTACTGGAAGTATTACAATTGGTAAAGTGTTTGAAGTTAAACAATTCATTATTTGTGCAACTGTATCTATTGATATTGATATTTGAAATGTGGTCAAATTAATTCTTAAAAAATAATCTTCTATTTTATTAAAAAACATATGACATACACGGTCAGAAGATGTAGAAAATAAATTAAAATTGAACAATATGTTATCTAAACATTCGGAGAAACTTGTATCATCTAATGCAATTATATTTGACATTGGTAAATTTGATAAATCTGGTAATATAATTGTATTCATATCATCAGGTGAAATAGATGAATATGGATCATATGGGTTAACATATTTTGTATCTATATGTCTAGTATACAAATATTGATCAAATTCACTTGTTAACATTTCATTTAACTGATTATCTTCTATATATGACATTAATATAACCGAATAAAAAAGATTTGGTAAAAATTAATTTTGTAAAAATTGAAATATTTTAAATCTTTATCTAAAATAAGATGATCAAGTTTATTAAGCGTACTAATTTAAAAGAATTGGAAAATATTGTTTCCAAAATTGATGATAAAATTGATGATAAAACGTATGCAAAAATTAAAAAATATATAAGCAAAATTGAAAAAAGAGATATTGAAGAATATAAATATGGTAGTAGTTGGATTGATAAATGGTTTATGCGTCTTGATATTTCAAAAATCAATAGTCTTTTAAAACCATTTTCTATTGTTGTAGTTTGAAGATTAATAAATAATATTCTATTAATCGTCACGTATTAAATTCGTTTTATAGTTAAAACCTTGTTGATTCAATTCTTTTACAGTATCGTTGTATACTTTGCAAGCTTCTAATTCAGTTGTGAATGTTCCTATGTGTATCTTTTTCTTATTCATCATATAACTACAAGCCCATTTTTTATTCCTTGTCAATGATACTCCGTGATAATTGCTTGTTTTCTTTTTAGATACAATGTCTTTGCGTAAATCTTTTGGTATAGTTGTATAGTCAGGTATATCGTTTAAAATGTAATTAGTGTTAAAAGTGTTATTAAAATAAAGTGCTTGTTGATTGTATAACTTGGCACATTCCGTTTCATCTTCGCTTAAACCTAAATTATATGTTTTCCCAGATAGTTTAATACTAGTTACATAATATCTACGTTTGGAATCATAACTAACACCTTTATATTTAGATGTGTTTTGTGATTGGTTATTTAATTTGTTTAATTCTGGAACATTTCTAGGAATAGTTTTATAACCACGTATATTGTTTAATATTAAATTTGCATTTTCAGTCTTGTTAAGATACGCAGCGTAATCATTGTATATTTTAGCAGCATCTATTTGATTCGCAAAATAACCAAGAAATACCCTTTTACAATTATATTGAAATTCTGATTTCCATTTTAACTTTTCTTGTACCCAAACAACTCCTTTATAAAATGGTAATTCATTGTTTTTAACTGTAAAATCATTTATTAATTCTATATTATCTTGTGTTTTATAATGTTCTTGTTTTTCTAAAGCCGTGTCTAATTCATTTTTAAGATCCAATTCTTTGTTTTTCATTTTAAAATCCGAGTAATCTTTAAAATCATTTTCATTTATAAAATCAACACATAATCGTATAGTTTTAATTGCATATGCTAATTCTAAATCATTTTTGAAATAAAACCATTCGTTACTTCGTTGATTATAATTTTTAATTCCGAATGGGTGTAGAATATTATGAATAAGTTTTTCTGATCCATCTTTATCACTTGAAAAGAATTTAGAAACTAATTCTAAGGATTTTGTGCTTGAACTTGTGTTTAGAGCACTAAGTCTACTGTCAACTCTATCTGCAAAGCCGATTTTATAATGTCCAATAGTGCTATTGTCTTTTATAATGTAATTGTATCCAGACTTTTTACCAAACCCAAATGTTTGTGGTTTATTTTCTAAATCTTCTAGTAATTTATCTTTGATTTGAAGTTGGTGATCCTTTTCTTCTAACAATTTAGCAGCAGTTTCTTTCTCCTTTTCTAAAAGTAATTTTTGCTGTTCTATTTCTTGTTTTATTATTTTGTTATAAATATTTTCTAATTTCACATAATATTTACGTATTTGTTTACCTTTATCAGTTTTAACCATCATACATAAATTCTTAAATGTATCTACGTTTAACATAACAGTTTCTTTATTGAACCCACCTTCATTTTTGCGCTTCTCCGTATGGAGAAGCGCGACTTTATAGTCTTCTCCCTCTATAAAATTATTCTCCAAAGTTCTTTTTGCATTTTTCTTATGAACAAATCCAATCATTTTATATACATCCTCTAGGTTAATCGGATAATCATTAGTTGCGTGATAGTTTATATAAACATATAAATTAGCAACATACCATCGTTGTTCTTCTTCTGTAAATTCGATGTTCATAAGTTCAACCAACTTAGATTGAATATCTAAAGAAATAGTTGTATTGCTATTTTTAACAACATCATTAAAATTAATTGGTTTATTTGTAATCAATTGGTCCATATTTTTATATTTTAGTATAATTATTTATTTTTAAATACATTTTAGAACATAACTTTTTAAATGTATTTATATTCATCATTATAGTTTCAGTTGCAAATTTACCGTCATCCGTTCTGATGACGGCTTTACCACCCAAATTTTTAATATAGGGGTTTTTTCCATACGGAAAAAAACTGTTTTGTAATCTTCACCATGTTATATTTATGATTTTTAATTTTTTTATATTAATCGTCGTCTGATTTGTAACCAACTATTTCACCTTGTCTTGAAACGATAACTTTGAGTTTGCGCGTTTTTGCAAATTTACGTTTCAATTTGTCCATTTCTTCCTTATCTTTATCTCCTTCCTCCTCGTAATTCTGGTTATAATTAGCAGAATGATATTTCCAAAATTTAGAATGACCTGCTTGAAAATTACTATGGGGTTCTGCTTTATACCAGAATACCTGTTCTCTTAGATCAGTACTGTTTCCTGACGTTTTTATGACCAGACATTCGTGGTTTTGTGTACAAGCATCTAGAATATTGCAGAAATGATCAAAAGACGGTATCATCCCAGCGTAGTCGTCATATATTTTCTTTCTATTTTTAACACTAGGTTCGTTGAATATAAATACATAATCGATATTACTTCTAAGTTCTGGTGTAATACCTAAAGGATATTGCATAGTTAATATAAATAAGAAGTTGTAATGTCTACCATTGAAGAAAATGCTTTTAATTGTTTTTTCTTTTTTCCAGTTTTGTGCATCGTGTAACATATCGTCTAACACTATAAACAAATTATTACTTGCGTGTTTTCCTGTATCAGATAAACCCTTTGCTTTTGATTCACGAATTCTTTTCTTTTGACGTGTCATAATACTATCTACTAATTCTGGATCATATTCAGAATGGATAAAACAATCAGGTATAAAATCACCAAAAAATGGAGAAGCTTCTTCTGTTCCAGAAAATACAATTCCTGACGGTATATCCTTATGATGAAAGAAGATATCTCTGACAAGCCAACTATTATGTGTGACAATAAAATTTCCTAATACATAACGATTATTTCCATCTAATTCGATACCAAAATATTTATCTTGTGGTAACTCAGTTACCTTTATTTGACTAACTAATGCATTAACTCGTTCTTTTCTTGGTTGTGCCTGTTTTCTCTTAATTAAAGTAGGTATTTCATGTATACCTTCGCCGTTAATATTTATTCTAAATGCTTTCCCAAATTTTTTAACGCCTTTATGTGTCCACGATGTTTGTTTAACGTGTTTATAAGTAGTAAATCCTAAACTTCTACATAAATAAATAATATCGTCAAGTAATTTCTCATGTTTTTCACATTGTGTTATTTCAAAATCATTTCTATTACCTAAATTACCATCTGCATCTATAAATCCAGCTAATAAACGTAATCTAGCCTCTCTAGTGTTACATTTATAGATATGAGGAATATGTTTATTATTCAACATATCTAAATCACGCAATGTTTTCAAAAACATATTGTCTTTTTGTCTATAACCACTTGAAATTTTGTAACAATATATTCTTTTATATTCTAAATACAAGTTGTATTGGCTTAAATTGTTTGCAAAATAATGTAATACTGTAGAATCTTGTGTAGTTATATCACTATTTGCACTACTCCCATCTCCTAACCAATAACCAATCATATAAGGATCGATTGGTAAAGATGTTGTTTGTTCTGGAAAAGTTAATGCTGAGACTTGATATCCCAATAAATTTTCTTGGTATTTTTTAGATAATCCCAAGTATTCTTTTATAGGAATATCTACATACAAATTGTCTACTATATTATCATAATAACATTTTGCTTCCGCAAAAACTGACTCTTTAACTCTATTTCGATAAGAAAAATCTTTATGTATTAATTTAGTTTTATTTTTATCAAAATATCTTACTTGAAAAGACATTTTGTCAAGTCTCTCAAGTATAATTTTTTTACCAGACCATTTTAAACTTAAAATATGATGACTATTTACTGTATAACTTTCCCCCCGTTTATTTTCTACTTTATACATTGTATCAGTCCCAGAATGTGTTTCTAAAACATTTCTAGGTGTACTGTCATCACCCATAACTTGTTGTCCAACTTTAATATCCTCTACATTTTTAATTGTACCATCATACATTAACACTTTTGTACCATAAGATAACGATTTTCCACTCCGCCTCTTACCTAAGCATAATATGGTAGCATCTGGAAGAATACTTTTAATTTTAAATTTTCTTAAAGATAACTTTTCAAACTCGTTTATTAACATCAATGATATATACGTCTAATTTTTTTACACCTTTTAAACGTGTTAAAAACGAAAATATAATATAACGTATATAATTAAGGATGACTGAATATGAAATCATAACATCTATTTATACTACACCACTAAAATACACCCCTGAAATACACTATGATCAAGAAATAATCAAACGCGTAAGATTTAATGAATGTGTACAATGTTATATATACGAATATAAGCCCTTAACCATATACAAAACAAGTATAAAATACTGTATAAAAAAAATATCAAAGATAATAGGTGGGTTAAGGATAATCACATAACA
>Ga0209246_10000479_pt1 | contig 17048 bp, 17 predicted proteins | sample LauGreSpBDMM15SN_2_FD_187560 | JGI IMG/M metagenome (GOLD analysis project Ga0209246, IMG submission 187560) | Freshwater lake microbial communities from Lake Michigan, USA - Sp13.BD.MM15.SN (SPAdes) (version 2) | ecosystem: Environmental > Aquatic > Freshwater > Lake | place: Lake Michigan...
AATTTGCGGCCATTTTGACTGAGGAGCAGTTCGTCATGCAGGCGGGTCAGCCACTCCATGGTTGCCAGTTGCCAGGGATAAGTGGAGCCAAGATCCTTGCCCTGGTACTGATCGAAAAAACGGGACTCGCCTGAACCAGAGCGCTCCAGCTCGACATACACGGCACGACCAGGACGGGAAGGGACAATGATATTGGTGACTGCAGAGCCGGCATACACTTGTGCCACGCGCTGTTCCAGCGCAGTACCAGCCAAAACGCGTCCTTCAACTGATGCAACTTCGCTTGGCACGAACCAGCGGCTGAAATTCGGACGCAAGACGATAGCGCTGCCACTGATGCTGATCATAAGCACGTAAAGCCCAAAACCAATACCCAGCCACAGATGCACCTTGAACATCGTGCGATGCAACCAGTGTGTTGCAGGTGCCTGTACCCAGCGCTGCCAGCTTCTCAAGTTTCCGGTTCCGCCCAGGACTACCGACTAATAACCATCAAAAGTCGAATTCATCCACGTAATAACGTTCGAATACGATTTCATCATTGCCCAGGGAGCCGGACATGAGCGCCTCCACATCCTGTTGCAGCTTGTCCAGGTACGGGTGCAAATCATCCTGGGAAAGGGATTCCAGCAAGGCATCACGCCATACCGCTGCCGAACGTGTGCTCACTTTGCGGACGCCGTTATCCTTGGCCCATTCGCCACCGATGATGGAACCAAGTTCAAAGAGCGCAGCCCGAACCTGAACGCGTTCTTCTGCGGGTACCCGGACATTCACCTGCTCCATCATGTCCAACCAACCGGGTGCCAGTTGGTAACCCTGATAGAAACGGACCACCCACAAAAGGTAATCCTCCCTGTCCTGAACAGACTTGTTGGCGGCATCTGCACGCCATTGCTTCTGGAAATAATTTCGTGCGGGAATATCAGCTGGCCACGTGTCTACCGGGGCGCGCACGGCACACGCACTGATCAGTACAAGCAAAAACAGTGAGAGAAGTACTCTCAATCGACTTGCCATCAATGGACCTGCCATGCTCTGCGCCAGTATCGTAACAAGGGGAAAAGGACGATCCAGATCAATGCGCTGGACAACGAAGTGATCACGAACGTAAGATTTTTGGGCGTGTTCTGGCCGGTGGCCGTCAAAACCCAGAATATCAACAACTGCTGCACACCTATCAGTATCAGGATCGTGGTGCTTTGCTGCAGCGGGGTGAACATTCGCATGCGCTGGTACAAACTCAGGGCGACATAGGCTATCAGGGTCAGGGCCATGGCATTGAGCCCCAGCAAGGAACCCTCAAGCACATCAAGGAAAAACCCGGCTGTCCACGCGGTAAGCAGCCCCACCTTGTGTGGCAGCGCGATCACCCAGTAGATCAGCACCAGCGCCACCCATTCCGGCCGCCAGAATTCCAGCCAGGCAGGCATAGGGACAACACCAAGGATGGCAGCAATCACGAGGGTCAGGGCAATGATCCAGCCACCGCGGGCTTTCTGGTAGCCACTACTCATTGCTGGCCCCCGGTTACTGGTATGCCTGCATTCAACGTATCAGCACTGCCGGTAGCTTCCGGTGCGGTTATTTGTGGCAATGCTTCTCCAACTTCTGCATCTGCCCCGGCTGACTCCGGTTGCACTATGCTGCCACCGGCAGGGATTTCGAGGGTCACCTGCGACACAACGGGTACAGTGGCGGAAACTACCGGGGTGGCAACGCGAGCCTCGGGCTTGTTGCCAAACAACAGCAAAAGATTCCTGCTGCGATCTATGTGTGCGGTAGGTGTCACCAGCACTTCAGCGAAGGGCTTGCCGGGATCCATGGTGACACTGTTTACAATACCGACCGGATAACCCACCGGAAAATGCTGATCAAGTCCGGAGGTCACCAGCAAATCTCCCACTTGTATGTCCGAGGTGTTGGGAATGTTGTTGAGAGTAAGAGAGTGCAAACTGTCGCGCGTGCCTGCGGCAATGCTACGAATGCCGTTGCGATTGATCTGCACTGGTGTGGCATGCTGCGGGTCACTGATCAGCAGCACCCAACTGTTGCGGTATCCGACCTCTACCACCTGTCCCATCAAGCCAAAGGCATCCAGTACCGGCTGCCCAATGTGCACATTGTCAGCACTACCCTTGTTGATCAGCACACGCTTGGAGAACGGATCCGGCGATTCACCGGTCAATTGCGCCCTGACCACAACTTGTTCCACATCGGAAGAGGCCTTGAGCAATTCGTTGAGCCGGTGATTCTCCGCTGTCAGGTGTTCCAGCTTCTGCAATTGAAACTGCTCCAGCAGCAGCTGTTCCTTCAGAGCCTGGTTTTCATCGATCAGGTCATTGCGGGACTTGAAAGAACCGGCAATGTAATCACTCACCCGCACAGGAATGGCCGCCACGTAATGGACAGGGGTTACCAGCAGTGCCGCGAAGTAGCGCACACGGGTGAGGTAGTCGAAACGACTGTCAGCAAACATCAGGACCAGGGAAAACAATCCCAGCCCCAACAGTTTGTATCCTTGCGATGTGTTCTGGACAAACAGGGATTTTATGGCGATATCCCCCGGCCTAATCTACGGTCAGCAAGTCCAGCGCATGTGTATCCATCAGCTCCATGGCTTTACCACCGCCACGTGCCACACACGTGAGAGGATCATCAGCCACGATCACTGGCAATCCGGTTTCTTCACTGAGCAATTTGTCGAGATCGCGCAGCAAGGCTCCACCCCCTGTCAGCACCATGCCGCTTTCGGCAATATCCGATGCCAGCTCGGGCGGAGACTGCTCAAGCGCGCTTTTTACCGCCTGCACGATGGCAGAGAGTGGCTCCTGCAGCGCTTCCAGAATCTCGTCACTGTTCAGCGTAAAACTCCTGGGCACGCCTTCTGCCAGATTGCGGCCGCGCACGTCGATTTCACGAATCTCCTTGCTCGGATAGGCGCAACCGATTTCTTTCTTGATGCGCTCGGCAGTGGCATCACCGATCAAGCTGCCGTAATTGCGGCGTACATGGGTGATAATCGCTTCATCCAGACGATCGCCACCGACACGGACGGATTCTGCGTACACGATGCCGTTCAGGGAGATGATCGCGATCTCTGTGGTGCCACCACCGATATCCACCACCATGGAACCGCTGGCCTGATCTACCGGCAAGCCGGCGCCAATCGCTGCCGCCATTGGCTCTTCGATCAAACGCACTTCACGGGCACCGGCGCCCATCACTGATTCACGGATGGCTCGGCGCTCAACCTGGGTGGATTTGCATGGGACGCAAACGAGGACACGCGGACTGGGGCGAATGAAGCTGTTTTCATGTACTTTGTGGATGAAGTGCTGGAGCATTTTCTCGGTGACCTGGAAATCGGCGATAACGCCGTCTTTCAATGGTCGAATAGCAGTAATGTTCCCCGGCGTACGCCCCAGCATGCGCTTGGCGTCGGCACCGACAGCGGTTACTGTTTTCTGGCCGTTATGGATGCGGATGGAGACTACGGAGGGTTCGTTCAGGACTATGCCCTTGTCGCGGACATAAATGAGAGTGTTGGCGGTTCCCAGATCGATGGACAGATCGTTGGAAAACATGCCTCTTAATTTTTTCAACATTGAGTTTTTGGTGCCTCAGCAACTGGATTTACAACTGGATTTGCAACTCGGCTTGTAATTATGTTTACACCGCTAACCTTGACCGCCAAACGGGTTATTGGTTCACGGATTTTCAAAAGTTGGTGCCAAAACTGCCCTGCGACAGCTTTTGTAACACTTTACTTTGGGATTCTGGTGGAACTTGGCCAAAAAGCGTGAAGTTCCAGTATAATTTGCATTTTTTTCGCGCGCTTACTCTAGCAATGGCCGCCCATTCAGGGCAAGAAATAAATACGGCTCGCCTCGCAGTTTCAGTAGCGAATTGCCACAACTGGCAACCTGGAAAATGTGAACGCCTCGCAGTGGAATCCGGACATGACGATTGAACTGAAAGATATCGAGACCATCGCCCATTTGGCGCGACTGGAACTCAGTCCTGCTGAGCAGCAGGAAGCACTCAAGAGCATTAATAACATCCTGGTATTGATTAACCAGATGCAAGAAATTGATACCAGCGGCGTAGTACCACTTGCGCACGCCTATGATGCATCGCAGCGTTGCCGGGAAGACAAGGTGACCGAAACCGACCAGCGTGACCTTTTGCTGGCAGGAGCACCCAGTACCGCGAATGGCCTGTTCCTGGTACCAAAGGTAATTGAATAGCCTCCTGCGGCTAACGCCATCCAGCCCACATCCAAAAAATATTTCATGCAGATCAATACGATAGAGATTACAACTACATGTTGAACCAAGGCCTTGCCGACATAGCCAAAGCCCTCGCGAAAGGTGAGTATTCCAGTGTGGAGCTCACGCAGGCATATCTGGACAGTATCGCCAAACATAACCAGGCGCTGAATGCCTTCATCACCGTGACGGCAGAACAGGCCCTGGTACAAGCCGCCGCTGCCGATGCCCGGCGTGCCACCGGCTCTGCCACGCTGATGACCGGCATTCCCATAGCCCATAAGGATATTTTCTGCACCAAAGGCGTCCGAACTTCCTGCGCCTCGCGCATGCTGGACAACTTTATCGCCCCCTACGATGCCACTGTGGTGGAAAAGCTCGCTGCCGACGGTGTGGTAATGCTGGGTAAAACCAACATGGACGAATTCGCGATGGGATCCTCCAACGAAACCAGTTGGTATGGCCCCGTGCGTAATCCCTGGAATCAGGAGCTGGTGCCAGGGGGCTCCTCCGGTGGCTCGGCTTCTGCAGTAGCAGCCCATCTCTGTCCGGCTGCTACCGCCACAGATACCGGCGGCTCCATTCGTCAGCCAGCATCGTTCTGCGGTCTTACCGGCATCAAGCCCACCTATGGCCGTGTGTCACGCTGGGGCATGATTGCCTTTGCGTCCAGCCTGGATCAGGCAGGCGTGCTGACCCGCAGTGCCGAAGACGCCGCCATGATGATGCAAGTGATTTCCGGTTTCGATCCCAGGGATTCGACCAGTGTGGACCTGCCGGTGCCGGACTACCTCGCCGAACTGAAGAAACCTTTGCAAGGCCTGCGTATCGGCATCCCCAAGCAGCATTTCGCCGAAGGTCTCAACCCGCAAGTGGAAGCGCAGATTCGGGAGGCGCTCAAGGAATTTGAAAAACTCGGCGCAACCATCAAGGAAATCAGCCTGGATAACAGCCACCTGTCGGTCTCTGCCTATTATGTGATTGCACCAGCCGAAGCATCCGCCAACCTGTCACGTTATGACGGTGTGCGCTACGGCTATCGTTGTGCCAATCCGACCGATCTGGAAGACATGTACAAGCGCTCCCGTGCTGAAGGTTTCGGTGCCGAAGTCAAACGCCGCATCATGGTCGGCACCTACGCGCTCTCCGCCGGGTTCTACGATGCGTATTATGTGAAAGCCCAGAAGATTCGCCGTCTCATCAAGGACGACTTTTCGCGTGCCTTTGAGCAGGTGGATGTCATCATGGGTCCGACTTCGCCTCATACGGCCTTCCCGCTTGGGGCGAAAACCACAGATCCGGTAGCGATGTACCTGGAAGATATCTACACCATCGCTGTGAACCTTGCCGGCCTGCCCGGCCTTTCGATCCCGGCTGGACTCGTGAACGGACTGCCCATTGGCCTGCAGATAGTCGGTCGTGATTTCGACGAGGCACGCTTGCTGAACGTTGCACACCAGTTCCAGCAAGTGACCGACTGGCACCAACGCACTCCAGGCATGGGCATCTAGTCGACAGCAACTACATTCATGAACATGACCCCAATACTGCAGATGCAGTCTTTTGGGAGATTCAGAGATCACAGCATGACTTGGGAAACAGTAATAGGGCTTGAAGTACACGTTCAGCTCGCCACCGCATCCAAACTTTTTTCCGGCTCGTCGACAAAGTTCGGCGCGGCCCCCAATACCCAGGCGAGCATGTTCGATTTGGCGCTGCCTGGCACCCTGCCGGTATTGAACGGCGAGGCGCTGAGAATGGCTGTGCGCTTCGGTCTGGCGATCGATGCGGAAATCGGTCGCGTATCGGTGTTTGATCGCAAAAACTATTTCTATCCTGACTTGCCCAAAGGCTATCAAACCAGTCAATTGAACCATCCCATCGTGGGCAAGGGTTCCTTGACCGTCGCGCTTGAGGATGGCACCACCAAAACCATTGGCATCACGCGTGCCCATATGGAAGAGGATGCCGGCAAATCCCTGCATGAGGAGTTTCCCAATGCTACCGGCATTGACCTGAACCGGGCTGGCACCCCGCTGCTGGAAATCGTGTCGGAGCCGGAAATACGCAGTGCCAGGGAAGCGGTTGCCTACCTGAAAAAACTGCACTCGCTGATTCTTTACCTGGGGATTTCGGACGGCAACATGTCACAGGGCTCCATGCGCTGCGACGCCAATGTTTCCGTACGCAAACTGGGTGACACCAAATTCGGGACGCGTACCGAGATCAAGAACATCAACTCGTTCCGCTTTGTGGAAAAAGCCATTCTGGGCGAAGCCGTACGCCAGATCGACATCCTTGAAGATGGCGGCAGGATCATCCAGGAAACGCGTCTTTATGACTCAGTCAAAAACGAAACGCGTCCAATGCGCAGCAAGGAAGTAGCCAACGATTACCGCTACTTCCCGGAACCCGACCTGCTGCCGATCGTGATTGATGAGATCTATATCGAAAGCATCAGGAAGACCCTGCCGGAATTGCCGGACATGAAGAGCACGCGCTTCCAGCAGCAATATGGCTTAAGCATCTATGACGCCACGGTGCTGTCGGCTGATCGCGATACTGCACACTATTTCGAAGCCGTGGTACAGGCCGGCGGTGATGCCAAACTGGCGGCCAACTGGGTGATGGGAGACTTGCAGTCAGTATTGAACAAAGCGGAACTCGAGATCACGAGCAGTCCTGTGAGCGCAGAGCACCTGGGTGGCCTGATCGCCCGCATCAAGGACAACACCATTTCGTCAAAAATAGCCAAAACCGTGTTCGAAGCCATGATTGCCGGTGAAGGCAATGCCGACCAGATCATTGAAAGCAAAGGACTCAAACAGGTTACCGATACCGGTGCCATCGAAAAAGTCGTGGATGCCGTAATCGCCAACAACCCGACCCAGGTTGAGCAATACCGTGCTGGTCAGGAAAAAGTATTTGCCTTCTTTATCGGCCAGGTCATGAAGGAAAGCCGTGGCAAAGCCAACCCGGCGCAAGTCAACCAGATACTGAAAGCAAAACTTGAAGGGAAGTAAATCGACTCATGAAAACTGAAAAAAAAGCTGGCACCGAACGTACTCAAGCTGCTGTCAGGGATGAATGGTGGAGTGACGAAAGGGTGCAGTCCTTTCTGAACATGGAAGCCCAGCAGGGTGAGGCCGGGGATTATCATGTACTGCTAAAGGCCTATCGGGGGATGGTACCGGAGGCATTCGAGCGTTTTGTCGTGTTTTTCAAGGAAGCCGAACGCAATTTGAACGAAGCCGGTCCGGATGGAAATACCGTCCTGCACATCATCCAGCAACACCGCAATGGGGCAGAGTACGCCCGCATCCTGAAGGATGCAGGCGCCAACTGAAACAGATCTCAGCGTTTACGATGCGGAGGTCTGCTGTCTCTGCTGTCTCTGCTGCCACTCCTGCTGCCACCTCTGCTGCTACCACCTTTCCTGCCATCCTGCGGCGGTTCAGCCTTGAATTTTGATTCACGGCTGAACGGTGGCGGCTCCACCAGCATTTCGGGTGTCGGATACAAGCACTTGAGTTTCATGCCGATTTTTTCTTCGATGCTGGGCAATATGAAGGAATCGTCTTCGCAGGCAAAACTGATCGAAGTGCCCAGCGCACCGGCACGCCCGGTTCTGCCTATCCTGTGCACATAATCATCCGCTTCTTCCGGCAAGGTGAAATTCACCACATGGGTGATGTCTTCAATATGCAGGCCACGTCCGGCAACATCAGTAGCCACCAACACCTGGATCGTGGCATTGCGAAACTCTTCCAGGGTTTTCACGCGCTTGGGTTGTGACACTTCACCTGACAACAAGCCCACACTGATACCGTTACGGTGGAGATTATCTGCCAGCTTGCGAGCCTGATCGCGCCGGTTGGTAAACACGATAACGCGTTCGCCTTCTTCACTCTTGATCAAGTTGTACAACAGCCGGTATTTCTCGGGGGTGGTAACCAGGAAAACCAGCTGGTTAACGTTATCCGTGGTAGCACGTTGTGCGGCAACCTCCACCTTGATGGGGTCAAGCGCCCAGCGCTCAGCCAAGGTGAGAATGTCATCGGTGAACGTGGCACTGAACAACAGGGTTTGCCGGCATTCCTTGTGTGGAGTCTGCGCGATGATTTGGCGTACCTGCGGGATAAAGCCCATATCAAGCATGCGATCAGCTTCATCGATGACCAGTATTTCCACCAGACCCAGCGAGATATTGCGCTGGCTGACGAAATCAATGAGTCGGCCAGGAGTAGCGACGACGATGTCGACGACATCATGGTCGAGATCCCGTTTCTGTTTTTCATAGTCGATTCCACCCACCAGCGTGATGATCTTGAGGTCGGTGTATTTGCACAGCAACTTGGCATCCTTGGCAATCTGCATCACCAGCTCGCGGGTGGGAGCGATGATCAGCGCGCGCGGTTCGCCAACATAGCGCTCCTCTTCCACCGGATGCTTCAGCAGATCAGTGATGATCGTGGTGAGGAAAGCAGCCGTTTTACCTGTGCCAGTCTGCGCCTTGCCGGTTATATCGTGGCCTTTGAGTGTAATGCGCAGGCTTTGGGCCTGAATGGGCGTGCAATACTCGAAGCCCAGCTCGTCGATCGCCTTGAGCAGTGGCTCAGGCAAGTCAAATTCGTGAAACCTGGTTGTAGTGCGATTGAATCCGGTTGCTGTTGGAGCAATGACGGGTTCCTGCTCGGGTGTGACAGTGTCCATAGGGTCAGGGTCTTTGAGTGATGACAGCAAGGTATCTGTCATCATTTGCGGCAACGGTAGATGTTGAAGGTCTGTTCACCATTTGCAATCGGTGTCATGGCAACAATTGTATCACCACGATCGGCAGCGCGGTTGCGCGCCAGTGTCCGCAGTTCCACCGCAACTTTCTGCGGGCTACGATTAACCAGCACCTTGTTCAACACGGACACGGTAGTGCTACCGGATTGCTGGCATGCGCTGACCTCGTTGACTTGCATTACGGCAACATTTTCGCCGGCACCCGTCAGTTTCACTAATGAACAACCGGTGAGGAAGACCACCAGTAACACGATAAAAAGTTTTTGCATTGTTTTACTCTCTGGTTTCTGTTGAGACTAATTTCTGTTGAATTTGACGTTAACTTCTATTTCGACTTCATCGCCAGCCATATTGCGGTATTGATCCATACCAAAATCCAGCCTGTTGATGACGCCCTTGCCAGCGATTCCTACCGTGCTGCCACCCAGCTCGCCATCACTGCCGCCCAGGAAACGCACATGCAGGGTCCATGGTTTTTTCATACCCAGAAAATCCAGCTCACCGATAAAATCCACTTCATTTTCAGCTGTTTCCACTGCAGAAGTGCTGGTAAAGATGGCTTGCGGATAAAGACTGGTATTGAACCAGACACTGCTGCTGACCAGGGTTTCACTGACATCCGTATCGGTCATATTGAGACTGCCCATGTCCACGGTAGCCGTCAGCGTTGAAGCGGCCAGATTCTCCGGCTCCAGATGCAAACTGCCGGAATAGGAATCGAAACGCCCTACCAGCGTCAGGAATTGTTGCTGGAGCACCCGGAAAAACACGCTCCCATATTGTCGGGTCAGGGTGTAATCCCCTCCAGCTTCCGCTGCTCTGGCAGCGCCAGACATTAAAAACAACGCCGCCAACAGGGACAGTACCACCCCGGAGCATACAGCACGACTTTTACCGCTAGAAATGTTCATCGAAGCAAACCTGTTATTGGGTACACGTAATCTGGAGGAGAACTCAATTCTTTCAGTCCGCATCGGGCAGGTCAATGTCGACAAACCGGGCAGGAAGGGTTTTTGTTGAGGTTCATCGTCCGTATCTGCATGGTCAGCGCGTCCACCAGCAACAATTTCCCAACCAGAGGGGTGCCATAACCACTCAGCACCTTGATGCATTCAAGTGCCTGCATGCTGCCGAGCATGCCGACCAGTGGTGCCATTACACCGTTTTCGGAGCAGTTCAGGTCGCCATCGCTGCCCTCACTATACAAGCATTGATAACACGGCGATGCGTCCTTGCGTGGATCAAATACACTGAGCTGGGCTTCCATGCGAATGGCTGCCGCCGAAATGAGCGGCACCTGGTGTTTCCAGCAGGACTCGTTAAGCGCAAAACGGGTTCTGAAATTATCGGTGCAATCTACCACGGCATTACAGCCAGCCACGGCGCTGTGGAGCAGCTCTCCTTCCAGCCGGGAATCGATCAGCTCAAGCTGAACCCCGGGATTCAAGCCCAACAAGGCATTTTGGGCCGACAAGACTTTGCCCATGCCGACGTTGTCGTGCTTGTGGATAATCTGGCGTTGCAGGTTACTCACTTCCACCGAGTCGCTGTCGGCCAGCACCAGACTACCCACCCCAGCCGCAGCGAGATAGAGTGCAACCGGACTGCCGAGCCCCCCCAGACCGACGATCAACACCTTGGCTGCCAGCAAGGCTTCCTGCCCAGCTACATCAAACCCGTTGAGCATCAATTGGCGGCTGTAGCGCAGTAGTTGTTCATCATTCATGCTTTCCGTCCCAGCGTCATCCGCTCACGCCCGCCCTGATCCAGCCGCGTTTCAATTGCGGCATAACCGGCTTGCTGCAGCAGGTTCCTTACGCTTTCGCCCTGTTCCCAACCATGTTCCAACAGCAACCAACCTTGCTTGCCCAGGCGTTTGACAGCCTGCCTCGCAATGGCGTGCAAATCAGCCAGGCCCATCTCCGGCGCTACCAGCGCCGAGCGCGGCTCAAAGCGTACATCGCCACTCTGAAGATGTGGATCATCTTCACCTATATAAGGTGGATTGCTGATGATCAAATCGAATATTTGCTCTGGCAAGGGCTCACACCAGCTACCCGGCAGCAGAGTGACATTGGCAAGCCCCAAATCTGCGCGGTTGCACTCCGCCACTGCCAGGGCATCCGGACTCAACTCGGTGGCATAAACCTGCCAGCGGGGGCGTTCACTTGCCAGAGCCAATGCAATAGCCCCGGAACCTGTACCAAGATCGGCGATGACAGCCTCTTCGGACTTCACCAATTCCAGCGCCGTTTCCACCAGCAGCTCTGTATCGGGACGCGGAATCAGTACAGACGGATTCACATGCAATTTAAACGTCCAGAAATCCCGCTGCCCCAGCAAGTAGGCAATTGGCTCCCCCCGCTCTCTTGCTGCCAACAAGCTCTGGAAAGCCGCCAGCTGGGAGTCTGTCGGGACATATTCAGGCCACGCATAGAGCCAACTACGAGGTTTGTCCAAGACACTGGCCAAGAGTAACTGGACATCCAGTTCGGGGCTGTCGCTCTGCGTCAGCCTTGCCCGGGAGAGCTCCAGCAACTGCCGCACGTCTGGTTGTCTGCCTGACATCAACAACGCGGGTATATCCATTCAACCGGCCAGCTCTGCCAACAGGTCGGCCTGATACTCTGCCAGCACAGGCTCGATCAGATCGTCCATGTCGCCACCCATGATGTCGTTCAATTTATAAAGTGTCAGCTTGATACGGTGATCAGTGACCCTGCCATCGGGATAGTTATACGTGCGGATTTTTTCTGAGCGGTCGCCACTACCAACCAGATCGCGGCGCGTGTCAGTTTGCTCCTGGTGCCTTTGCGCATCGGCAGCGGCCTGCAAACGGGCCAGCAGCAATGACATCGCCCGGGCACGGTTCTTGTGCTGGGAACGCTCATCCTGGCACTCTACTACCAGACCCGTAGGCAAATGGGTGATGCGAATGGCGGAATCAGTTTTGTTGACGTGCTGGCCACCGGCGCCACTTGCGCGGAAAGTATCAATGCGCAGCTCACTTTTATTAAGCGCAATTTCGGCTTCTTCTTCCGGTTCAGGCATTACCGCTACGGTGCAGGCAGAAGTGTGTACCCTGCCCTGGGCTTCCGTTTCCGGGACGCGCTGTACCCTGTGCGCGCCTGATTCGAATTTGAGCTTGCCGTAAACATTGGCTCCTTCTACCCGGGTGATGATTTCCTTGAAGCCGCCATGTTCACCTCGACGCTCACTCAGCACTTCCACTTTCCAGCCCTGGGACTCAGCGTAGCGCGAATACATCTTGAAGAGATCACCGGAAAAAATTGCGGCTTCGTCACCACCGGTGCCCGCGCGGATTTCCAGAAACACGTTGCAGGAATCCTTGGGATCCTTGGGCAGCAAGCGTTTTTGCAGCTCAACTTCAAGATCCTGCAACAAGGACTTGCTGCTCTGGGCCTCTTCCTCTGCCATGGCCCTCATGTCCGCGTCAGCATCCTTGAGCATGGACTGGGCTTCATCCAGATCCTTTTGGGTTTGCAGCAGTTTGCGGTAACACAGCACCACGGGTTCCAGCTCGGCATATTCTTTCGAGTAGGCGCGGAATTTTTCCTGAACGCTGATGACTTCTGCATCACTTAACTGATGTTCCAGTTCCTCATAACGTTCCATGAGGTGTTCGAGTTTGGCACTTATAGAAGGATTCATGATTTCGCTGGTCTGGATGCCGGCGCACCGGACTCCTCTTCATTACTGGCTTCCAGTTCAAACAGTTGCTCCGCAAGCTGGATCAGGCCACTCTGGCCATCCGCGCTGGCTTTCTTCAATTGCACACTGGGTGAATGGATGAGTTTGTTGGTGAGCAGGCGCGCCAACTCCCGCACTACATGTTGTGGAGCCTCCCCCTTCTCGAGCTGACGCAGGGCTTTTTCCACTTCAGCATCGCGAATCAATTCAGCTTTTTCCCTGAAGCTGCGCAACGTGGAAACAATGGTGAGTCCACGTTGCTTGCGCAAATGCTGTGCCACTCCACGTTCGATGATCTCTTCAGCTTCACGCGCGGCTTGCTGCCGGTTTTTCAGATTGCTGTCGATTACCTCTTTCAAGTCATCCACGGTGTAGAGATAGACGTCATCAAGTTCGCCCACTTCGGTTTCGATGTCACGCGGCACGGCCAGATCCACCATGAAGATGGGCTTGTGGCGACGCGCCTTGAGTGCACTTTCCACGGCACCCTTGCCCAGAATCGGTAATTGGCTGGCTGTCGACGAGACAACAATGTCGGCCTTCTCAAGCTCCTGGGGAATGTCTGCCAGCAGCACCTCGCGGACGCCGTATTTTTTCCTGAGCTCTTGCGCGTGCGTCAGCGTACGGTTGGCCACAACAATGTTGGCAACGCCGGCTTCCTTCAAATGCTGTACCACCAGTTCAATGGTATGGCCGGCACCTATCATCAAGGCGGAGGCTTTGTGAATGTCGGTAAAAATCTGTTGGGCGAGAGTAACTGCGGCAAAAGCCACTGAAACCGGGTTCTCCCCAATCGCCGTTTCGGTGCGGACCTGTTTCGCGACAGAAAAGACATCCTCGAATACCCGGTAGAGATTGCTCCCCAGGGTCGCCGCCTCCTGAGCCACCGCATAAGCTGATTTGATCTGGCCCAGTATCTGCGGCTCACCCAACACCATCGAATCGAGACCACTGGCGACCCGCATCAAGTGTTTTACACCTTCACTGTCATTGAAAGAGTAAATGGAGGCCTCCACCGCTGATGGAGCCAGTTTGTGGTATTCACAAAGCCAGCGCTGGACTTTTTGCAGGGCATCAGCATGTAGAACATGATCCTGCATCGGCACGGAATCTGCAGCCTGCAAGGTAGACTGGGGTATGCCATAGAGCTCGGTGCGGTTACAGGTCGACAAAATAACGACCTCTGCCAGTCCGGCCTTGCTACAGGCCTGTTGCAAGGCTTCCTGCATGTGCTCGGGCGCAAAGGCAACCTTCTCACGTACGTCTACCGTGGCGGTATTGTGGTTGATGCCGAGCACCAGGAGGGACATGAGGTTGGCTTACCTGAAAGAAAGTCGGTCATTTTACAAGGGAACAGCCCCACAATGCCACGATTGGCAGGGTGTGGCATATTTGTCCATTCAAGCTCGCAGTGGCTATACTTGCCTCGCCCGCGTTCGTTCCCCTCAGAGACTGCCACGTGAACCTGATGGACTCCATCAACAAGCAACTCCAGAACGGCCTTCCCAGCCGTTATTCCCTGCTGCTGCCCGCATTACTGGTCACCTGCCTGCTTACTGCCTGTGCCAGCTCCCGGGAAAGCGGTCCTGCCGTAGCCGGGGAAACTGTCACGCAAAATGAGACAAGTGGCTCCTCTGCAAGCACCAATGGCGACGATCCGGCACAGGAAGACACAAAGGCAGAGCCGGATGACATAGATTATGGCCAATTTTCCGAGGAGGTCCTCACCCGAACCATCATGGCCGAACTTGCCATGCAACGCGGCCAAAATGACGAAGCCCTGGAGGAATATACTGCCCTGGCAAAGGAAACCCGGAATATCAGCATCATCCAGCGCGCCATGCGCCTTGCCACTTTCCTGAGGAACGCTGAAGTGTCGCTGGAGCTGGGGGAGCTGTGGCTGCAGCAGGAGCCGGAATCAGTGGATGCCCGCCAGATGCTGGCCATACAACTAGTGCTGAGCGGGCGCTATCGCGAAGCGATGGACCATATGATCTTCCTTCACGAAAAGGGTGAAGACGTTGATTTCAGGCTGATTCCTTCCCGCACTGTCAACGACGCGTCAGCCCCCCTTATCCTGGACGCTTTGATCACGGACTTTCTGGATCTGCGCAAGCGCTTTCCGGATTCCCGTTCCATTGGCAGCGGGCTTGCCATGCTCTATGAGCAAAACCAGCAGCTTCAGGAAGCCTATGAGGTAGTCGCCGCACTGGCAAAAGCAGAGGAAGATGATCCTGAACTGGTAATCCAGGAAGTCCAGCTACTGGAAAAACTGGGCGATGACAAACGTGCCCAACAGCGCCTCCAGCAAAGCTTGCGGGACAACCCCCAGCACAAACAGCTCCGATTCATGTACGGACGCAAGCTGATTGATGAGCATCGCTACCCTGAAGCCAAGGAGCAATTCACCATTCTGGTGGAGCAGGATCCACGAGACTTCGACATGGTGTACTCATTGGCCTTGCTCAGCATGGAAGTGGCCATGTTCGATGATGCGCGTGCTTATTGGCAGCGCCTCGTCCTCAATGGCCAGAAACTGGATGAAGCGCATTTTTACCTGGGCTTTATCTACAACCAGGAAAAAAAGCCGGACGAAGCCATCGAACATTATTTGCAAGTGAAGGGCGGCAACAATTTCCTGATGGCGTTGCGTAACCTGACCGAACTCATGGTGAAGGCTGATCGCTATCCCGAAGTCCATGCACACCTGCAAAATATCCGCTTCCGGTCTGCCGACTACAATATTCCGCTGTTGAGCATGGAAGCCAATGTGCTCGTTGAACAAGACCGCTATGAGGCCGCAGACGAGTTGCTCAACGGTGCAATCGGCGCCTTCCCCAACAACATACAATTGCTGTTTCAGCGTTCAGTGCTGTACCAGGAAATGAACGACCTGCCCAGGATGGAAGCGGATCTGCGCCGCATCATCCTGCTCGATCCGAGCAGTCCGGTGGCCTACAACAGCCTGGGCTATACCTTGGCCGATCGCACTGAGCGCCATCAGGAAGCCTATGAACTCATACTCAAGGCCGTCGAACTGGCTCCCAATGATCCAGCCATCATCGACAGCCTGGGCTGGGTGCAATACAAACTGGGCATGTATGATGACGCCCGCAAAAACCTGGAGCGCGCCTACGAACTGTTCCCTGATCCCGAGGTCGCCGCGCATTTGGGCGAAGTGCTCTGGGTAATGGGCGAGAAAACCGCAGCCAACCGCATCTGGCGCTCAGCACTGGAAGTTCAACCCGACAGCGAGTTCATTCTCAATGCAATGGAACGCCTGAACCCGGGCGCCTCACGCTGATACGAAGCAACTCACTCATGACCTTTACGCATTTTCTCCGCCAGCAGTCCACGATTGCGGTCATGGCCTGCATGACAGCTCTCGCAGGCTGTGCCAGTGCCCCACCCCCCCTGCCTGTTGAATGGCAAAACCATGTCACTGCCGTTTCTGCCCTGCAAGCGTGGTCGCTGTCTGGCCGCCTCAATATCCGCGAGGGCCAGCAATCCGACACCGTCAATCTGAATTGGAGCCAGACGAACGAGAGCTTTGCAATCAGATTAAGCGGGACGCTTGGACTTGGCGCGGTGCATCTGGAAGGAGACAACGACAGCGTCGTGCTCGAAAAAGCCGGTGAGGAGCCGCGCTTGCTGCCTGGCCTGGATGCACTCAGTAGTGAATATCTCGACTACGATTTCCCGGCGGCCTATCTGCGGTGGTGGGTGCGTGGCCTGCCTGTACCTTACTTGCCAGTGAGCAGCACCCTGAACGAGCAGAGCCTGCTGCAAACCCTGGTGCAAACCTCTCCTTCCGGGCAACGTTTTGAACTGAGCTTTGACCGTTATGAACAAGTGCAGCAGATTGCGCTGCCCGGCCGCATCAACCTGCAGAGCCAGGGAGTCACACTCAGGTTTCTGATCGATGGGTGGCAAACGCCCGCCAGCAGCAGGCAACCCTGATGTTGACCTTGAGTGCCCCAGCCAAACTCAACCTCTTCCTGCATGTGCTTGGCCGTCGGCCCGATGGCTACCATGAACTGCAAACCGTTTTCCAGCTGCTGGAATACGGCGATGAGCTTCAGTTCAGCCCGACTGGGGACGACAAAGTAAGCTTCAGCTGTAACCTCAAGGAACTGGAGACCGCCGACAATCTGGTAACCCGAGCCGCAGCGCTGCTGCAAGCGTTCAATACCCAGGGCCGTGGCTGCCATATCCATCTGCTGAAAAGACTGCCGCTGGGCGGTGGTTTGGGGGGTGGAAGTTCCGATGCGGCCA
>Ga0209246_10000484_pt1 | contig 16952 bp, 10 predicted proteins | sample LauGreSpBDMM15SN_2_FD_187560 | JGI IMG/M metagenome (GOLD analysis project Ga0209246, IMG submission 187560) | Freshwater lake microbial communities from Lake Michigan, USA - Sp13.BD.MM15.SN (SPAdes) (version 2) | ecosystem: Environmental > Aquatic > Freshwater > Lake | place: Lake Michigan...
TTGAGTTTTTACATATAACATTAAAAAACATAAAAATTGAACAATAACAACAGCAGAATAGTAATAAGCAATACACCTAAATAACGAACAAAATGATGTTATCATATAATGATCCTCTTACGAATATTAAGATGAGCCTTACTGGCGATCTGCAAGGATTTAAACAATACGAAAAGAACTGCTCTCATAAAGTAATAGAAATCACCTTTATGTCCGCGATTCATAATGGCAATCTTGATTGTATTAAATATATAATTGATAATCATCTTATCAACATTACAAATAAACCTTATTGCGATCTCGCTGTTAAAAAAGGAAATTACGAATGTCTAAGGTATTTACACGAAAATGGTTGTAAGTTCAATAAATATACAGGTCTTATAGCAATGATTCGTGAAGATAATAAATGTTTAAAGTATATTCTTCAAAACGGAGGTGATATTACTATGCCACCAGAATAGAATAATAACAAAAATAAAAAATTATAAATATAAAATTATAAAAAATATAAAAATTATAAAAAATAAAATAAATATTCAAAAAGTTGTATGATTAATATAGTTTTAAAGTTGTTATCAAAATTACAATTTTATTTTTTTATTTTTTTAATTTAAGTCGCAATACGAGCTGCTACACCCATGGTGAGCAATTCTTGAAGAAGCAACTTCATAGAATAGGGAATACGAATTTCCGTAATATCTGCGGAATTCTTACAGCTTGGACAATTATATAAATTTTTTGTTCTATTTACATTTGCCAGCAGACCACATTGCTTACATACGAAACACGAATAGTTGTCGCTGCAATCAAGAAGTCGCTCTTTGAGGAAACACGACGAGCCGTGTGAAACCATAGCATCTCTCTCCATCTCTCCAAACCTTAATCCACCATTTCGCGCTCTGCCTTCTGCTGGCTGACGCGTGAGCAATACCACAGGGCCGTTGGATCCTCTTGAGAACATCTTATCTGTCACCATGTGCTTGAGCCTCTGGTAGAAAGTAGGACCAATGAATATTTCTGTCTTGATCTGGTTTCCTGTGCGCCCATGATACATGATCTCGTTTCCATACCTTTCCATACCGAATTTTTCCAGCGTGGAAGCAATGTCTTCCACCGTACAATCCGTGAATGGTGTAGCGTCTCCAAATGTCCCGAGCAAGGAGCAAGATTTACCCATAATACATTCCATTAACTGGGCAATCGTCATACGACTTGGAATAGCATGAGGATTTAGAATAACATCTGGTACGATGCCATCTTTTGTGAATGGCATATCCTCTTGAGGATAAATCATACCAATTGTTCCTTTTTGTGCATGCCTGGATGCCAATTTGTCTCCAGTCATAGGCTTTCTGTATTTACGCAATCTCACCTTACAGAACTTGTATCCTTCTCCATTGGATCCAGTATAATTCATATCCACATAGCCCTCATCATTTGCTTTCACACCCATACTGGTATCGCGTGGATAGATTACGCCATGAACTTTATGAGGCATAATCTTTCCTACCAAGATGTCATTGATGTCAATGGCTGTATTTTTTGGTACAAATCCATCTTCCCCAAGCTTCTCGTAATTACACGGCTTCATATGCGAGGTGGTCATTGGATCGGGGGAAGTAAATATTTCTTCCTCGCCCGTACTATGGTTCTTATTGCACTGATCACGATACGACTTGTAATAGGTGCTTGTAAAGAGTCCTCGGTCAAGAGCTGACTGATTCACCATTACACTGTCCTCCATATTGAAACCGGTGTAAGTCATAATAGCAACAACAGCATTTACACCCGCGGGAATCGTATCACTGTTTGTATATTTGCTAAGACGCGTATGAACCAACGGACGCTGTGGATAATTGAGTACATGGGCCATGGTGTCAATACGGTGATTGAAATTGCTCATATATACACCCACCGCCTGTTTTCCCATAGCACTGTTGCTGACAGTAATACAATCACCTCCAATAAAGCTGTGATTATCACTTTCCACGGTGATATCCGAAATCATACGATTGCTTGAGCTTTTACAGGATAGCACTGGTACAAAGATTACATTTCCAACACCCTTTACAATGTCCATCCATCGTTCCAACGATATTACCTTATCATTGATTTTCATAAGTGTGATATATTTTTTGTAATTTACATATTCATCACGAATGGCGTAAGCTAACAATCGCACCGTATTGTATCGGCATCCAAACATGTGGAGAAGACTGTATTCCATATTTTCATTATGTAAGGATTCGGCAAATGCTATTACCGAGGGGATTGCTTCCATTACCCATTCGTCAAATGTATATACATCCGGATCTTGATCACGAGCACCGATATATCCCGCGAATAGTTCTTTTCGGGAGATGACGCTTGTATTACTAATCCATTCGTTGATCGTGTTTCCCATACAGACAAGTAAAGCATTCAATGCCGTATCATTGCCACCGTATTGAATGAATCCTAAGTATCGTGCATCATCATGATAAGAATCACTATCCATTGTATGTTGGAACTTCCCTTTTTGAATATACCACCCTAACATACGGCATAGAATAGGCATTTTTGGATTGTTTGTAGATAAAGGGAATAATCCCATCTCGGTTAGACGCTGTTGTGTTCCATTGTCCAGAGAATTCATTGGAATTACTACATCACGGGTGATAAGGTCATTCGTAATATGTGCTCCCCAAGAAGTTATATCGGGAATTCCTGCCTGTACGCCAACATACGCCGTATCTGCATTGACCATGAATTCACCCATTTCAAGCCATCCCCGGTTCGTCATGATCTTATGATCACGCGTAGCAAAGAGAGACCTCCCTGAACAGGTTACAAGAAGTCCCATTGTCTTCAAATTTGGACGACAGTACTGATGAACAACGCGTGTAATACTCGGCGCCATTGTTTGTGGATGGAAACAAACAACATGATCCCCGGGTGCCACATCTTTGATACGCTTCCAACCACCTTCTGCCATTAGAACCGGCGACTCTTCCCACAGACACTGATAACAATTACGAGGAGATTGGTTATGATCGGAGAAGGGGATATTGACCGCCAATACACCGTTCATAAGGCTGGGATGAATCTCGCAATGTGTATAGCACGGCGGCAATGTTGTGACTTCAATCCCGCGTTCCAGATCACGAGGCGTCATTGCTATCATTGCTTTATCTATCTCATCGGTATCCATAAACTCAATGAACCCTTCTATATCCTTACCAGCGTGAAGAGGAGCAACATACTCAATAAAGGATTTGAAACCATATTTTGTCTTCCATTCGTTTCCGCGTTCCGGGGGCAGACGCAATACACGCTTCGTATCCATTGAGATTGGTTCAGGAACAACCGCAGGAGTAGTCTCAACTGCCGTCGCTTTTTTACCGCGACCTTTCTTGACGGGAGCAGGGATAGGAGCTACTGGAGCCACGACCGACGGGTTAGATGCTTCTACTTCATCCACGATGTACAAGGGGCGACACAGTCTTCCTGCCTCGGTACTGATGACGATACAGCCGAGACGAATATCCCATACAATACCCGTAGTAGGAGCAATCACACCCTGACGCTTAAGAGACTTGATCTTGGCATAGAATACGTGCGGTTCAGGATGATATCCTACCAAATCCCCATTGACAGAAACATGAACCACGCTGTCCGATCCCATGTTCTTAATAAACTGACGAGCAGCACAATGATCAATTGCGTCAGTCATGATTTGGACACCGAGATCCATGATACATGCCCGGATATAGGTACTGCTCATACTGATGGTAATCTGGGTACTCATAGCCATATTCTTTACCAGACCTACCGCCGAACCTTCCGGGGTGTTGTGCACCGTTGACATATCGCCAAGAAGAAATCTCCCATTGCCCTCGAGTTGCCAACCTACAAATTCTTGAATGTCTTTTTGAACCAATTCAAAACGGCTTTGTAAATAACCAGGGCATTTTTTCTCAGAAACTGGGTTGTCAAATTTATTTAATTTTTTCCTTGGAAGAACGGTAGGAATTTCATACAAATATTGTCCGGTAATTGTTAATTCTTTATAGGGTCTTTTTCTTTTTTCATCATTCACCGTGTAAGTACATATGCCGTCATTCAAATGGCATGAGAACCCCAAACTTCTGGCCAGAAACTCTGTATCATAAATGATTTGATAATTTGCTTCTCCTTGGCATATACGGATTTCGTGTCCGTTTGCTCTTACATTTCCATCCGTATCAATGATTCCAGCGAGTAAAGCCAATCTTGTTTTACGATCATTTACCAAATAATCCAATGGAATATGTTTATTTTTAACCAAATTATATTTGGCCAATAATTTTTTTAAGGGTGCCGATTCCGTCTTATTACAAGCAATACCTGTTTGTGTATTGTTGATGGTAGAACTGATATAATATCCATACCTATGACTATGCTTTATAGTAGCATCATTATTCTTACCCCACTCCACCCACTGCTCTAATAATTCCTTGTCCGCTGTAACAAATCCATATCCACAGGATAATCCATCACCCAACCACATACCTAACATATATGGATCCAGAGCAACATCTTTGTGTTCCCAGTTAATTCCAGAAGATTTGAATGTATATAGGTTGTCTTGAACATATTTAGATAGAGATAGATATTTCTCAATCGTAATATCAATTACATTGTCATTGTCCATTTCCGATTCAAATATACGCAATTCATTCTCATTATCGAAATATTTATATTTATATTTTAATTCTTTTTTATCAAACCAAGTGAATCGCTTCTTTTCTCTGTGATTACTAACACCTTTATATCGCTTAACTTTCAAAGTTAGAATATGATTATCGGTGACGGTATAACACATGAAATTCTTTTTGGTTGGAATGATTTCGTACATCATTTTATTTCCCGAACAAGTGCTTTTCACCCGAACAGCATTACCTTTGTCATCAATTAAATAATCACCTACCATAATTTCGTTTGCTTTTTTAATCATACCATTCCACAATAATATAGGCGTCTCTGGATCAAAACACTCCGCCGGGCAAATCATGCCAAATTGACTGTTCTCCAGCTTACGAGGTTGTACCAGCTTGCCACTCTTCTCCATCGGCGTATTGATACGCCTCAGGTGAGAAAGGGTTGATAGGTACGACATACGGTTTAGTACCTGAGCTACACCCTGCCGTATGTTTTGGAAAGTACCAATGGTCTTCACACCCCAATTACCCGTAGAAAGAGCATACCTCAACCCAGTCTCCAGCAGAGTTGGTTTGAAGAACTTGTGTACATTGTTCGGCGTGATAAGATTCGTATGGGTGTCGCTGTTGGCACGCCATAGGTTCAGCTCACGAGTAACAAGATTACGCATTTCCTTCACCATCTTGCTGTAGCATTGACGGAACAGATTGCTCATCAATACACCCGTCGTGTCAATACGCTTGTGAAGATAGCTATCACGGTTGTCATAATCCTGATAACCAAGGAAGATGCGGAACAGCTTCCGCATCATATAACCGAGATAGAGAGCCTTGCGACGGAAAGAAGTACCTACATGAGGCAGGAAGTCATTGGAGATCATATTGTGAAGAATCTGCCGTGCTACTTCTGGTTTCTCCAAGTACTCACGAGGGGTTCCAGAAGTGCCAATCATCTTCAATAGGATCTGTTGAGCATCCTCTTGTGTATGAACATCACTGCCGTCTTCACAACAAGCCATGAGTTCCGTCATCATACGCTGATTTTTCGGGCTTTCAATATCAAATACGATGTAAGAGATAATATCACGATCTTTTTCAATTCCCAAAGCACGGAACATCGTGAAGACCGGAATCTCCGAGCGCAAGAAGGTAGTATTCATACGAACCAAATGTCCCAAATGATTCGGCTTGGCACTTAGATGGATGCTCGTTGTCTTCGGGGGTAAGAAGACACCATCCGGCATAGAACGGATCTCTGCCGATAGTCCATCTGAGTTGGTCGTGGGAGCAAATACAAGTGTCTTGTTCTCACTGATACGATCTTGACAGATGACTACCTTTTCGTTTCCGTTAATAACGAAATAACCACCCGGATCATATCGGCACTCGTGCTTACCATCTCCATCGGCCAGATTCGGCATCTGGGTGAGCACACATCCCTTTGAGCGCACCATCATAGGAATGCGACCAATACAAACCGAAGGCACCGTATTCTCGTTTCTCTCCGTAACTCCATCCTTATTAATCACATCTGTGACCGTGTGAATATCCACATATAGATTGGTTGCATATGTAAGATTATTCATACGAGCAAGATGAGGCGTCATAAGCATCTGTGACCCATCCTGTGTCTGGTACATCGGTTTTGTAATCGATGGTTGTAATATATTAATATTGATTTTATACATAAAGTCTCCAATTTCTTCATTGTAATTATGAAATATCTGGATGGAATTAAATCCCTGAATGATTTGAACTAATTTTTTATCAAGAAACTCGTTATAACTTTCAATTTGGTGTTTTACAAGAACATTAGCACTATCGCTCCCCCCACTATTGTTAAAGTAGTTATCAAGGATATCCCAAGTAGGGATATCATGGCTGGTGTGTTTTACGTCGGCAGATGACATGATTATTTATGTTCTACTTACACATTCACACTTTCAATTTTTAATGTGTTATTGTTTATATCATTTGCGTTTTCATTTCTATCATGAAAATGATAGTAATTTTTCACAAACAAATACAATAGTATAAAATATATAAGGGATTATATCCCATAGAGTATAATAAGAAACAGAGATTGAAAAGGAGAAAAGGTGAAAAGGTGAAAAGGTGAAAAAATAAATAAAATGTCGCAGTATTTCTCAGATGATACAGATGATGCAGATGATGTAAAATATAATAAAGATATTGCTGATGATATTGACAGTTGCTGTATTAATCAAATGAGAACCAATAAGAAAAGAAAGAATGATCATAAGGGGTCGCCAATTATTTGGCAATCTGAAAAAACAAAAATACCGGCACCTCCTCCAAGACCATTCAAAGATATGCCAGATGAAACATTTATTCTATCAAATGGTACGGAACTAATACGAAGATCAAAACTTTGTACCATTACAAACGATCATTATGAATACAAGGCGACAAAATTAGATGATTTTCTTGCCCTGGCTGATTATTATGATGATGAATTTGATCAAAAAAAGACGTCTAATATTAACCTTCCTATAATTTCTCGTATGGCACCTCATTTATACGAGTTGAATAATCTTATTGGAATGGAACAAGTAAAAGAACAAGTCATGTCATTTGTACTTTTCTTTATACAGTCGCTGGATGATGTAAATCATGAAATGCTTCATTCCGTAATCTATGGTAGTCCTGGCGTGGGAAAAACACGACTAATATATATATTGGCAAATATCTTTTCAACTTTGGGTATAACGGAAGAATCAAAAGTTATCTTTGTCAAAAGAGCGGATCTAATTGGTCAGTATCTTGGTCAAACTGCTGTAAAAACAAAAAAGGTTCTTGAAGAAGCCCGTGGGGGCGTACTGGTCATTGATGAAGCATATTCACTTGGTGATACAGAACAGCGTGACAGTTTTTCACGAGAATGTATTGATACTTTGAATCAATATCTGTCGGAATGTCGCAGAGATCTTATATGTATCATAGCAGGATATAAAGACGATATGGAAGGGAGATTCTTTAAGACCAATGCTGGTCTTAAAAGGCGATTTGCTTTCAAATATATTATTCCAGATTACAATTCGCAACAATTGTGTGAAATATTTATACAAAATGTAAAACGATTTGGATGGAAAATAAAAGACGCGACTACGTTAAACACGTTTTTTGAAGAAAATCACGAATATTTCCAGAACAATGGAGGGGATATGGAAACCTTGTTTGGTAAAATTAAATTTGAACATGCTCGTCGTGTATTTAGTGGCAGTTATAATGAACGCAAAATCATTACGATGGAAGACATAGAAGCAGGAATGTTAAAATTTCTTGAAAACACAGGAGGAAATGATGATAAAAAAGATCCTATTCCTATGTTTATGTACACTTAAACATTAAACAGCCCTTTTCTTCTTAATAATTTTATTTTTATTTTAATTATTTACTCCACGGATGACAAAGATTATGAAAAAAGTAGAATATAATTCAGGGGGTCACGTACATCGGGATGCTGTAAAAAGAATTATGGGAGGTAATTGTTCACATGTGTGATTAAGTAATTATTACTTAATTAATTAAATTTTGATCTTGAATTCGGCTTTGTTTTTGATTTAGGCCTGGACAACGGGCTTTACCGAACTGGCGAAGTGCCCCTTGATGGCTCGCTGAAGAGTAAAGAAGGACAGGATCTCTCCGGGCTTGAGGACCAGGATCTTCTTCAGGTTGGCATCAGGGTTGATGATGCGACGGTTCGTGGGATCATACAGATTGTGCTCCTTGACATACAGGTTGATTGATCGTGTAACCTCGGTACGGCTCATCATGGATCCCTTGGAGACTCCAAGGAAAGCACACAGCTCATCGGAAATCTTAGTGGGCTTAGCGAAGCCGCTGGGAGTGGTACGAGCAGAGATCTTCTTGCGCTCCTGCTTGTCAACCACCTTCTTCATCTTGTCATAGGTCTTCTGGAGAACCTTCAGGTTGGACTGGATCTCCTTGAAGAGGGCAACGGCCGCGGCAAGTTTAGTAAATACGGCGTCGAGAGGGTTCTCGGCCTCGACGGGAGAATCAGCAACAGGGAGAACAGCCGAAACAGCAGCGGGTGCCGCCTCGACAGTCTTAGCAGAAGACTTAGTCTCAACAGTTTTGGCAGCGGGCTTGGTCTCGGCGGCTGGCTTGGGTGCCTTCTCTTTCACTTCCTTTGCGGGAGCAGAAGGAGTGGCGGGGGTAGACGCTGTAACGACAGGGGCTTGGTTCTTTTTAGCAACCATATTTGTATCTGGATACTCAAAAATATGGGATATCCTTTAAATCATTTTGTTTCTTTTTTAAAATTTTAGCTCGATGTACAGTGCGGTGCGTTTGGATTTTCTATTTTTTTACAGATATTAAGGAATTCAATTAATATAGTTGGATCTTGTTTTTCGATAGATTTCCATGAATCTTTTGTTGGCAAACAAACTTCTAACATCACATACAAACTGCCCTTATTTCTCAAGCCAATCTTATCAAATACAATCGGTTTTTTCAAATTCGCAAAGGCTGGAATATCAAGACAAATTTGACGATCTACCATTTTTCCAAGTTTTGGAAGAGTTTTAGAACAACCTGTAAGATATTCAGTAAGTGTAATTGGCATGGTCGTATAAAGGTCCCATCCGCCAAGAGACGTGTCCCAATAATAAACAGGGTGTTTCTTTGCTTCCATTTTTAGAATAACTATATGTTTTTGTTTATTGAATTGGTGTTCGTAAATCATTTCTGGAAAGCTATTAAAATCAATATCCACAAAGAATGAATCTTTTGGATAATCTTTTAAGAACAACCGAACACGACGCGTTGATCGCGTATGAACTTCTTCCAATGTAACCGATACATGAAAGATGTGAGGATCCGTCGGTATTTCTGTTTCGCTTTGTGATCTTTGCTCTCTTTGAGCGCTTTGATAGCTCTTTGCGCTGTCATAACTACTTGTATCTACATCGCTACTTATATCACTATCATTATCACTATCACTGTCACCGACACCTTCATTCGAATAAGTTGTTTTGGTTTGAGCTTGAGCTTGGCTCATACGCTCCATCGCGACTTTAGCTATATCCTTGAAAGTTTCTTTCATCACATTACCGAGAATCGTCATTAAGCTCTGGTCTCGTATCATGGATTCCACGCGTTCCCACATACCTTTCCATTTTTCATAGTCTTCATAGGCGTTAAACTCGCATCCGTTTTCTCGTGCCTTTGCTATGTCCATGGCGACCTGATAAGCGACCGTAACTTCCTTAAAACGGTCTTCGCGCTCTTTGCGTTGTTCCGGAGTAAGATCCGCGGTATGCTTATCAGGATGAAGTGTCATTGCCAATTTTCGGTATTGTAATTTTATGTCTTCGGCAGTGGCTGTCCGCGCGATCCCAAGGATCGTCCATGGATCTTTTCTATCTGTCATTCTGTAATTTCATACTATGAATATACTACTATGATATTGCTATAAATGATAATAATGATAATAATGATTTAAAAATTAGTTTAAAATAGCTTGTAATGTTACTTCAACGATTAAGCACTTATGTTACGGAACCAATGTATCGAAATGATTGCTATGTAAATGACGAATATACGGTTTTAAATTATGGTCTTTCTGAAAGTCAAAAAAGAATTCTGGATGTATTGTCCTTAGGAAGTTCGCGAACGATTCAGGTATATACGGAATACTTTCCTTGGCAGGAATTTGAAGAACTTCTTGGAGAACATCTTAATTATGCTATAAGAGCATCTGTCAAAAAAACAAATCTTGCTGCTGCACGTGGAGAAATATGTCCTATAACCATCTTTGAAATGTATGTACAAAAATATAGAGCGTTTTCGTTTGCCTAATATATAAACTTTATGTTATTAAGGGAGACAAATCATTTAATTCATCAATAAATAATTTTGCTTTACTAATAATATTTTCCTCTGTATCATACCAATATTCTATAGTTTTACTGTGTATACTACTACGTGATTGTCCATATATATTGGCGAACATTCCCTTGTCCACAAGCTCATCTAATTTCGCCATAATCACAGAAGATGTTATATCTACACTACGGGCAAAAGCATCTGTCTCATGTGGCGGTATATCTCCACGATCCGCCTCATTTACGTATATATTCATGGGAATAAATCCTCCGGTTTCATAATAATATGTTTTGCTTATTGTTCCAATGCTTCGTATATATTTAATTTGATAAAAGGGTCTTCTAGAATAATTTTTATCATTTTCATACGAAACAGTGTAATTTGGAGTATTACCCGTCCCCTTCTTATAAACATAAACTTGTTTTATATCTAATTTGATATTTGGTATTTTATTTGATTTCTGTTTTGTAATTGGATTTATTACATTTATATCGATATATTTCATTTTAGGCATTATCATTTCTTCAATCTCAGTTTCCGTGATTTTACTCTTCGTCGCAGGATCTCTTGGAGGCTTATTATTAGAAATATCTACTTTAATAGATTTAAATATACTCTCTACATAATAACATGATTGTTTTCCTTCTTCATTTTTCGCTCCTACATGCACAACAAGCTCAAGCTTCTTCCGTTTCATCGTTTCAAATTCTTGCAAGGTTAGTATATCCATTGTATCACGACATACTTTTCCAAGTTCTGTAAGTATTTCTGCTCGTGTCCTTTTTGGAAGGACAGGTAAACCTACTGGAATTTCCAAACTTTTGCTACGCCAAGCAGCTTTTGACTTCTCTTCTATATCGCTACTTTCGGAACTTTCAATTTCTTTATGCATAACAATGCCTTCTTTTAGAGCTTCGATTTCAAATAAACAAGATTGTAAATTCTTACGAGTCCCCTCGTCTAAATATATCTTCCTTCTATTTTTTGTTTCGGTATCTAAGATGGACACTGATTTATCTATCAAATCTGTTACGATTATTTGAAGATTTTCTAATATTTTAATTTTTCCTTGTTCATTATAATTAATATCTTGAAATCCAGTAATAAATTCAACAATATTATTTATGATCGATATAATTGAACTATTATCATAACTTACATAAAAATTCTTTGTATTTTTTACATCATATGTGTGAACTTCATACATAATTTTTTGAAAATATTCTTTATATTTTTCGGTTGTATCTTCCAAATTTGAATTGGCAGATGTATCTTTAATCACAATTGCAATCACCATCACTTGCATAAGAAAATCATTCTCGCATTTTTTCAATAACAAAGGAATTAAAGGGTGTTCAAAATTGATATTTTGATAATTAAATGGATTTCCTACATTGTTAGTTTTTATTTTATTTATCGTTCCATCTGCGTTATATATAGCTTTGGATGAAGAATTATTTATTATATGTTTACACAATCTAGCACCATTTATATTGTTTGGAATCGTAGTATCAATAAATTGTTTTTCAAGATCTTCAAACAGCTCTTTGGGTAAGATCTTTTGACATTTATTATATAATTTGATATGTTTTGTACTTGGAATATCAATCTTTGAATCATTTTCGGGATCGTTTGTTTGATTCTGTATAAACGTTTTACACGTTGTTTCGTCCTTCGTTTTATGTTCTTGTTCTTTTTTTATTTTTTCTTCTATGAAACGGGTGTTATCATATTTTTCTGTCATTTCGTCCAGGAACTCTTTTTTGAATGGTTGTGGGTTTTTTTCCAGACCATCCAAGAAATCTTTCCCCATGACAATCATACAATTATCCACAATTGTATAGAAGGTATCTGTATATCTTGTTATTTTATTGTTTGTTTTTGGATTTATCTTTGGATTTTTTAAAAAATTTTCACACATTTTCAGTGTATATCCATTCGAAATAGATGGTCCCGTATGGGAAGGAGATGTTTGGCGTGATCGAGGAGGAGACGATGGGCCCGCTTTGTCTGAGGGGGAGGGAGGGGGTGGCATATCTGTAAATAAAGTACGACGAGCACCCATTGCCATACGAGGTTGATCTGTAAGTTCGCGAGTAGGATTTCTTATGGGAGCGTTTGGTGTTTGTATTTGATTGTTAGCAGGAGGAGTTGTCTCGCCTGTCTCTGGTGTACCTGGTGTATCTGGTGTATCTGGTGTATTTTCATCACTCTCTACACCTCCTCGTTTTATGCTTCGACCTAATTCGCTGAGAATAATTGCGGTTCGTTGTTTTCGCGCCTTCTTCTCCGTGAGAGGATGTTTACTAAAGCATCGTTCGGGTTCATCGCGCTTACATACTTTGTAACCCACTTTCCCCTTTTCTTTTGTTTTTTTTAGAATATAAGGCATTTGTCGTATCTATATTTATTTTATAAAATTATAAACATAGTCATAGTCAAAATAAAAATAAATTTTGTAAATTAGTAATTTGAATTTTTCATAAATTATCACTCTCAAGTCTCATAAAGGAGTACTGTTGAAATACGAGCCCCATATCTTTTTCAAGAGCATCTTGATTTTTGTATGGTTCATTGGCGGGATCTGGAAACATCTCTGAATTCCAAGCATACCATTCATACTGATAAGGATTTTGACGAGTCATAATAATATCTGTTTGTAAATGAACAATCATCATATCAATCACACCAAAATTTTCTTCGTGTGGATATTGTGTAATCATCTCATAGATTTTTCGAACACCATCCAGTGTAATAACATAGGCATTCAAGCAATATACAGGTACTTGAGATATATGCGTACTTGGATATAGATTTCCGCAATGATGTCCCATAAAGATCATATCTGTCGTTTTTGGGGTATAATCATAATATCGCGGGGCAAGACTTTCCCAATAGGTATGAAATAACATATCATCTTCAAAAATAGTACAATAGGGAATTTGATTATCCAGCATGTGTTTCCATAAATTTAGATGCGCGAGCATGACGGCGGCAGGATGCTGTCCAAATATCTTGCGATGGGATGGAAATGGATGTAATGCCCAGTTTTCTTCAAGTTCTTCTTGGATTTCACGATCTACGCCATGAAACATGGAAATGTTTGTAAAACCGGCGCGTCTTGCTCGTCGGGCACAAATATCATACCGATCTCGGTCCATGCTGATAATAAAAGTGGGCGCGGTTATCACATCTCCCCAATGTTCTGGTAGCATTTTCTTGTTTATCTTATTAATCTATGTTGTGAAATGCCTTATATTCTGTTTCTTTATTTCTTTATTTCTTTATTTCTTTTTCCATAGTTTTCTTTATTTTGGCAGAAAGTTTTTGTATTCCCATGTCCAGCTTTTCAAATTCTTTTGAAAGTTCTTGTTCTGTCTTGTTGCTCTCGGCAAGTTTGATGTATTTCTTGTAGAGTGATGCTAATTTCTTTTCGTATTCGTCAATGATGGCTGTGTTATTGTTTTGGTTGCCTCCTCTAGACGGAGTACGAAGACCTTTACTTTCAGATATTGATTCTCTTTCATATCTTGATTCTCTTTTATATAGTTGTTTAGATGGTTGATTTGATACTAATAATGGTCTCTTTTCTCGTTCTGCTTCTGCTTCAGCCTGGGCTTGTTTTGCTTTTTGTAGTCGTGCTTCTGCAGATTTTTCCCTTTCCTCTTTTTCTACTTTTTCTACTTTTTCTACTTTTTCTACTTTCCTATATTTTTCTACGTTTTCACGAATCCATGTCGCGTATCGTTCCATCGTGAATGGTGCTCCTTCAAAGGGCACGTTGCTTAATTCAAGGAAACGCAGAACTGTATATTGGAGTGGTGTGCTGTATCCGTATTTTAGGATATGAATATTGTCTAGATAATCTTTCATATGGTCTACGAGATTTTGGTCTATCTTTATTTTTTTTTCAATAGGCGAATCTTCGGGTTTCTTTGTAATTATTTCAATCATTTTTTGAATTGCTTCTTCTAAATAATTTTGTTGTCCTTCAAGTGATCTCTCATATAAAAATTCAATCGTTATATTTATAAATTCGTCATTTGAAATATTACCACCTTTCATCTTTCTGGATTTATATGCTTTTCCACCACTTGAACTTTTATCTCTCGTTCGTTTTTGTGATTCTGCAGCTTCTAGCAATTCGTTTAGACGACCACGACTATCTCTTGTTCCTGATTCTATTTTTGATTCATTTCTCGCATTATTTGCTATGTTTTGTAATTCTGAAATAAATTTATTGTTATTTCTCATGTTATATCTATCTATATATATATTGAATAACTCATTTTGATTTATTAAAATGATAACTGGATTATTAATATTAGCATTTATGTATTTTAAAGCGTTCAATAATTCATCTTTTATTTCATTGATTGGATTAACTACTATTTGTGCTGGTTGCTGTGCTCCTGGGGGGGCGAGGGTAATTGTAACGGTAGGGCCTCCGGGGGTAGGGATAAAAGGTGATATAACTTGTGGTATAACTTGTGGTTTATAAATATAATATACATAATTCCCTTCTTCTTTTACACTTAATACGGTTTTACATCCAATATAAATTGCATAAGCTGCTGCTAAAATATCCCCCGTTAAAAATACAGCTCCCGTTTTCAATGCAGATTTTGCCGTATTCATATCTCCTGACTTTTTTAATTCTGTTAAAAATCGTATTATATTCGTTTCATCAGTTAAATCTTCCGCATTTAAACAACATAATAAATCTCTTCCTATAAGTTCTGTAAAATTAGTAATGATTTCGTGTATTGTTAATGGACGCGACTCTTTTTTTTGGTTTTTACCTTGATTTTGAGATGGTTTTAAACTTAGAGTTAAATTTGATTTTATATTGTGTAATGCACAATGAAATAAAGGAGGGTCATTTGGTATTAAACTATATGTTTTATTATTTCGATTCATATACAATGTTTTATTTTGAGCAAAAATACTTTGAATATATACAAATTCTTTATTTTGGCTTGATAATCCATATGTAATTTCATTGGTTTCTATGATTTGATCAATATCATAGTTGCTTTTATTTATATCAAAAATTCTGGCTAATGAATCTTTTTTCAAATGTGTCAAATTTAAATTATTATCACCATCAACTGTTTGTTTTATACCTGAATTTACAATAAATGAGCTATTTGGTCCAAATATTTTTTTTAAAATCTTAGTAGAATTATTATTTGTATAAATAATATTATTATTGGGGCTATCTTCTCTTCCATCGACTATATTTTGACTCTCTATAGTGTTAGTGAATATTCCAGTAGTATTTTGGGAATTTCCTAATATAAATGTATAATAATTAAGATTAACATTTATATTAACAATTTTATCATTGATATTTCTTGCTATAATTTGATCAATATTTTCATTAAGTAATATATTATCCATATTAATATTTGTAAAATTAACAAACGCTTCATTCGGTCTTAAATTTTCAAGATTTTTTTGAAAAATATCAGTGAATATTTGATTCTTATTATATACAGATGCTAATATACTTTCGAAATCATTGGGTGATGATGTTATATTATGTAAAAGATTCCAATATGGCGAAGATTTATGGAAATTTTTATATTTTATGAGATTTGTTTTTAGGTCTTTCACGTTTATATGTTGTCGTGGTAATAATTCATTAACATAATTTACTAATTTAGGAAAATCTTTTAATGTATCAGACAAAGAAAATAACACATTCATATTTAATTTAAATTCATCAAGTAGAGGTGGAATTGGATCTGGAATCAATGGAGGATCTATTTCTTTAATTATTGGTTCGCATGTATCTCTTTCATCTCCATCTCCTTGGTGAGGAGCAGGGGCAATAGAGGAACTTGCTTCATTTCTTTTTCTTTTTTGTGTTTGTTTTGATTCTCGGGCTTGTTTCACTGCTGGTTCTTCTGCTACTTCAAAAAATGCGTTTAAAAAATCATCTTCATACTTTTTATATTTAATTTGATCTCCCGTTAAATTACCAAAAGCCTCACTTATTTGATGCTTTTCCTGAGAATTTATTTTTATTTTTTTGTCTTCACTATTTTTATTTATATGCTTTAAATTAGTTAAAACTAATTTTTGAGTTAACGGGTTTTGATTTCGTCTTGTAGAGGTTAATAAAGTACTTATAGCGTTAGCTATAGATCTTAATAATGTTTCACTATTAATTTGCGATGATTCTTCACTCTCCGCATTTGTATTATTTCTAGTTGGTCTTCCCGACATTTTTATCTACTATAAACCGAATAAAAAGAAATCGCAGGAAATAATTCCAATCTTGGAATAATCAACAAAGGAAGAAAAACCTAAATAAAAATGAAAGAAAAATTGAATTTTGTTTCTATCTTTTGTGTTATCCCAAAAATTGAAGCAGGCTTAAAAAGAAAAGTA
>Ga0209246_10000491_pt1 | contig 16845 bp, 27 predicted proteins | sample LauGreSpBDMM15SN_2_FD_187560 | JGI IMG/M metagenome (GOLD analysis project Ga0209246, IMG submission 187560) | Freshwater lake microbial communities from Lake Michigan, USA - Sp13.BD.MM15.SN (SPAdes) (version 2) | ecosystem: Environmental > Aquatic > Freshwater > Lake | place: Lake Michigan...
GCCTGACGTTTCGGTACTTGAACATCTGGAACATCTTTCCTCGACCTTGATCTAACCATTTTCATAACTCCTTAAAAAAACGACAAAGGGACAAAGCGACAGGGGACAAACCTCTTGTACATAGACAAGAGGTGGTTTGTCCCCATTTACTCGGACAGACATTTGGGACATTTGTCCCCATTTGTCTCGTTTGTCACTGGATGAACGTACAGCACTCATATCTCCGAGGTAGGTTTCAACCACACCCAATTAGACCCAATTACAACCTTATTAACGGCTACAAGTCTCTCCCTTGCCCGTGTCCAAGCCTTCTTAAAAGCTGCTCTATCATCCTCATTACAGCCCTTCATGCTCCAAAATTCATCCTTCCAATCATCCAAACTCACGCCAAACCGACTAGAACCATCTACTACACGATATGAGCCTTTAGCCTTAATCGCTTTGTACAGAGAATCCATCTCAATCTTCTGATTACCGCCGCTACCTGAGTTGTTTTTAGTCCCCTTTGGCTTGCTGTTAGCGATCTCTTGGTTAGGTCTGACTGCCAAACTGGTGATGGTTTCAAACCCAAGTGCTGACTCTCCCACCTCAACATTCACCACTTCAATACCTACAGTTATGGAGTCTGCACCATCCTTTTGCTTGGTAACTGTCAAGATGGCATTGCCTACAACTGACGTATCTGCCGAGTTGATGACTGAATCCTGCCTTTGTATCTCAAGTTCAGTGTCTACAGCACCAAGCAGAGAACTATGTCCTCGCAGTCCCTTGGTTATGTCTTTACCGCTATGGTGAATCAGGAGCATGGCGCAGAGGTAGATTGCTTGTATCTTGCCAGCTTGGGTGATGAAACCGCCCATATCTTCAGAACTGTTCTCGTTAAAGCCGCCGCCTGACATTCTCATTAGCGTGTCTAAGATGATGAGTTCTAGGGGTTCATCTATTTGGGCTATGAGTTCGTTGATGGCTGCAACCAGTGCATCAAAGTCTTCTTGGCTTGATCTGATGTTAATTTGCGCTCTGATGACATACAAGTTTGCGCCATCGGGACTGTTATTCTGTATCTTGCAAGCCTTCACCCTTGCGCCCATACCGCCATGACCTTCACCAGCTATGTACAGGACTGCGCCTTTCTTGGGTACTCTGTAGCCCATCCATTCCCTGCCTGTTGCTACTGCTTCTGCAATATCTAGCGCAATGAATGACTTGAATGATGCTGGCGGTGCATACAAGGCTACAAATGCCCTCTTTGGGATGATGGACTCTATGAGCCACTCAACTGGTTCATCCTTTATTGAGTCCCATGACTCGACAAGGAATCTAGATTTTTCGGGGGATTCTTCTACTTGTGGAGTCTCAGGACTCTCCAACAATCTTTGTGGAGTGTGAACCTCGGCTATTGACTCCACAACGGGACAGGCTTTCGCTATTTGCGCCAGCAAGGTTCTGCTGCCATCGTATCTATTGACCCACTCGTAAGCGTCTTCTTTGGGATTCGATAGGTTCAAGTCCAAGACCCTGACGCTTTTGGCTGTTGGTATTAGCGCCTCGACCACCTTCTGAGCGTAATGCCAACCTACCAGATCATTATCTGGCACGATTACCACATTGGCATCTTTAAAGTATTGGTTTAACTCATCATTCCAACCACCAGCACCAGCATGACTTGTCGTAGCTACCACGCCCAAACTGCCTAAGGCATCTGCCGCCTTCTCACCCTCGGTTATGTAGACAACTCTGCCAGCGGCAGTAGCCTGTCGCAGTTCGGGCAACTTGTAGGGGACTATTCTGCAATCTCCTAGCTTGCCAACTCTTGTGCCATCGGGCATGACTCGTAAGGTCTTATATGTCTTGCCTTTAGAGTCAAAGGTCTTGAATCTTTGCTTGATGAATAGGCTGATGCCATCTTCATCGGTGTAATGCCACTCATGCTCTAGCACAGGCGTAGAGATCAATGGGATGGGTTTCATGGGTTTGATACTGTCAAGGTAGTCAGGTCTGTCAGGTAGTGCTGGCAAAAGTCCCATCTCTTTGATGGTTGAGAAGACAGTGTGCTGGTCACAGCCGCCATGACACTTAAACAAGAAGTTGCCATCATCCGACATGGTTATGGACAGGCTTGGATGCTTGTCGCCGTTACCTTGACCATGACTAGGTACGGGGCAACTAGCAAGGTAACCACCACCAACTTTCTTTGCGTTACCCAAGATGGACGCTATTTCTTGTGCTGACATTAGTTATCTTTATTAAAGGGACAAAAAAACCAGAGTCTCCCCCGAAACTCTGGTGCTGTGGAGTGCTAGGGGTTAGCTAAACATCTCGTCATCGTCAAGGGAAGGTGCTGGCTTTGAGGGTGCGGGTTTGCTAGGTGCGGGTTTAGCAACTGGTGCTGGCGCAGAGAACTCAGGCTCTGCCGCTGCACCTTCTTGCAAAGCCGCGGGTCTAGCTACCCAACCTGTGACATTGAACTCAGGTACACGAGTGCTGCCCTTACCCACCTTTTCGGGGCGTGAGCCTGTATATTCAACCACGGGCAACTTACCCACATTAGCGCCAGCTTGTGCTTGCACTTGCTTCCACAGACCTTCCAAGCCCATGTTTGCGCCTGCGCCATTGGCACTGAACTCTGTGACTCCCATAGTCTTGTTGTAAAACGTAGCCTTGAAGCCACGCTTATGTTCAGGAGTAGGTTGTGCGCCTTTACGACCCAACGAGTCATCAGCATTGAATTCAAAGATGCCAGTTGCGATCAACATCCATCCAGTTTGCAAGTTCTCGTAGTCAAAGACAAATTTCTCAAGGTTGAATTCACCATCTTGGTTTGACCAAGCATTAGCTTGGGGGCTGAATCTGATGTAGTTGCCAGAGCCGCCAGAGTTTGAAAGGTTTAAGTTCATTTGAAGTTTCCTGTTTAAAGTTTAATGAAAAGTGGCTGATGCCACGGGGTTGGGGGATTCGGGGTAGTGATTATTGGGTCAAACCTTTATCTCGTGCAAGCGTTAATCCGCTAGATATGCGGGAAGTTAACGCTTCAAGGCTAGGCTTTTGGTCTTTTGTTAGCAGTTTCTCAGCCTGTGCAGGGGTGATGATTTCGGTCTTTGTTACTTGGCGAGCGTCAAGCCCCAAGGCTAAGAGTCCAGCATAAGCCTCTTTCTCATCAGTCCACGACCGCAACGCTCGTTTAGGTTGCAGTTGCCAACCATCAATGACTGAGCCTGACTCCATGCGTTTTAAGGCGTGATCTCGTACCGCCTTGATGTAGCCCTCAACCATATCAAACTTAGTCAGCAAGACGCTGATTTGACTCTCTGTGAGCATCTCTACAGGCGGTGCAGTGGCAACTACTTCAGCGATGTTTGCTTGTGCAGGGCAAATAGTTCTTGCGTTGCAGTATTGGCAAGCAGAGTCAGAGGGTACAGGTTGAAAGAGTGGGTTGATTGCATTCTCAATGGCAGGGACTAGGATGTAATGCTCCCAATCTACGAGTTCTTGCGTTGTCATTGAGTGCTTGCGAGTCTCGCCATGATGGGGTTGGATAATCCACAACTCGACCTTATCAATGTCTTGATAGAGGTTGCCATCTTCAAATGCTGCCAATGCGTACAGGCGTAGCTGGTCATTGTCAGCGTCAACATATCCACGACCAGTTTTCAAATCTGCAATGATGAGTTTGCGTTTCTGTTTACTGACTCCAATTACGTCAGTTGTACCGCCTACCTTGGCTTTGTAAGTGTCTTGGTATTGCAGGAACTTCTCGACTGTCACGCTACCTTTACCAAGTTCATCTTCCATAGCCCAAATAGCTTTCAGATGCTCAAGAGCCATCTCACAGTTTTCCTCAGTCATGGTGATACCTTCCACGACTGTACCAATTGACTTCATTGGGTCAGAGTCAAGTTGGTAGCAAGTCTCTGCCAAGGCATGAATGGCAGTCCCGATCTTTGCCGCTTCTCCACCCTCGACATAGGGCATCAGTGCTGAGAGTCTGGCAGAGGCGGGACAGGCAATCCATCGGGATGCCGCTGATGCTCGTAGGCTTAGTTGTTTGATTGCCATGATGCTCTTTCAATGTGATGGTTTTCAATAAGGAGTTGATAGGCGAGTTGCCTTGTTTCATTTGAGACTGCATGACCCAAGTCTTCAGGGTCTAGCAGACGCTTGATGAAGACTACAGTCTGTTGATTCTGTCTACGTTCTTGTTCAAGCTGTGAGCCAAGCCAAACGATATGCTCACGCAAGGTTTGCCGTTCTTTGTCATCCATGATTAGTCTCCGCAAAAGCAAGCAATAGATTCTTCATTGGGGTCGAACATATCTTTTTGTTCAGCCGCAAATTGAATCATGGATTTATAGGATGGTCTGTCGGAACGAAATACCGCACCGCTTGGCTTGCTTGCCAGTGCCAGTGCCTCCATTCGCGCCCACCATATACCACGTTCTGGTTTTTCTGCAATTAGAGATAACACTTGAGAACCGCCTTTTAGGAAACATAAATCACAGTTGCCGTGATAAGTCACGCCGTTGATGTTTGGCAGTTCAAGATCAAAGGATTGGTTTCTCCAAAACTCACCGACTGTTTCTTTGGTTACACCAGCAGTTACAAGTGGCATCCTTGATTTATCGGCAATCTTGGCGGCTCTACGTTGCTCATCAGCCCTCATACCAATCCAATCCATTGTTTCGTTATGGTCATCCCATCCAGTAGATTTCAAATATTTGTGGATACTGCGAATCTTCAATTCAGAAGTACAGAACCTTGTCACAGGATTAGGCAAGTATTGACGCTTGCGTATCAACGCCTCAAATGGTTCTCCATTCCTGCTGGCAGTTTCGTAATTGACAACAGCAAATGCAGGGTCTGCATCCCGATACTCAACCCAAGTTATTGGCACATTCCAGTTGACAGAGCAATCATTAACGAACTTCAAGGTTGCTTCCTCCTCTTTGCCCGTATTTGCAAAAATAACCCTTGCGTGGGGGGGGGGTATTCCATTATTAGCGTCAAGAATACGCCACAACATATACGCAGAAGTCCTACCGCCTGAGAAGCTGATACAGGTAGGTTCTTTGATTTCAAATGGGTTAGCCATGTCTCAACCCCCAACAAGCAATGAGTGCTGCATCAGCACGACCATCGTCTTTCTTGCGCTTGAAGTAGTCCACGTTATAGGGGAACAACTCCATAGCCCTTGCTCTAGCGCCATCCTTACCACCTGTAACGCCCATAGCTTTCTGCCAAACTTGTGGAGTCACGAGAGTGGACTTGATTGATCTAGCCGCTATAACGCCTTCTATAGCCCCAAGAGAGCGCCCAAAGGAGAACACGCTTGTTACCCCTTGCCCTGCCATTGCAAACACCTTCTCGATGTACGCTTCTTCAGGCTTAAACAGATCAAGGATAGCAATGAGTTCGGGGATGCTGATCTGCCTCTTGGCTTTGCCATTGCGATCTAAGGTGACTGTTGGCATATCGACTACACCTGTGAGAGTCTCGCCTTGCATCATCGCAATAGCCCCATTCAAGCCAACGTCAATGCCAATGATTCTGCGTGGTGTAAAGACTGTAGTGGTCATTCTGTACCCCCATTTAAGGCTGTAATACGCTGCTGAATAAGGGAATCTACCGATTCTTCTAGCCGTTGTATTGAAGTCACGAGTGGTATGGTTCTACCAGTTGCATAGCGACTAACTTGAGAGGGGTCAAAGCCAGCATGACGGGCAACATCGGTGATGGTGTAGCCAGCTTTCTCAGCCTTTTCCCTAATGTTTTCAATGGTTTGCATGGTTGGAGTGTTCATAGCCAAGGATTCTAGGGAACATTGGATTAATAAGTCAAGTGCTATCTGATTAAATACCCTAGTGAAGTGTGTGGGATTAAATAGGTAGGGGTTGACTTAGTAGTCCAACTCTATATGATTGGCAACATCAACAACGCAACAGGAGATATTAGATGACAAACACAACTAAACAAATTCGTGGCAACTGCCAATGCTGTGGTCGCCAACAAGCTGTTGTCAATGGCTTGATGTCCAAGCATGGCTACACAGTTAAAGATGGTTGGTTTTCTGGTGTTTGCTCTGGTCGTAATTACACCCCTATCCAAGTTAGCCGCACTACAACAGACAAAATCATTGCTGACATCAGTGCAGAAATTCCTGAATTGATTGCCAAGGCAGAAAAAGTAAAGTCTGGTGAAGTTACCCCTAAAACAATCAAATTGCGTTTTAACAAAGGTGAAATTCCTTTTGAACAAGGTGACCGCCGCCAACAATCTGATGCCAAAACTAGCTTGGAATGGGCTTATCGCAATCGCGCAAGAGCAGGGCAAGAATTTGTTAAAACAATGATTGAAGTTGCTGACAAATTTCATGGTCAACAATTAGTTGAAGTAACCAAGTAAACCCAACGGGGCGCAAGCCCCATCTTTCAACCTTAAAGGAGAATTGAAAATGAATGCAAATCAAAGCAAAGCCTACTTAGCAAGAATTGACGCATTTGCAATAACCCGCAATGCGGTTGCTCATGCAGAAAATTGTTTAGAGTCATGTAGCGGATGGGATGTTGAAAGCCTTGGCTACAACATTGAATGCAATTTCCCTGAAATTGATTCTGACAAGTGCGATGCAATAGCTGCAGCAGTAATGCGTAAAGCATCATTCAACCACAACGCACCCTACAACGCTGAGTTCTTAGGCGCACAACCCGCTCGTGCTGGTCAAGACTATTAAGGAGCAAACCTCATGAAAGAAACAATCCCCGACATTCTCGCCGCCGTTGCTATTGGCATCGGTCTAGCTGTTCTCTTGGCATCTTGGTGGTCAACGTGACCGACCTTCAAGACTTTTGCCAAGAGCATCGCTCTATGGATGAGTTGGTAGAGGCTGGCTACAAGCCTACCAACGTCTACAACGCCGTTAAACGCAAGGAGTTGACCAATACCAAGGCTACAGACGATTGGGGGCGCAAGCTGCATGGTAAGGGCTTGTTCCTGTCCACAGTCACCATTGCGCCAGCTAACTTCACCGCCTTGCAGTCAGCATGGAATCAATCACAACCCCAAGGAGAAACAGCATGAGCATCGCATCAGAAATCACAGAATTGATAAACCGCATAGCGCCAGCTAAAGGCATTGTCGGCGGCTTTATGAGCCGCAACGAGATCATTCAACTCATTGACAAGGTCGCCAATGATGCAGTTGCTATCGGCTGGACTCATGCGGAGACTATGACTAGGAAACGTCTTGAGAAGAAAATTGACCTGATGGAACAAGAAATGACCATCATCAAAGACCAGATGAAGTCCCTTGAACTCGACTTGCTGGCGGCTGAGAGCAAATGAATACCCTCATCAAGTTTGTCATTGCCGCTGCCTGTGCAGTTGCTTTGATGTACTTTGATTCGTTAGATAACAAACCAAAGGAGAGAGCAAATGTGGGAAACAATCATCTGGGTAGCCGTAATGGGGATTTCAGGGTTCGTATTGGGAATCTGCGTTTGCATAGGATTTGTGTTGTACCTACTAAACAAGGTAGCAGACGAGTGAAGTGTCCAGTTTGCGAGTGGACTAGAACACCTGACAACAGATATATGTGCAAGAAGATTGAACGAGTCATTCTTGCAACTCAAATAAAGAAAAGGAAAAAGTATGGGATGGAGAGAATTGACTATCAAGTACGTTAAGGATTTACTCAGAGCCAAGACCCCTTTGGAAGTAGCCGAAAAGGAACTTATTGAGGCACAACATTTAAAGATGCAGGGCGAGAGTGCTGTTGAATACGCTCAATCAATTGTCGGGTACAACGAGAAACGCATCCACAGGCTAAACAACATCATTGCTGACTTAAAGGGTGAATACTATGACAGATGAAGATGAGTCATTCAACGAAATTGAGAAGCAGAGTATGTGGCGCAAACGTGCCGTACAAGCTGCCATATCCAAAAACCCATACCGCAATCAAGTCATTGAAGAAGTAGCCAAAGAAGTAGAAAAGCTAACTGGCTTTGGGAAAGACACGATTGATGGCTTGACTATTTACATCAGGAACATGAAATCATGAAAGAGAAGACAGAGCAGGGTAGAGCCATCACGTTGAGGCTCACCCAATCAGAGTTTGCCGAGTATCAGAGATTAGGCGGCATCAAGTTTTTGAGGATTTTCCTGCAAGCGAGTGCAGGGATTCAAAAGGAGATGAAGAAGTGAATAAACCTAAGAATGTATTTGATTGGAAAGATGGCACTCCCTCAATTTGGACAAGAGACAAGGAGATGCGCCAGATAGCACAAGGTAGGGCATGGGGTCAGGCTGCACAAGCTAAAATTGGACTTGAGTCAAAGCAACAAATTACTATCTACTCACGGGCTAAACTTAGTAAATGATTCGTAAGATAAGAACCTTCTACGGGCGGCAGAATGGTCAACGTGGAAACAGGGTAACCACTGTAGATCATGGCGTAGCATGGTTATGCGAGAAGTGTGGTGAGGTTATTCTTTTTGAACACCTCACCCCCAAACACTTCTGTAGGCGGCTAATTAAGCCTGTAAGCCTTGAAGATACTGAGTCTTCCCCGCAACCTTAACGGCGGTGAGTTCTTGCTTGATTAGTTTCTCTGGGTTATAGCTGCAATGTATCCACCCTGAATTAGGTTGACCTTGGACATAAAATTCAAGGATTAATTGACTGTACGTTAGATTATCCATAATCCATTGTGCTACTTCAGGGTTTGGAAGACCATCAATTTCAAAGTCAACTGCTTGACCCTTGCAATGATCTGAGGTCTTAGACCCACCAACAGCGGGGCTTGAATTTAATTCTGCACAACGAAAGCCAGATGAAATCTTGACAGGCTTACCAAAGTGGTCACGCACTGGTTGCAGGATGTTTTCGCATAACAAACGCAATGACTCTATTTGTTCTTCATTGGGCGTATTGTCAATGTCTAGACGGGTTGCAGTCTCAGACTTGGTGAGTTCATTCAAGGTAAAGTTTGCAGAGAGGTTCATTTCATGTTCCTTAAGGTTTCGTAGGTTTGGATGCAGAGGTTGAGTTTTCTGATTGCGGAGTCTCCATCACTGGCGATCTGGAGAAGATCGGTAGCGACATTAGTCGATCCACTAGATTCGGTTCGTGCTTCTCCGCTGTTATCTCCAGCGGTAACGGCGGTAACTGAGGTGGAACATACGGGGCTTTGGGTGGGGATTGACAGGCGCAAAGCACCAGAGGCAACATCAGCCCGTAACTTAGTTTCTTTAGTTCTAGCAGCATTCTGTGACTTCCTTAAAGTTTCAGCATAGGTATTTGCTACCTTTACCATGTTTTGCTCAGTCTCTCTAGCCTTGGCATTCAAGGCGGCTATTTCTACTTGCTGGCGGGTATTCTCGTCATGCTGACCTTTGAAGTACCCACCGCCAGCAGCAGACAATACCGCCATCAATATACCCAATAGAACCCAAGGATTAAACAGGCTCATGGTGCAGGGGGGTCGTTATCAGTAGCTTCAGCCTTGGCACTCGCATTAGCTATCGCCTTAACTCCAGACCTACCAGCTACACCACCAAGCACCCCAGTGATGAAAACCATTATGGTGCTGATCTGTTGGGTATACACCTTGTCAATTGCCGCCATACTGCCGTTCATTGGCTGTTGCACAAACGAAACCGAGTACAGAAACATCCCCATAGAAGCCAACAGAATGCTCACCAAGACCACAATAACGAATGCCCATACTCTGACTTCAATCTCATCTGCTGTCAGGCGATTATTAGGTTTGTATCCAATAGTAGGCATCATTTCTTCTCCTGTTCGGGTTTAACTAACATTTCTGGGCAAGTACCAGAAGCGGTACAGATTGGGGGTTTGCATTCAGCACTAGACCAATTCAATGGGTCTTGACACTTATAGCGGTAGCGGTCATCGCAACCCATCAGCAGAACCAATAGGATAGATAAGCCCCAAATACAGTAAATATTCATTTCTCTTTCTCTCTTTCCTTTTGTTCAACTTGTCTTCTGAGTTTCTCGACCTTCTCTACTTGCTGTTTGGCTTCATTCTTAGTTTGCAACACGTCTACGTATAACATACCCAATAAAGGTAGCAACATACCTACAAGCACACAAGCGGCAATCCATCCCACTACATTTTCCCAATCTTGCTTACCAGACCTATCAGCATCCATAGATATAGGAGGAATAGGAAAGTTACCAACAGGTACGCTTGTTTTTCTGCTAGAAGTCGCTCCCTTTCCTTTCGTAGCCATGATTCTGCATCCCGCTTTTTCCTTGCTTTTTCCTGCTCTGCCGCAATGATGTCTCTCATGCTGAACACTTCTGAATACAAAGCGCCCATCTCAGGGGGGGATTGGTAAACCATGCACTCTCGTATCTGAACTACCAACCTCTCCATCTCTTGTTGCGCTAAAACCCTGTTTAGGGCTTCTTCCATCAAGTTCACATCATCAGCAAAAACTACAGTCCTAGCCTTCTCCTCTGAATCCCTGATATGCGCTTCTAACTGTTCCTGTAACTTGAAAAACTCGGTTAGGTTCTTAACGATGTCAGCTTTGACTTGAGTTTCGTCAACAGCAACGTACTCAGATTTTTTAGCCTTTGCCACAGACTTTGTAGCTTGAGGTTTGGGACTACCGCCAAATAGTTTACGCAATGAACCCCAAAATCCTTTGACTTCTTTACCAATGGCAACAACTTCATCAGCAGTACGCTTGATAGAGACAAACTGCTCTTTAGCTTGCTTGTAAAGGTCACAGCCAGCTTGGATGTTTTTGACCAAGCCAGCCGCAAGTAGACAGATAGAGATTGGGTCAATTTCAGTCTCCTAAGATGCCTGTGGCAGTTCCAAGACCAGCAGCACCAGATAGCAAGCCTAGTGGTTTTCTTTTGGCACGTTTGTTTAGTTCTGTAAGTATTAGTCTTTGTTCAATAGGGTCTGTGGCAAACAATCTTTGCTGTAAAGCCTGAGAAGTCTCTGAACTAATTCCTTTGGTTCTAGCAAGCACAGATGCGCCAGCCGCTTTAGCCATGCCGTAAACGTCACCACTAACAGCAGACTGTGCAATCTGACCAAGTTGACCAGCTTGCTCTTGAGTAGACAGACGTTCACCACTAGGAGAACCTCCTATAACTGTCTTAGAAGTCTTGCTTTGCTTCTCCAAACCCTTAACAAACTGAGAGAATTTGTTATATGCTTCTTGGTCATCAAAGGCATAGCGAACCAACATCTTTTGATTGTCAGATTTGAAGATTTGTCGAGTAAAGTCACCACCCTTAAAGTCACCAACACGTTGGTTAATGTCTGCCATCATGCCAAGTCTAAATGCCTCTTTTTCATCAGAGTTCATCTTCTTAATATTAGCGGCAGCTTCTTTGGTGTTAAGTTGTTGATATTTCTGACCCATATCAAACGAACTCTTAATGCGTGAGGCATCAGCAAATTCAGCATTTGCTAATCTGTAGTCATTATTCAATAACTTGATCTTGTCATTGAACTCATTTTTTACATTGATTACATCACGACCATAACCAGATACCTTGCCTGTTACAGCATCAGTTTCTGCATCAACAACACGATCAAGACCAATTTTGATTTTGTGCAGTATTTCAGTTGGTACTGACTGAGCATTTTTGATAACACTTAAATCAGGTAACTTAATGCCTTTTGTATCTGCACTTTTAACAGCTTCATCATATGCTTTGACAAATACTTTTCTGTCGATGTACTCTCTAAATGGTCTAGCATCAATGTCTAACGAGTAAGCCTTTGGGTATGCCTGACTAGCCTTTTGAGATTGATTCTCAACAAGTGCAGTCAGATACTCATACCCGTTAACATTCTTAGCCAATCCTGCCTTTTCAACCAATCCTTTAACAATATTATTTGGTTGGTCAATAAGGCGATTCTCAAGAAATGCTTGAGTTGAGCCTTTAGATTTGGACTGAACAATATAAGCGTTATAAGCCAAGTCTTGTAAGTTCTTGCCCAAATCAGCTATCACTGGTTGAGGTACTCGCAACTTACGCAACTCATCCAATGCCGCTTGTGCCTCTTGAGGAGTTAGATTATCTTTGTCCAAGTAGTTAGCCAACATCTTGGAGGCAGCAGTTGTTTGGTCACCAATGCCAGAAGCATTCAACATATTGCGGATGACAGTACCAGCCCCTTGAATAACAACAGGAACAGTTCCACCAATCAAACCACCAAATACAGCACCCATGCCAGCTTCATTGCCAACATCTTTCTCTGCATATCCATACCCTGATAAAGCACCAGTAGCAGAACCAACAGCAGTACCACGACCAACTTTCCCAAGCAAAGACTCTCCAGCAATCAATGCCTGAGTCTCAGGTGCTAACTTTGCAACTTGACGGGCTGCACCAAATGGAACAGCAAAACCACCAGCTAACTCCAATGGAGTCTTAACCAATGGCATATCTTCACCAAACTGCTTTTGTTGTTCACGCAATAGATTTCGTTGACGCTCATAGTCAGCACCGCTAATAGAACCTGTCCTTACAGCCGCTTCAAGTTCATCTAAAGTGCCAAATGTCATACCTTGACCAAATGCCCTTGCTGACTCGGCAAGTGGTGAGTATTGAACTTTAGGCTCAAGCACTGACCTTGATTCTTGAGTAGTTTTTGGCATTGATTGCTGACGCTCGTAAGCATCAATCTCAGCGTCTGTATACCCTGCCGCTTTTGCGGATTCACGATCTACTGCCATGTTTTATCTCCTACCGCCAGTTATTCCAGAGGGGTTTGTGTTTGTTGTCTCAAAATTTGACAAAGGTGGTCTTGCACCGAATTGTGGGACTGCGATTGATATTGTTGGCAGTCCTGCACCAGCGTTCAACCTACGTCTTTCAATACTGTCCTTTGCGTCTTGAACTTTCCTGACATTAATGTTTACAAGGTTCTGCATAATTTTTTCGGCACTAGCAGCAGACTCGGCAGACTTCAACAATTTAAGTTCACGCTCAAAGTCTTTATCTGTCTGAACACCTTTGTTAAGGCGTAAATTTTCAGAAGTCATGCGTTCAATAAATTTATCATAGTCTTGACGGGCAATAACATCAGGGTCACTAGAACCAAATGCGCCTCTAGTTGCAATACTTGCCCTGTCTTTTAAGCCAAACTTAATATCACCAGACTTGATGCGATTGATGTATGAATTTGCATCAGTAGCAAGGTTGGTTGATGCTTTTGCAATGTCATAGTCATCTTCCTCACCTTTTGCAAGGTTTGCTGGCAAAGGTTTATTCTTAGCGACTTCTGCATCACGTTCCATTTTTTGACGCTTGAAATCATTGTTTAACTCTGCTTGTTGTCGTTGAAGATTCAAAGATGCTTGAGAATTTGCTAATCCTTGTTGTCTATAAGAATCAAGCGCCTCTTGATTTTGCTTCAAGCGATCTTGAGTTTGCTGAAATTCAGCAGCACGTTGAGTAGCTGTAGATAGATTGGCAATCAATTTATCTGCTTGTTCTTCACTATAAACACCTTTTGCAAAACTACTTTGGTACTGTTTAGCTGTTGCTTTAAGTGGTGCTGGAACATTTGGGTCGCTAATAAACAAATCAAATGGATTTGTTTCAGGAGCGCCAACCGCACCAACCTTACGCAAGTCAGGAATAACTTTAGCCTGTGCAGAGATGAGATCACGACCTTCTTGGAATGAAAGTAACTGATTCTTCACTTGCTCATTGATAGTTCCATCAGCATTCTTGAGTTGACCAAACAATTGATTTGCTGTGACTTGACGGGTTTGAGCATCTTTAGTCATAGTACGCTGACTAAGAATATCTTCAACTTGATAACCCCTAATCTCATCTTGTTGAGTCTGACGCTTCAACTCTTGAGCCTGTTGCTTTGACTTCATCATCTCATTACGTAAGATAAATGCAGTTTGGGTATCCCCACCCTGCAATGCCATTTGAATAGCTTGAGCATAGGAATCAGGGTTAGATGGGTCAATCATCCCAAGGATTTGCTGCCTACGAGCAATCAACTGCAACTGTGGGTCTTGACCACCCAAAGCACCGCCAATAGCACCGCCTAGCTGTTGACCAGCACGAAAAGTCCCATAGTTGGCTTGAGCCATTGGATTAAGATTTGCATACTGAATAGCTTGCGCCTCTTGCGCTTGTCGTTGAGCAAGTTGGTACTGCTCTGGAGTAGTAAATAAACCGAGAATGTCTGAGGTTGCCATGATTATTCCTTAATAGTATCCGTAACTCATTCTGTCCATTTGTTCTGCACTCATTGGATTACCAAATGGATTTGCAGATTGTGGAAGTGCTCCCTCAATATTTCTATTCATTATGTAATTGTTATAAGCATTCTCAAATCCAGTTTTTAACTGTGGACTACTAGCCGCACCCTGCAACAAACCGCCTAATGGACTACCTCCAGCGCCAGCTTGTTGCGCTCTAGCGGCACTCAATCCACCAGTTAACAATGACTGACCAACATTAGCACCATAAGCCGCCGCTTGTCCACCCAAAGCCGCACCTAATTTCAAAGGCGCTTGTCCAAGTTCTTCAATAGTTTGACCAGCACCCAAGTAGGTTGTAAATGGATTCAATGCGCCAACCTGACCAGCATAATATTGATCTAACAGTTGGTTTCCAGTGCTAAATAATCCTGTACCAAATGCAGTCCTTTGTCTTCCAGCTTCTTCTGCTCTAGCCGCTAATGCTAAATCCTCTTGAGCAAGTGAGTTGTAATATGCTTCCAATTCAGGATTGGTTGCCGACAATCCAAGGCCACCGCTAGGTCTTTCTCCAGTTGCACCAACAGACAATCCTAAACGACCTCTTTGAAATTCTTGATTTCTTAATCCTGCCAAAGAACGTTCTCTGCTAGGAGCAAGCAAGTTATATTGGCTCTCTATGTATTTCTGTGCCGTTTGTTCTGGACTTTGTGCTAAATATTGACTTCCAAGATTAAACAAAGATTCAGCCGCACCAACATTAGGTCTAAGTCGAGCCTCTCCAACTTCAGCTTGACCAAGCCCACGTTCTGTTAAGCCAAACAATCTATCTTGATAACCTCTTAACTCAGGAGCAAGGTTGTATCCAGCACCAGTTAAGTAGCCTTCAGGCGACATTTGAAAGTTGGAGTTAGCATAACGAGTAGTGATACCTATAGGGCGAAACTTACCAGCTTCAGCCGCTTGCCTAGCCGCATCACGTTGAGCCGCCGCAGATTGAGCCGCCGCACTCTCCATGGCATCAGCTTGGGTTTGCGCCCCTATAAATCCTAATACTGCACCAATAGGCATATCAATCTCCTTTAATCAAAATCTCATCCACTTTAGACGGGTCTTTCTCGTCTGTGGCATGAATACAAAACCAAACACAATCAGTTATTGCTTTAACCCCATGAATCAATCCTGCCTTAATCTCTAAACAAGCAGGAGCATTCACAATATCAATCTCATTACCACGCAACACCGCAACTTTGCCTTCAGCCAAGATAGATAAGTGACTGAAGTTATGGGTGTGCTTCAAGATGGCTACACCAGCAGGAAACCTAGCTTCCTTGGCATATAGTCCATCAGAAAAGTGGTGAGTAATCATGCTGTGCGTTTCCAAATATACACAGTGATGTACGGCTGATAGTTAGCATTAGTGGCACTAGCGCCTTCTGTAGAGTTAGCTACTGAAATGCCAGTGACTGCTGTTTTAGTCACACTATCACCTCCAGCACTAGAAGTAGAACTTTGAAAAATACCAGTTCCAGCCCCGCCAGGGAAATGTGTGTCAACACCATGAAAGTGGCTTGGGTCAGTTACTGTTGCTGTATGAGTGTGACTTGGCAATGTAGCATTAGCAGTACCGCCAGTTTCTTCAGCAGTGTCAAAAAGTGCATTGCCTGAATCAAAACCAACCATGACACGACCAGCACCAAATGCAGTCCATGTACCAAAGCCTAGCAAAGTCGCAGGATTGGTGCTGACAGTCGCATTGATGTAGATTGAACCGACAGGATACAAAATCGGTATTGCCGCTTGAACAAATGCAGTTGTGGCAACAGCAGTTGAACTATTACCTAAAGACTGAGTAGTTGCAATAGTACCTGTTGGCAATGTCGGAGTACCCGTAAAGGTAGGACTTGCCAGATCAGATTTTGTAGCAATGGCAATAGCAATGTTGTTAAACTCAGTATCAATTTCAGTACCTTTAACTATCTTTAAAGCATTACCAGAAATTAAAGCATCTTTGGTTGCAAAGTTTGTTGATTTTGTGTAGTCTGACATAGTTACTCCTTTAACTTACTTTGCCATTTTTGGCTTGCATTTCAATCTTCTGAATAGACAACGCAGTACCATTTATGTCTGTCTCATATCCAGTTTGAACAACTTTCCCACTTCCTGATGCTGAAACTGTAAGAGTCTGTAACGCAACACCATCAGAGTATTCTGCAACTACAGTGGCATTAGCACCATATTCAGCAATGTTATAAAAAGACTCACCTTGAATTGGGATAGCGTCATCAGCAGACAAATAATTTGTCTTAAAGTCAAATCCCCACTTAAAGGTAACAATCTGGTTTGTACCGCCAATAACCACAATAGACAACTTCTTCAAAATAGAAGTTTGATTCTGATTCCCAAGGTCTGCATGGTTTGTGTAGTACAACATACGATATGCAGATTGATAATCTTGGTAAGTATCATAGAAACCAATATAGCCATTCTTGCCAATATACAAACTACCATCACGCCTAGATAAAAATGCTGTTGGAGTAATTGAGTCCCAAGTTGTTGCCCTAGCCGAACCATCAGGCAAATACGCTTTAGTGTCAAAACAAAATACAGCACCTATGGATGGTGTAG
>Ga0209246_10000495_pt1 | contig 16768 bp, 14 predicted proteins | sample LauGreSpBDMM15SN_2_FD_187560 | JGI IMG/M metagenome (GOLD analysis project Ga0209246, IMG submission 187560) | Freshwater lake microbial communities from Lake Michigan, USA - Sp13.BD.MM15.SN (SPAdes) (version 2) | ecosystem: Environmental > Aquatic > Freshwater > Lake | place: Lake Michigan...
TAGAGCAGCGTTGTTGATAAGGGTGACCCCAAGTCAGTCACAGCCCAATTTTGCGTCCCTGGCTCATTGTAGGCAACGTAATTGTCTACAGTATCCACGACAGTCGCACCTTGCCAATCCCCATCAGTTGAAGGCAATTGAACAAATGTGTTGGTAGCCACAACATAATAATAACGTTGCGGTCCATCCACCATGTATGCAGTTAATCCCTCGGTGGTCATTACGTTGTCAGTAATGGACACGGGGCCGGTATTGGTGGTCAATGTCCCAATTTGTATATAAGTCAGATCAGTAGCAATCCGATACACTCGGCTACCGCACACAGCAATAGCGTATTGAAGGCCAGACAATGCTCGCATACCGCGAATTTCAGCTGGTATTGGGAATTGAATTTCAGTCACTAAACCAGGCGTTGGATATAACGCAACAATACCCCGCTGACCTGGTTGTTTTGTCGGGTCAATTTCGGGGTAAAAATTGATACATTCTTGATCGTCTTGGTAAATCGACCTAGTGGTGTATGACGCGCCAACAAAACCAAAATCAGGCATTAGTTAAATCCCCCGTCCATAATAAACGCTGCGTCTTTTGGTCTTCCCGTCATTAAAACGTCAGGATATTTTGACACTTGCGGCGGCTTCATATTGGTACGTTTGATTGTAGCCTTGGCTTGAGCCGCATAAGCATTTAATTGTGCTACTTGTAGCTGATTTACTTTCCCAAACATTGGGGTCAACCGTTCAGCCAGGCACCAGCGCAGCGCCATATTGTAGCCCTGGGGAAATTGCAACTGGCCATACAAATCACTAAATTCACGGAAAATAGTTTGCGTAAACAAGTGCATTTCGCCCTGGGAAGGATTTGGCCACAAGTAAATCGTCCCCAATAGTTCCGACGGTTGGTAATAAAGCGCTTTGGGCCAAGGACCGTTCAAGCCTTTCAAACCAATGGATTCGTATTCTTCTAGGCTTAAAATAGTAATTGGGTAGTCTAAGCCGCCCCCGTAAATAGGTGCGCCATTAGACGTTGTGGTGACCCGCACAAACGCAGACTCAATCGTTAGCGGGCGTTCGTAGTAGGCAGTAATTGTTTGGTTTACAACAGGCACTAAATGCGTTTGGCTGACTGTGTATGTGCCGCCTTCGTTGACGTTTCCGCCCGCGCCAGTTTCAAATGCCACAATAGTTGTTCCAGCAACAACGCCAGAGCCGGTCAAAGTCATGCCAATCGTAATGGCGCCCGAAGTCACGCCATTGGCTGGGACCGTCAAAGTCGTGCCAGTAATTGACCCCGTAAACGTTGCCCCGACATTACCGCCTGGTCCGATGGTGTACTGAATTTGGTTTTGCACACAAGGGAAAACAATTTCGGTGCGATAAAACACCATCATATTTTCGTTTGACCATTGGGCAATCATGTCGTTCAGCATATCCAGCGCATCTTGGGCTTCGTCTGCTGTTGGAATTTCACCAGCTGCCAACGCGCCAATATCTTTCATGGCGCGGGTGATAATGTCGTAGGGGGTAGTCATCTTAACCCTCGCTTAAATTGTTTGTTTCCCGAACGGTCTTGGCAGTTTCCTGTACAGCTTTGTGTTCAACAACATCCCAAAACCAAAACCCCGCACCACTCCAATAAAAACTATTACCATCTGAATGTTTTTTCATATAAAAAATCATTTGTTTTTTCCTTTTTAAACTTCAGCTTGCCAATAAATTGTTGGGGTTGTTGATGTTGTCCAATTAACAGTAAACGTTGTTGCCCCTACCGCCGTTAAATACCAATTTCCTTGATGTCCTGCGCCCATAACAAGGACCGATGCCGGCGTTCTAAATAATCCATGATTGATAACTATTGAGGTTCCTGCTGATACTGGGGTTTCATTTCCTCTATTTCTTCCAACAATTCCTGTTTCATTACCAAAGCGATAAGTTGATGCGGTATCAAAAAGTGTTGGTGTATTGGTATACCAATTATTGTTGTCATAAATATATTGGCCTTTTGCGGCATTAGTTCCTGTGGTAACCCACGATGCTGCGCTTGGAGTGCTTGTATCAGTATTTCCTGTAATGTTGCAATTTCCTACACTATCAAGATTTAATGAAATATTTGAATGATTTGAAAACACATTATCCGCAATATTTATTGATGAAATTCTTTGGGATACGGATGCGTCACAATTAATTCCGGTTATGCCGCCATACAAAATATTGCCTTCAACAATATGGCCGCCGCCATCGGCGGATACAAAATTGATACATACGCCAGTTGATCCAGCCGCGGCGCCAACCCAATTATTTGCAATAATTACGTTATCAGCAGAATCAGTAATTGAAATTCCAAAATCTGCCCATTGGTCAATGTTGCAGTCAACAATTTGCGTTAGAAACGAATTTTCAATATTAATCGCAACGCTGCCAGTAATAATAAATTGCGTGTTTTCTATGCACGTTCCCTCTACTCGGTCGCCCGCACCAGATTGCCTGATAAGCAATCCATTCCCAATGCCACCGAATCGGGATGCGCCGCCAACCCTTGTGTTTTGGTTATACATATCTAATTCCAAACCAATCGTCGATGCGCCATTACAATCCCAACGACAGCCTTCAAACGATACATAGCCAGACGCTTGCGAATACACCAAACTTATAGCGCCGTTTCCTGTAAATTGAACGTCGGTAAATCGAATGGCTTGCGAACCGTTTACAAATGTTATGCAGCGCGTTGTTGTGCCAGTTGACACTAAACTTAAAGATTTGACTTTGTATTCGGCAGCGGTTGCTGTAAAGCTAACAATTTCAGCAAAATTGGTTGTGGCCAGCAATGTTGAAACGCCAACACCTGAACCTACCATTTCCCCATAAATATCGCCGATCAATAAAGGCGCCGTTATTAGATAAGTGCCAGGCGGAAAGTAAATTGTTTGGCCATTGGCCGCATCAATTGCACTTTGAATTGAAGTTGTGTCGTCAGTAGTTCCGTCACCTACCGCGCCAAAATCTTGGACGTTTAGGGCGGCCCCCTCAATCATTGCATAAGTTACTTTGGTAATGGCCATTTAGCTTCCTTTAAGCGCGTATACATCAGCTTGCAATTGAGTAATTAGAGCCTGTTGCTCTTGGATTGCTGCCACTAATGTGGCAACTAAGAAACTTGTATCAACGCCTTGATACTTTGGTTTGCCTTCATTATCCACAGCATCTTTTTTGCCTACTACGCAGCCAGGCACAACAGATTGTAATTCGTGAGCAATGAAACCTTGACCTTGTAAACCGTCTGTTTTCCATGTATATGTGCATGGATTAAGTTGTGCAACCTTTGCAAGCGCACCTGTCATTGGCGTTACGTTTTCTTTTAAACGATAATCAGAAACACTTAAATATGAAGTAGTTGATGCGGTTGGGCAAGTAATATACCCAGCTAAATTTGCACCAGAGTTAGTTCTGAAATAAAACTGATCCCCTGATGAAGTTGTTAAATTTGCAGAAAACCCAGCGCTAGCAGTTTGTGAACAAATTGCACCCGCTACACTTAACATACCACTTTGAATAACAGTTCCCGTCCCTACGAGCAAATTACCAACGGCGTCAATACGCATTTTTTCATCGCCAGCAGACCAATCTGCTGCGTCAGTAACTGAATCTACATAAAAAACAAGAGAGCCAACACCGTTTGCGTTTTCACGAACTTGCGCTATTGCAGACTTTGAATATGTTGTGTCAGAGGAAAACTGAACTCCTGCCAGTCCTGAACTAGCGTTGCTGTTTTGCAAGGTTGCGCCAGCAAAACCTGTGTTGTTCGAACCAGTTACTTGAAGTTTTTGGTTTGGTGTGGTTGTACCAATACCTAAACGATCATTTGTATTGTCAAAAAACAAAGACGCATTGTCTTGAGAGTAAACCCCAGACGCACCAGCAAAAATTACCGAACCAGCGGTAAAGACTGTTGCTGTACCCGTACCACCGTTTCCAACTGGCAGCGTTCCGGTAACCCCGTTTGATAAATCAATTTGCGCCCAAGCTGGATTGTTGTTGCTGCCGGTGTTGGATAAATATCTAGTGGCCGTGGTGCTTTTAGTTAATGCAATCAAAGTTGTACCGCTGTTGTAATACAGCAAATCGCCTTGTGAATAGGATATTAAGCCAGTTCCACCGGCTGTTGTTGGCACAACTTTCCAGCCAATAACTTGAATAGCATTTGTATTGTCTTTGAAAAAAAGTTTGCCGTCAGTAATATTGATAGCAAGTTCCGACCCCAACGTACTATTGGTCAGGTTGCCAACTGCGGGCGCGGCGCTGGCCGTACTGCTGCTATATAAAAGTATTGGGGTAAAGGCAGTCTGTGCCATGTTTAAGCCTTAAAATAAATTATTCCACGATGACTCGTTATAACAACGTAGTTTGTTACTTCCTGAATCGTAATAAACATCACCAGCTTTTGCCGTTGCGGGTTGTGCTTGAGGCACATAACTTAACGCACCAGTATCTCGCAAAATAACTTTTTAGTTAGCGTCGGCAAATGTTGCGGCAACACCAAAACCAAAGATTTATACCATCCCAATTTTTTTACGATAGTAAATCATATTTAACCCGTTCTTGAAATTTCACGCCAAAGATTTGTGTCTCTAGCCAAAGTTAAAGTATTTCCTGCAACCATTCCGTAAGGAACGCCGCTTAATAAAATCATGTTTGCGTTGTGTTGAATAGTTGTGTTTGAGTTATTGGACACAACAGTAATTTGTTGGCCTACAAAGCCGTTGCTAAAGTCAGTAATAACCGTTGCTAAAGTATTTGTTATGTAAAACAAATTTATTGAAGTATTCCCAACGCTAGGTGTTTGTGAATTGACTGTAAGCGTTGTCCAAACAGAAGGTACATTTGCAAAAAGAAAGTTTACTGGCTCAGCATCAAAATTAACGTTAATTAAATTAGTTAAAGAAGTATCGCCTGTATTATGATGAATTATGTTATTGCCAGAACCAGTTCCAATAACAATACCGACTTTTGATGGTCCGTTAAAATCGCGGAACGAATTATCATGTATGTTGTTATAGTCCGAAGATGTGCTTCCAGTAAGAACTATACCAGTAGTGTCGGTTGTAGGGCCAGCAGAAGACCTTATTTCATTATCGTGTATGTGGCAACTATTGCAATCATATAATTCAATACAAATATAGTTATCAGTTGATAGTTGTGTTTTATACATCAACATATCGTGTATTGATGTTTGGTACTGATTTCTTAACTTAATGCCGTACCTGTTTGTATTAGTATGCCCAGGACCAATATTTGTTCCTGGCGCTACTCCATCAGCGGTTAAATTAATTCCATCTAAACCGCCAACAATTTCAAAGTTTTCAAAACAAAAACCTTCGCCGTGTGAAGCAACTCCGCTAGCCGCTTCTAAAATACCAGTTTCAGAATGAATAATTGTAAAATTAGTCATAAATGTTACTTGGCAAGAAGTTAATTTAATGCCAGCAACCATAGGGAATGTAACGTTATTGCTTGTTGTCCCTTTGATCGTAACATTCGATAGACAAATGTACCAGCAAGTAAAGAAATGAAGGCCTATATCCCATGTCGAAGTATTTGCATCCGCAGCCGTAATTTCTAAATCATCAACATACGGGCCAAGATAAGTAACAGAGGCAGCTTCTGGCCCTGTAATTAAAAGAGCCGTTCCTCCGGTAGTAGCATCAGTAAGCAAACTAAGCCCCGTAATTTTTGGTGGCGTAATAACGTCTAAGTACGTTATGGATAGTCCTCTTGTGACTGCGGCATTACTCCAAAACAAAATTGCATTTCTGCGGCCCGCGCCAAGAATATTAACTCTGTTTGCTGAACTTACGGTAATTGCTGCCGTCAGTAGATATGTTCCTTCAGGAATATAAAGCGGTGCGTTAACCGTTGCAGCGTAACTGATAGCATTTTGAACCGCCGTTGTGTCATCAGCCACACCATCACCAACAGCACCAAAATCTTTGGCGTTTACATATTGTGCTAATTTGTCGCCTACGTTTGTAGCAACAGAAGCCGTAAACGGTGGTGTATAACTAATCTGAAACGCATTGCCATAAGACGCGGCGTTAATTTGCGTACTGGTAAATTTAACCGAAGCCCCAACGTGCAGACCAGTTACAAACGTAATAACTGTGCTGCTAGTTTCAACGTAAGCGTATTGAGCGCCTGGGCCGTACTGGTTTACGCCATCCACAAACACCGACAAGCTGTTGGTGCTTGGCTGGTATTCCATTGTAGTAAGTGTAAAAACAGTCTGCCCCGCGGTGGCCGTTTGAATCTCTTGCTCACCGGTGTAATTAATAAAATTTGAATTGATACCAGACAAATTGTCATAAGTACCAATTAAATTATTAGCTGAATCTGTAACAACAAATTTATAAGTAATTCCGTCGGTCAACCAAATTTCGCCTGATGGCACACGACCCGCACCATCCAAAACAATTGGATTCGTATGAGCAATCGCGCCACTAACACTTGTATATACATTAGTGTTTGTAGTTGTTCCGGCCAGATAAGTATAAATTTTGCCGCCAGCTAATGGGTCACCATTGTTGTTAAATAATTGTCCGGCAACGCCGAATACAGGGGAAAGGTTGACTGCCATAATTATTCCTCAAATTTGGGGGTAAACACTTGTGGCATCCATGGCAATGATGGCGCTGCTTGTGTTGCTAGGTTGTCAATTTGTTCAGCCAGACGTGATTCAATCATATTTTTACCATCCCTGACAGTTTCTTTTTTAATCCAGCTAACAATCATGTCTTCAGTTACATCAGCATATGGAACCATCAATTTTGGTTCTGCAAAAAACCACGTCCCTTCAGTCGCAACCCATAGGTCCTTTATTTCAGCGCGGCAATGATACTTAGCCTGGGTGATTAACCCATCAGTATCTTTTACGCCCTGAATAGTCCATGTGTAATTCAAAATGCACCCCCGCCAATCCCGCCAGTTGTTGTCAAAACACCGGTGGAAGGATTAAATTTTAATTTAGTGCTGCTTACTTTGGCTGGTAAATTGCCGGTCGTATTAGTAACCCATGTAGGATAGTAATCAGCATTTGTCGTTGTGTCGTCAGTAATCCCAATATTTGCCGCGTTTGTTGCATTTGTTGCGCTGCCAGCTGACCCTGCGCTGCCATCAATTGATACGCCTGTCAGGCTTTGCGACGCAGACCCACGATTTAATGCAATGGCTGTGGTGCCAATGTAAACCGTCGAATTGCCCAGGACACCTGACGGGATAGTGCCAGACAGTTGGCCAGCTGGCACCGACGTAAGGTTAGCGGCCGACCCGCTAAACCCTGTGGCCATAAATATGCCCGTCGATGGGTTAAATTGCAGTTTGGTGCTACTAACATATTGGGTTGTTAAATTGCCGGTTGTTTGATTAGCAATCAGCGGGTAAAACGTTGCATTAGTAGTAGTGTCATCGGTCACCGTAGCATAAGCCGTCGGCGTCACCCAAGACGGGGCCGATGTTCCGTTTGATTGCAGCACTTTATTTGCGTCACCAGCTGTGGACGCCAAAAAGTTTGTGATGCCGCTTGCAGATTGATAAGGGATACTGGCAGCTGCACCGCCGGCCAAATTCGTTGCTGTGGTCGCACTTGTGGCGCTGGTGGCATTTCCAACCGTTACGCTGGCGGGATCAGTCCAGGCGGGGGCGCTTACCCCTGCGGTCATTAGGTAAGTGCTTGTGCCTAATCCAAGGAACGTAGTAGCACCGGCACCTGTTTGGTACGGCACACTTCCCGCTGCGCCAGCTGCCAAATTTGTCGCTGTTGTGGCGGTAGTCGCTGACCCTGCACTACCAGCTGTGGCCGCATAACTAACAGATAAGCCACTTGCTGGGACGTTTTCCCAATATTGTGCGGTGCTATTGTATTGGACAACGTCAAGGTTGCTAAGTGCGCCAAATTGTACGTTTCCATCTGTCCCCCCTAATACGGACCCAAAGGTTGGGCGCACAAATAAAATACCAACGGTTGCAGAAACATGAACGACAGCGGCTACTACGGCGATTGCATTGGGTGCTGCGGGTTTCGTCTTGGTCAATCCACCTGTAACGGCTGGGTTGTAATACAGTAGCTGGCCTTGCACCCAGGCTTCAGCGCCGCCCGTTGTGTTGATTTTTTTAACTTCACCAAACGACGATACAAAAATCCAATCGTTATTGCTGCCGGATTCGTCAGCCACGCCCAAAATTAAATTAGCCTGGTCAACAGTTAAGCCTGTGGCCGCCTTACCAATCAGGCCGCCAGAGGCGCCTAGCGTACCCGCAAACGAAACCACCTGGCCTTTGGTAATTGACCCTTGGCATTTAATTCTAAAAAACTGTTCTTGGCCAACGTGTTGGACCACGTTTCCATTCATCTGGAAAACCATGGTTTGAAACTGGTCTGTAGAATCGTAATACAACCGTCCCGTTGCATCAGTTGGCAATGGGGATTGCGTTGTATTGAATTGAACGTAAGTTGGACTAGCAATCGCGCCTGTGATGGCCGACAAACTGGTAATGTCGTTGTTTGCACCAAGAATTGCCGCTGACAAGTTTAATCTTGCGCCGGCCGCATCTGATGCACCTGTGCCGCCATGCAGCACCGCAACGTCTGTGGCCGCCCACGTTCCTGTTGCAATTGTTCCCAACGTTGTGATGCTGGTTTGCCCTGCATAAGTATCAGCAATTTTTAATCCGCTGACACTTGCGTCTAAAGTTGTTCCGTTTAGTTTGACGGAAAACGCATTGGATATTAGTTGTAGACCGTTTCCAGCGGTATAAGTACCCGCCCCCGAAAACTGCGTCCAAGGCATATTGGTCACGCCAATGGTGCCAGTTGGTCCTGCGGTGGTCACCCAACCTGTTGCTGAAAGTGTTGCGCCGTCTTCAATAAAAGTAAACGCGCCAGGCACTTCAGACCAATTGTTCATGTCTGCGGTGCGCGTCCAACCACTTGATGCGGCCGCATAAATACCGTTTTGTGCCTGGTTGGCTTGGTTTTTAACCAGGATACGGTCACCCGCCGTAAGGCTTGATGGCCAATCACCACCGGCCTGAGTGCCAAGACCCGACAACGTGACAATGTTTGTGGTGGTATACAGGCACGATGCCTTTATATCCAAGCCCTGCGCGACCGAATCCACATATGCTTTATTGGCAATGTCAGCATCAGCAACAGGAGAGGCAGCCACTTGACCAATTGTAAAGTACGCAGCTGCGGGAATTGAACCACCAATCACCGACGAATCAATGGTTGAATTCGTAATGGTTAACCCTGATTGCACAGGATTGGTGGGGGCGTAAAAGAATGACCCCGCAGGACCTACCAGCGTAATGGGCGTAAACGTTGGCTCAGGGCCAAAAACACCCTGAACCGGTACGATATTTGTGGTCTGCTGGTTTGCGACCTGATTGGTCATAATTTACCCTGCCGCTAGTGGCGTCACAAAACATTCACCAGCTGCCGCTGTACCAATAATTGAAATGAAAAAAGTGTTTCTTGGCGCCGGCACCGCAATTGGGTAATTCATCAATGGTGGCAAAATGATTCCTGGCGTTGATGTACCAGTTGTCGGAATTGCTGCTGTTGGCGTTGTGGCCGCTGATGTTCCAAGCGTTACAACAACCGAAGCGCTGCCGGTATTAAGTAAACCGACGTAGTTGTTTTCAACGTTTGTATTAGGCTCAATGGCCAGCGCTGTTGATGCGGAAGACGGTACAGTAATTCTGTAAGTCGGCCCATTTGGTCTGAAACTTGGCAACATGGAATTCCCCTTTGGATACTAAATTATAGGCTTTGAATACGAAAAAGCCACCCCTTTTGAGGGCGGCTTTCCAAGTTCATTAATTCATTCCCGCTTAAGGCAAGAATGTCAGGTCGTAACCATAAATGAACACATCGGCAGTTGCAGCTGCGCCCTGGGCGGTAGTGCAACGAACAAACAGCTGCGAAACGTCTACAGCGTCAGTCGATGTTGCAGCAGTAATGACCACTTTGGCCGCGGTCGTGTTGCCCGTCAGAGCGTAAGCGCTCTTGATTGCTGTACCCGTTGCGCCTGGTCCGGTAAAAACGGCCAGTTGGGCTGTAGTCAGGTCAATGCTTGCGTTTGCAACAATGATTGACTGAACGCTGATATTGCCCGAATCGTTCACCAATTGCGCGACGGTGTCGGCAACGGAGTTCAGATTCACGCTTTGAGCGCTCGCCAGCAAGCGAAGTGCCTGGTTGGTTGCTAAGTTCGATGGGTGGTTGGTATTAGTGACTGCTGGGCCTGGATTTGACATGATATTTTCCTTTGATTTTCATTAACGGGGGGCGATTAACCCCCCACTAAATTACGCTGCAACGCGGCAAGCAAGTTCTTGGTACAACGGCGCCCAACCATACAGCACGTCCAAACGAGTTGGGATGCTGTCGTTGTTAATCGTGTACTGACGAACCACACGAATCGACAAGCCAAGTTCCTTGTCTGATGCGCGGCCAGCGAAGTGAACGCCGTCTGGCAATTCAAGGTCAGCTGTGGCCAGCGTGAATGCGTTGCGGTGCATCACGAGGTTTTGTGGGCTGACTGTGCCGGTTGCCGAAGTTCCGATGCTGAACGGTGTGACTGTTGCAGTTGCGGAAGTTGTAGGAATCGACACGTTCTGGAATTGACCAGCTGTAATGATTGCAGGAACAACAGTTACGGACATTGTGCTCGAACCGGCACCGGTAACGGTGGATTGAACAACAAAGTTACGTATCTTGTTGGTGCCGTATGGCTGACGGTTCTGGGGGTTAACAGCGAACACGTTTGCAATTTGAATTACGTCGCCTTGGTTCAATGTCAAACCAGCGCCGTGGGTCAAAGTAATCGTGGACGATGATGCCCAACCAGTTGCAATACCGATGCTTTGTGTATTGGCAGTCAATGTGCTGGCTGTCGAGGTCCATGCACCAAAACGCTGGGAAATCACGTTCTGATCCATTTTCCAGTTCATGCCGCCCGAATCACGACCCATGAGGCCTTTCTGATACTGGCTAGTAACTGCTGACTGTGGATTAAACAAACCTTTCAGGCTGTCCACAATAGTGGCGCTGGTGAATGGTTCGATAATGCACGAACGGCGGCCGTCGCGTGGTGCGCCTTCGCTGTCCAAAAACGCTTGGGCGGTCAGGTATGTAATCAGGCCGCTTGGGGGCGTTCCAGCTGAACCAACGATGTTGGCGGTGCTGTTTTTAGCCATGGTCAGACCGTCAAAGTCAATTTTGTTGGCGATTGCAGCAATGGCTGGCTTCAGGACGCGGTCGCTAAACATATCAAGCGAAAGTGCCAGGTCTTGCGTTGTGAATTGTGTATCAACGTGGAATTGTGTTGACAACGTCACAGGCACGGAAGTTTCGTTGAAATCTTCAACGTTCAGCGCTGGGCCGGTTGTACCGATAAAACGACCTGGACGACGAACGTTCAGAGTGTTACCGATTTTGGCGCCCACAACGGCAAACTGGTCGTCGTATTCGCGGTTAACTTCTGACGTAAATGTCAATTCGTTTTCTAAGACCATCAACGCTTCGTTGGTGATCTTGCTGATGGTAAGTAGGTTATTAGACATTTTAATTTCCTTGGAAAAAGTTTAATTGTCAGCGTATTTTCTTTGAATTACGGGCAGCTTTCCATTGTTGATACGTTCCATGAAAATTCCCATCGGAATCCAATCCCGCATCAACTGTATTTACTGCACCGCGCAACGGCGAAATAGGCGCTGGCGCTCTTGACTTTCCAACAACAGCTTTTGCTTCCGGCGCAGAAACCTTTGCATCCCTCTCATAACGGGCTTCAACTTTTCCAATCTCACGAACGGCGGATACGATTGACATATCGCCCAACTTTTTTGCAAACTCGGCATTTTCAGCCATGTAATACAAAATCTGTGGACCATACTCTGATTCGATTATTGCATCGCGCACGGGGTCCGAAACCTTCACGTCGCTGCTCTGCACCATATCGTCAAAGTCGGGTAACTGGTTTTTAGCTGCGTTCACACGATCCGCCCAGGCTTTAAACTTCACTTCCTGTTCGGCCGCGGCCTTGCGGGCTTTGTCCTGTTGATCCCTTTCTGCCATCTTTTTATCAGCGGTATATTCTGCCAACGCTTTCGCGTATTCGTACATATCGCTGAATTGATCCGGTCTAGGTTCCTCGCCAACTTCATCATCCGCTTTCGCGGGTGGATTTACGCGGGCTTCCAGTTCCTTAAACCTGACTTCCAATGATTCCCTTGCTTCACGCTCTCGCTTCGCTTCATCTCGCGCCGCTTCACGCTGCTTGGTTATCTCTGAAAATCGCCTTTCCAATTTTGGATTAGGTTTCTTCTCTTTCTGCTCATCTGTTGCTGCCGCATCCTTCTCGGCCTCATCTTGTTCACTTTGATTTTCTCCGTCCGGCTCGGCAGCGGCGCTATTTGCGTCTTCGCTAACCGCCTCGGTTGCGGGGTTTGAATCAACTAAACCAAGTTTTTGGGCTGTGAATTCAGCTAAATTCTCGCTTGTGACGACGTTAGCCGCCAGGCGTTCTTGTACTTCAGACATAGGTACCCCTACGAATTAACCCGATGAAAACCCATCGGTAGGCTTTGGGTATTGTCAACCCGAATTCTTTATATGTCAATTACATCATGCCAGGCGGCTGGCCCCCTTGCGGCATTCCCTGCTGGGGTTGCATCGGCGGCTGCATTTGGGGCTGTCCCATTCCTTGGGGCGGCGCGGGTGGTGCCAACAATTCCTGACCCGCTTGGATAAATGGGTTTTGAGTTTGGTTGACTTCCATTTCTGCAAATGCAGCGGTCTGTTGTTGCTCTTGATTGCGTCGTTCCATTTCGGCGGCCAGCAATTCCTTGGGCATTCCGCCTAGAATTAAACGGGTCATCGCGTCGATTTCCATCTTGTTTTGGTCAGTCACAGCTTTGATATTGCTCTGATTAACTTTCGCTTCGTTGATGGTGTCGGTGTTGTAAGCGCGGCTGATTACGTCCATCAATTTACGACGGTTCTGGCCTTCCTCACGCAACGCTGCAACTTGGCCGCGGTTGTTGATCTCTAACTGCATCGCAATCATTTGTTGTTGCATATCCGCAACTGCTTTCTCGGCTTGCAACAATTTCATCTGGAATTGCGGCGGTACGTCTGACTTTTCATCAATCTGGGACAACGGATTCATGGCCGCCAAACGGTCAGCAATAATATCGGCGCCAGGGAAATCCATGTTGCGGAACAACAAATCACCGGCAGCTTGGAATATTTGTGGCGCGGCCATTAAAGGCATCATTGTTTCAACGGCCTGTTGACGCTTGCTGTTATAGCCTGGTCCGGTATCCATCACCACATCGTACAAACCGACGGTGACGTTATTCATTACTTCACCAGTAGCTTGCAAGTCGTTGATAGTCACCATGTCTGGCTTGCCATCGACGCCAATAATCCGCAATACCCGCTGAGTGTCGTAAATCTTTGGTATCAAATCAAGAATGATTTTGCCCGTTTGTTTGATAGAACGGGTCATGTTGTCATAAAAATGGAAGTTTGACAGGTCAACTTGCTGTTGTTGGCCCTGCAATGCTTTGCCAGAAATGTTGCCTGGTATCTCTTGCGACGGGTCAAATATTCCCAAAACAGATTTTAAGTCGTCAGCAATGGCATTGGCCGCGACCATAATGCCAGCTGGTGGCGGTTCTGGTTGAATGCGCGACGGTACGGGGGCGGGCATTCCCTCAATGTCTTTTTGTTTGTAGCGCAGCACAGGCGTTGACTTGATGTTAGCCATTGCCCATTCGGATTCGTGGCCCTCATCTTGTCCTTCAGCAATCAGCCACTTGGGCTTCGGTGCTAAAGCAATACTTTCAGTCATTGATGTGCGCCAAAAGTTGTACATCCGCTGCGGGTCTTTGGCAAACCTGACCAAACCATACTTTTTGCGTTTGCCCTCGACCACCACTTGGGCGCCATAACAAGGCACGATTGGAATATATTTGCCTGGCCATTCGCTTTTCTCAAGCACTTCCATGGCGGTCAGTTTGTACCACATCACTTTGCGCTTATAAGACGGGCGCGTATCCATAATCGTGATATTGCTGGCATCTAGCAGTTCAGCCGATGGCAAATCATCTTCAAATACTTTGGTTCCATCTGAGAGCATCACCAAGGTAGCTTTAACACGCTCGACAATCCAGTATTCAGCGATGCGTATATCTTCCTTCGTGACCCATTCGGCGTCAGAATCACCAGTTGCCCTGGCACTAAAGTTTGCGCCATCGTCTGCGCCTGGATACTGCTGGCGAAAATCATGCTTCGACATTACGCTAGTAATCAGGCAGCGTTCAGCATCTGCACCGTCGGGCGATACGCTGTTGGGGTCAAAATAAACAGAAAATGGGTCATCGACCGGTTCGATGTAAATCTCTTGGTCGAAACTGTCTTCCGATACGTAATTGGTCGTAATGCGCCAATATCCCCAGCCCATCTTAACGGCGTACTCAAACGCTGTGTCGTAGGCTGTGTCGGCGTTTGAATTAACTTCAATGTGCCTGGTCACGCCCTCAATTACTTGGGCGATTTTCATATCGCCTTCGTTGTTAACTGGATGGACCTTAATGCGGGGGCGCTGCTGGCGTTGTTGGTTGGTGACCTGGCGCACGTATGCGTCAATCTTGTTGATGGTCAGGCACGGCCGTGATTCAAGGTTGCGGCTGTTCTGAATCTCAACGGGCCATTGGTCGCCCGCGGCAAACTTTAAGTCGCCCAGGGCTTCAGCCCTATTTTGAGAATCCGCTTCACCAACCAAGCGTAGAAATTTAATCGCTTCGCCGATGCGCCCATTTTCGTCTATGTCTTGCCATGCCATATTTATTCCTTTAGCCCATCCAGCCGCCAGACGGTCCAATAACTTGTCTTTTCTTGGACTTTGCCGGTTCCTTAATCATCAACGCAATATACCTAAACGCATCGGCGCCATGTGAATATCTATCATGCAATGGCGCTTTGCTGAATTGACCAGTTTCTGGGTCAACGTCATAACGATAGTGTCGCAAACAGTTTAATCCATCAAAGCAATTATCGCGATCAAAATAACAATTTGGGAAAATAGTTCTGGCAGCGTTAATGGAATCGACCACCGGCACACGGTCCAAAACACGGGTTTTATAGCCGGCCGACCTGACAATGTCTTCAATTGAACGGCCAGCTGCTGCAAGCGTTTTGTTCTGGGCATCGTGCGGCAGCCATATCGTATCGTATACATAACCGTAAGTTTGCAGCTGTGCCAAGTAACTTGTCATTGTGCGCTGGCTATCCTCAAAGTAACGGATAAGCCTTGTTTCCATGCCCACAAACTGCACAAACCACCAAGCGGTAGCGTCGGCCCAGCCCAAGTCGCAAATCGCGTGGACGGGCTTGGTTGCGTCATATGGCACTTTGGTTAGGCGTTCCTCGGCCTCGGCCCGTTGCATTTCGTTGGCAAATATAGCCCCGTCGATGGTCTGGCGACACAATCCTTCCCAGACTTGCTTGTACGCCTGGGGATCACGCGCTTTGAGCGCTTCCATCTCCAACTTGAGCGTTTCTGGAAACCATGGATTATCGTAGAAGTTAATCTTGATGCTGATGCAATCCCGCGGCGGCCGGATCACAAACCGTTGGTATGTTTCATCGGTTTCCAGTTCAGGGTTAAAACTTACCCATATCTCGGACGCTTGCTTACGGATGGTCGGAATTAAGATATTCCACGAAAATCGGCTGACAGATTGCGCTTCCTCAACCCAGCAAATGTCCACGCCTTCAAATGACTTGATATTGGCTGGATTGTTTTTCAGGCCAATAAAGGCAAATTCTGTGCCGTTGACGCCCCGTATGCTTGCCTGAGTGATTTCGTAGAACCCAAGTAAGCCCAACGCTTCAATCTGGTCGCACAGTAGCTTATGGACTGAATCCTTAATGCTTGTCTGGTACTCACGCGCACACAGAATCCGCATGGGCTTTTTAGCGCCCAGAATCAATAATGCGCGGGCAATCCCCCAGGACTTGGCACCGCCCCGCCCCCCATACAAAACCTTGTACCGGCTTTTCCGGAATAGCCCTTCCAGTTTGGCTGGGAATTGGGCTTTGGCTATCGCCTGGTCAATGTTCGGTGTCGCGGCCAGTTCCATCTGCATTCACAAACATAACCTGTATTCCCGAAAGCGGGGCGCCATCCTTACCGGTGATTTCTTGTTCTATCTTGTCGCGCCAACCCAATACATTCTTAGCTGTGAATATCGCAAACGTGCTGTTGTAGGCATTCCCAATGGTGCCTTCGATTAAGTTTGCTTCCTGTAAATCCTTAGCCTTTTTATAGGCGCATGAAAATTCAGGATGTTTTAGTTGTCCCGTTTGAATGTCTTTCGCTGTTGCCCAATCATGCAAGGTATCTTTAGTTACCCCAATATTGGTTGCGAATCGTGCAAGGGTTGGGAATACACCAGGCAGCGTCTGGGTGTGTTCGTTACCGTTCTTGTCGTAGGTGGTCACTTCCCTTGTGGGTGATTGACTGAAGTATGCAATCATCATGTCGGGGAAGTCGTCTTTGTAGACAGTTGGGCGGCCTACCTTACGCTTGACAAGTTCTACGGCTTTAGGCGCTTTCTTGCGGGGTGCTTTGGTCAGCGGCATGGTCGGCTTCCTTTGTCTTGTTCTGGCTTAGTTCTGCCAGGACGCGGTTGTACTCTTGGATGGCCCC
>Ga0209246_10000503_pt1 | contig 16638 bp, 13 predicted proteins | sample LauGreSpBDMM15SN_2_FD_187560 | JGI IMG/M metagenome (GOLD analysis project Ga0209246, IMG submission 187560) | Freshwater lake microbial communities from Lake Michigan, USA - Sp13.BD.MM15.SN (SPAdes) (version 2) | ecosystem: Environmental > Aquatic > Freshwater > Lake | place: Lake Michigan...
ATTATAATTGATTTAAAGACTACGAGCGACATCCATAAGTTTAAGTGGACTGCAAAGTCATACAACTACGACTCGCAGTGCTACATCTATCAGCAGTTGTTTGGGAAGCCATTGGTGTTCTATGTAATAGACAAGGGCACAGGTGTTCTTGGAATATTTAGACCAACCGAAGACTTTGTAAAGGGAGGTGAGATTAAGGTAGGCAGAGTGATTGAGGTGTTTAATAAATACTTTGGTTCTAAGCCAACAGATGACATTGTTAATTATTATATTGATGAGTATTTACTTTAATTAATTAGACCATGAAAGATGATAAAAAAAAGGGATTTTTCTCAGAGGATTTTATGATTTTAATTGCACCATTAGTTGCATTCTTAATACTTGTTGGTATATGCATATATGCAATTGTGAACAAATGAGAGCAAAAATGAGTTATTGGATATACCCCGGATTAAGAAAGTCCGGGGACATGATGGGCATATCTAGGAGGATAGATGAAATCTCTATTGTGTGTTGTAATTATTTTAATCAAGACATAGATGACGTGCGTGGCAAATCAAGATGTGGCAATTTAATTATACCACGTCAAATATCTATATGGATTGCTACGGCTAAGTTCAGGATGAAGCTAAAGGACGTAGGGCGTTATTTTAACAGAGACCACTCCACTATTATAAACTCAAGGCAAAAGGCATACGACCACATCCGATTCGATAGGGAGTATAAGCGTAAGGTGTCTGAGATACTTGAGTTGTTAACAATTAACTAACTAATGGAAAACAAAATAATATATTGGACTACAAAAGATGGTCAAAAAATAGATATAATGTCTATGGATGTTAACCATCTACGTAATGTTCTTAAAATGATTGTGAACAATAGTAGCAATCGTAAAAAAAGTTTTAGTCTTAATGGTGATATGGCTAATATGTTCAATGATGATATGCAAAATTATCAATATGAATGTACTGAAATAGATATTTATTAATTAGTCAGGTGGCGAAAATGGTTAAACGCTATGGGCGACTGCTCTATTGTATAGGTTCGAATCCTGTCCTGACTACACCCAATCATTAACTTAGCCTCAGAGGTTAGTGGTTGGTAAACATAGCCTGAGGCAATACTTAACAATTAAACACAATGGCACAAGACGAAAAAATCTTTGCAGACGGTTTCTCATTTAAGAGAAGCGAAAAAGCCCCTGACTTTGTAGTGGGCAGATTATCAATGAAAGCAGATGATGCGGTAGCATTCATCAGGACGCACGAGAAAGGCGGGTGGGTAAACCTAAACATTAAGACTGCCCGTAGTGGCAATCACTATGTTGAGTTGGATACCTATGAGCCCAATCAAGGTGCAACAAAAGCAAAGCCGGCACCTGTTCAGGCTGACGTGGAGGATGACGATATTCCATTTTAATCCAATACCAATTAAAATAAAAATTGGGGGAGTCTATCTTCCCCTTTTTTTGTCTCTAATGAATGACAGAAATGTCAATAAATTTTTTCCTATACTACTATATATATAATATTACTATTCTTTATTATTTTAATTTATATTATAGAGAAAAAATCGACATTATCGACATTAAATTAATAATCAGATAGTTAACTAAAGAAAATCGACATAAAACCGACATAGTATGACACAAAATGTGACGATATTCCAAAATATAAGGGAAACTGATACTCCTTTCTTCCGTGATGTACACATAATCCTAGACAGGATTAAGGATGGAGCAGGTGCAACAAAGGAATTGGTAAAGAAAATACGCTTAGAAAAGCGTAAGCCTGAGAGACAGGAACTAAAGAAACAACTGCCTGCAATATGTTTTAGTGGTACGTTCAACAAAAGAACTGATGCATCATTGCTTGAGCACTCAGGATTGATATGCTTAGACTTTGATGGATACCTAAAGCAGAAAGAATTATTACAAGACAAAGAGGGTTTATCCAAAAACAAATATGTATTCTCTGTGTTTATTTCACCATCAGGAAATGGATTAAAAGTATTGGTTAAAATTCCGGCAGATGCAGAGAGCCATACATTGTACTTCAATAGCTTAGAGAAGTACTTTAACAGCCCTTATTTTGATAAGACGAGTAAGAACCTCAGTAGAGTATGTTACGAGTCCTACGACCCTCTAATTGCGGTCAACGAGAATTCCTCTATTTGGGACGTGATTGAGGAGCCTGAGTACACGGAGGTGAGCAGGTCAAGAGACAAAGCTACCATACCCATTACAGATGAGAATAAGATTGTAGAGATACTTGTAAAGTGGTGGGAGAAAAAGTATCCAATGAGCGAGGGACAGCGTAATCAGAACGCATACGTTCTTGCTATGGCATTTAATGACTTCGGTATCAACAAGAGCCTTGCCTCATACGTGCTAAATCAGTTTGCATCAGAAGACTTTACGCTCAGAGAGATTGGTACAACCATTGACTCAGCGTACAGACAAGTTGCGAACTTCGGAACTAAATACTACGAGGATGAGGAACGCATCAACAGTATTAAGGCAAAGCTAAGACGTGGCGTATCAAAAAAAGAAATCCGCATCCAATTGCAAGACTCCAACTTGGATAGCGATACCATTGAGTCCGTACTTAATAAGGTTGAGGAAGAGAATGCAATGCAGACCTTTTGGGACAGGAACGATAGAGGAGTCATTAGGATAGTACACATACACTTAAAGCAATTCTTGGAGGACAATGGGTTCTATAAGTATTGTCCTGAGGGTGGTAAGAACTACATATTCGTTAAGGTTACTAACAATTTAATTGACCACACATCTGAGAAGGAGATAAAAGACTTCGTGCTTACGCACCTGTTGGAGTTGGATGACATAGCTGTATACAATTATTTTGCAGACAATACACGATTCTTTAAGGAAGAGTTTCTATCCTTGCTGTCAACGATTGAGATTTACTTTATTGCAGACAATAAATACACATCATACCTATACTACAAGAACTGTGCAGTAAAAATTACAAAGGATGGCATTACAACCCTTGACTACTTAGACTTGGGTGGTTATGTTTGGAAAGACCACGTTATAGATAGGACGTTCAACCTGTGTAGTATAACAGATGCGTGTGACTTCAAGAGGTTTGTAAGTAATATTAACGGAGGAGACCTAGAGCGAGTAAAGACAATGGAGAGCACGATAGGATTCCTGTTGCATGGATACAAGAACTTATCGTTCTGCCCTGCCGTGATTCTTAATGATGAGGTGATTAGCGATAATCCTGAGGGTGGTACAGGAAAGGGATTAATTATGAATGCACTGAGCAAGATGAAAAAGTTGGTCGTTATTGATGGCAAGTCATTTGCATTTGAGCGTAGCTTCGCCTATCAGTTGGTGTCAGCAGACACGCAGATACTTTGTTTTGATGACGTAAAGAAACATTTTGACTTCGAGCGTTTGTTCAGTGTCGTGACCGAAGGTCTGACACTTGAGAAAAAGAACAAAGACGCTATCAAGATTCCGTTCAGCAGGTCTCCAAAGATTGCTATTACTACGAACTATGCAATTAAAGGTACAGGAAATTCATTTGCAAGACGTAAGTGGGAGTTGGAACTGCATCAGTATTATACTAAAGAATATACGCCACTTGATGAGTTTGGTAAGTTAATGTTTGGAGATTGGAGCGATGACGATTGGTGTGAGTTTGACAACTACATGATAGGATGCCTAATGAACTATTTGAATACGGGTCTTGTAAAGAGTAAGTTTGTCAACCTTAAGATTCGTCAGCTATCAGCAGAGACTTGTCATGAGTTTATTGAATGGTGTGGATTGGTAGATAGCACAGATAAGAGCGTAGTCTTACAGCCAAATACAAGACTTTATAAAAATGAGTTGTACTCCAACTTTATTGATGAGTACCCTGATTACGCACCGAGAGGTAGGATGAGCGTCAGTAGGACTAAGTTTTATAAATGGATTATTGCCTACGCCCTTTACAAAGAGGGTGTAATGCCGGAGGAAGACAGAGACCAAAGTGGACGATGGATAATAATCAGAAGTAAGCCTGAGACATTTCAGGAGCAAATATTTTAAACAAAAAGCTATGACAGCACAAGAAAAAACAAAACAATTAGTTAGTATTAATTCAGTTACTATACTCAGTGAAGTAGGTAGTAAGCTAACTATGTATGAAATTAAAGAGATAGCTAAACAATTTGCATTACTTTCAGCAGATGAGGTACTAAGTACCCTATATGATTATCATTATGATTCCGGAAGTGGAGCATACGACTATTGGCAAGAAGTTAAACAAGAAATAGAAAAGTTATGATACTAAATTCAAGTATACCGAATTTTAAAGCTATGGTAAAGAAATCTTACTTTACTAAGGATGAAAGAGACAAAGATGAATACTACAATGTTTATGTGTTTGGTATTCAATCATGCAGTGGTAAGATACTTACCTTTCATGTGATAACTGACTCAGGAATGCTAAGGAGCAGAGTACCAATTTCAGAGATATACACTAAAATACCAACGAATAACATTCCGTTTAACTACAAGCAGTTATGGGACTGCTTTAGCGAGAATGTGTCTGTTGTTGAGTACGAATTTTTAGGATTCCACAGGGCTCATGTTGTATTAAGAGATGGCACCAAGGTGTGGGCTACCTATATGTTTACAGTTGATTGGTATAACAATCCATACAGCGATGAGCCATCAGACTACAAGTGTGGTCATATATTAAAATCTGATGATGGTTATTTACTTTGTATGCCCAACAATAGAGTATTTTGGAAGGATTCTAATTGGGTAACAAAACAATTGCCTGAAGATTTAAAGCAGTTTAAAGTAGATACTGAACTACATTCTGTAGAAAACCAATCAGATAGGTGGGTATCTGAAGATAATAATTCTTTTTACTATAACATAAATAAAGAAAACTAATGCTACTTGTTAAAAATTATATAGCTGTATCTCAAGGCAAAGGGTTTGGACTATTTGCTTCAGAGTTTATTCCAAAAGATACTTTAATATGGCAGTTTGTTGAAGGCTTTGACATAAAGGTTCATAAAGATAAATATGAAACATTAACTAACATTCAAAAAAAACATATTGATACTTACTTTTGGAGAGAGGGTGATTATTTATATTCGTCTTGCGACCATTCAAACTTTCAAAATCATAGTAATAATCCAAACTCTATTTGTTTAGATGAATATAAAATGATTGCATTAAGAGATATATGTAAAGACGAAGAAATATTAGTGGATTATAAAGATTTTGACGATGACTTTAATTCTTATAAAGATATACTAATATAAAGAAAATGATTGAACGCACCTTAGGATATAGCAACAAGGCAATGTGGGACTACTGCGAAACGCTTAAGAAGGTAATCCTACAGACTAAAATTGAAAAGAGTGGTAGAGGGAATGCTGTACAGATTTATAAAGTATTAAAGTACAGGAGCGACAAAGATACCATTAATAAGATAGTAGAAAGCTGTGAGTATTATAAAATTTTAAATGAAATGGAGAATAAAGGTGGCGTTACATTCAGGGATTACCAAAGTGATATTATCCTAAAAGGGTCTGAGATATTGATAAAGAACAGATTCCTATACCTTGCAATGGAGGTGAGAACGGGCAAAACCCTAACAAGTCTTGGCATTGCAGAGAATGTACGTACATATCAGGTTCTATTCATTACCAAAAAGAAAGCAATTAGTTCAATTGAAGCCGACTACAGTATGCTAAAGCCAACTTACTCCCTGTCTGTCATAAATTACGAAAGCCTGCACTTGGTATGTAATGATAAAAAGTGGGACTTGATAGTATGTGATGAAGCACACAGTGTTGGGGCTTTTCCTAAGCCAAACAATAGAGCAGTGGCAGTTTGTGACTTGATTCGTAGAGATAATCCTATGGTGATTCTATTGTCGGGCACACCAACACCGGAGTCATACTCACAGATGTACCATCAGGTATATGGTATACCAACCAACCCGTTCAGGGAGTTTAAAAACTTCTACAGGTTCTGTGATAGGTTTGTCAATGTAAAACAGCGTAAGATTAACGGATTGTTCGTTAATGACTACAGTAATGGATTAGATACCATACTCAAAGAGATGGAGCCATACACCATAAACTACACGCAACAGGAGGCAGGATTCATGGCAGAGACCAAAGAAGAGATATTGGAGGTAGAGATGAAGGAGTCAACCTATAAGTTGATAAATAAACTTAAGAAGCAATTGATAGTAGAAGGCAAAGATGAAATAATTTTAGCAGATACACCGGTTAAGCTAATGACAAAAGTGCATCAGCTATGCAGTGGCACCATAAAGTTTGAGAGCGGTAACTCAATGATAATTGACCTGAGCAAAGCTGAGTTTATTAAAAATCAGTTCAATGGGTGTAAGATTGGCATCTTCTATAAGTTCAAGGAGGAATACAACGCACTTAAGCAAGTGTTCGGTGATGAGCTCACGACAGAGCTAAGTGTCTTTGAAGACACGCACAAGAACATCGCACTACAGATTATATCAGGGCGAGAGGGAATATCGTTAAGGAAGTCAGAGTATTTGGTTTACTACAACATTGACTTCAGTGCCACAAGCTATTGGCAGAGCAAGGACAGGATGACAACAAAGGAGCGACTTGAGAACAAGGTGTATTGGATATTTGCAAAAGGAGGAATCGAACACGATATTTATAAAGCGGTAACGAAAAAGAAAGATTATACAATTAACCACTTTAAAAAAGATTTTTATGATGACAATTATAGTATGCCTAATAATCGCTTGTATAATAGCATTTGAAATGTATATCATGTCTGATGATGAAAATTGATACAATGAAAGAACAGCAGATACAGGCTAAGAAAATTAAAGAGTTGGAAGTTGATGGATACTATGTAATCAAGTTGATTAACACCAACAAGAATGGCATTCCTGACCTAATAGCCATACCACCAAACTCTGACGTACTGTTCGTAGAAGTGAAGAAACCCGATGGGAAGCTATCTAAGTTACAAGAATACCGGCTAAAGGAATTGGAGAAGCACGGAGTAAAGGTGGAAGTGTACAAAGGAATTTAAATTAAATCAAATGGAAGAAGAGATATTAAATGAAATGAATCAGCTTAAGTTTATAGTAAACTTTGTGTTTGATGTTGATATAATTTCTAAAAAAAGAAAAAGAGAATGCGTAGATGCGAGAAAGGTGTTCTCAAAAATATTAAACGATAACGGATGCGGTCCGTCTATTATTGGAAATTATTTAAAAAAAAATCATTCAAGCATTATACATTATCTTAAAACAGTAAATTCATTAATTAAATTTGACCAATCATTAATGGAAAGGTATTTATATGCAAAAGATATGTACCTTAATAAAAAACAAATTCCATATTACCAAAGCAGTCATAACAAGTTGACTAACAGGGAGAAGAAACAACAGTCTAAAATATATGGACTAAATAATGAAATAGAACAACTAATTGTAGAGAAATCAAATCTAATGATTTTAGCAAGTAAAAATAAAAGACTATCAGATATAATAGAACTTATTGATAAACAAACACCACATGGTCAAGAGAGTTACGTGATGCGTAAAATTAATACCATGTTTAATGGGTTAAATTTTTATGGATGATAACAAAAATGACGATAACGCAAGAGCATTGCGTATCTTCTTGATGACTAGTGATTGCCACGAAAAGGTAACTAATGTTTACGAGAACTTAGTTGACAAGGACTTTGAACCTGCAAAACAAGATTTGATGGCACTAATATCTGAACTCCATGTTATTTTTGACAAAATAAAATACAATGACTTTTGAAACAGAAACAGATTTGCTTAGAGAAAATAAAGCAATTAAACTATTTGTAAGCATCTTTAGTGGGTCATTTAAAAAGTTAGACCCTAATGACATAGACTTTAAAGTATTTGACAAAGACAATAAGCTGATAGCTTATGCAGAAGTAAAAGGTCGTATACGTACTATGCGTGACTCGTACCCGCTTCCAATCTCTGCTAGGAAGTTAGTTAAGCTAATAGACAAAAGAGTCTCTCCGGTCATTATATGGGCTTGTGACGATGGTATAATTTACGGTAAGGCAGACAACCTCTACGGAGATATTAAATGGGGAGGTCGCCCTCCCCGTGTTGGTTCCGCAAATGATGCAGAGTTAATGGTCTACTATGATAAGCAGAAAGGATTTAAGTACATTAGATATGTTTAATTATTTCTTTTTAGGAGGAGTAGTATATTCATATTCTTTATCTTCTCTTTTCCTATTTATTTTTGATAATTTAGATTCAACAGATTGTTCGTATTTTGTTTTTTCGTACCAATCTGAACCTACACCAAACCTTTCATTATATAAGGATTGATTATAACGTTTCATTTCTGATTCATTATCATACCTAACTCTATTTTCAGAGTCATATAAAAGTCTGTCCTTACGTTCTTTTTTTCTTTTATTAGATTCTTCAATTACTTTCTTTTGTTCTTTTGTACCTTTAACTTGAATTATCTTTTTGTTAATAATTCTTAACTCATCTTCGTCTGTTGTACTTTCCTTCAATTGACGTAAATCTTTTATTTTTTCGTAGTCTTCAGTGCTAGTTATAGATGAGCTAGAAGTGTTAGCAGCTTTGCGTAAGTCCTTATAAATTTCATCGTTTACAGCTTTCTTTACGTCTTTGTAAATAGGTATAAGACCAAGGTTCCCCGCTACTTCAAGAGGGATTTTGTAATTTACTGTCATATCCTCTCTTCTTATAGCCTCAGGTTCTTTTTTTGTTGAACCCTCACCCATTACTCTGCTAGTTATAGCACCAAAATTTTTACCTATTAAGACAGCAGTACTTAATGCAGGAGTGTAAGCTCCTGCCATATTAAGAGCTACTTTTGGTATATCTATATCTCCTCTTTCGTTAAAATTTAAATAGGAGTATGCAATATTGTCTTTATAGAAATCATATTCTCCGTTTCTAAGAAAGTCAAGATATTCTTCATTGATTTGTTCTACACCAAAGTTTATCATCCCTCTTACTGCATTACCAAAATTCCTCCCAACAGTATACCCAACAAGTACGTTAGCCAATCCTCTTCCAAGTTTTTGAAAAAATGATTTCTCATCTACTTCTTCTTCATCTTCCCAATCAAATGCAAGACCAAGAGCCGCACCAACAACACCTGCCCCCATATTGGCAACCATAACCTGATAGATTACAGACCTAGTTGTTAGACCTGCAAGCACAGCGGCAGCTTTTTTCTTGGTCATGTACCCTTCATTAAACAAATTATAAACAGCACTTCTTGCCGCTGCATAATCAAAGTTCATAAAGTTAGTCATGTAAGAGTTAAAGTTGTTCCAAGCCTTTTGTGTAAACCCTTGATTCGGTTTAATTTTACCTTTAAGTATGCCCATGAACTCATTGTTGGATGCACCTGAGTACACAGACTCTTGGTCAGCCTTTCTTGTAGACTGCTCAATTGCATCTGCATACTTCTGCATATAGTCAAGGTCATTGTTAATCATCATGTCTTGATTAACTTCTTCCCCTGTTATTTTTTTGAACTCATTCATAAAACTACCAAACCAAAGTGGCATGGAAACAACTTTATCAGGCGTGGTTAGCATTGTATCAGCTATGTATTCTACAGGGTTTTGTACATACTTTTTTAGAGTAAGGTTATAAATCTGAAGTGTTCTATTTTGTAAAGCACCCTTAGAAACGCTACCCTTTATCCCCGATGTTTGTTTCAGTATTTGAGGGTCAACCATCTTTCCCGATAGAGCATCTGAAGCATAAAGTCTAAATAATTGTTTTGCCTTTGCATTTTTCATGAACTGATACCCATTTGCAGAAGCAATAAGTTTAGCGTGTTTAATGCCTTCTATAAATCCCGAAGGGTTTATAAGTAATGCGTTAGTAATGTTTGACAATAATTCAGCTTGAAATCTAGTAGTTCCTGCTAAAGTAGCTCTATATCCTTGCTTCTGAATAAAGTCAATCGTTGCATTTGAAAGACCATCCTGAACAATAGCGTTGGTTAATACGTTTTGAAGAGCCTCTTCGTATGCATTCTCAATTGCATTATTAATATCTGTCTGCTGCTTAGGAATTACCCCTGTTATTTTACTTAATTTATTCTCATCTGTTACTCCTGTTTTCTTAGCTTCATCTCTTGCTTTTTTATCTGCCACTTTTTGAAGATTCTTCTTTGCTTGAATTAAGGTTCTTTTAGCAGTACGAATAGGAGATGTCAGGTTATAGTCCAACAATACAAACTTCGCTCCCTTGTAAGTTGACGTAAATAAGTCAAAATTAAGCGGAGTCAATTTATCTGTTCTTTCTATCAAAGACTTAGCTTTTGTAGATGGTCTCATTGAGCTGCTGTAGCTACTAGAGAACTCAGGAGCAGAAGTGGCATCCATAGGGTTTTGCTCGTGCAAAACATTGTGATGAAAATAATTATCCATCAACTCAACTTTATCTCCACGTATAACAGCAGCTGTATATGCTGCTGTCTCTCCTAGAGACTTGTTTATTTCAGTCATTACATTAATAGCATTCTTCTCTGCACTATTAAATGTTTTGTAGAATTTATCCAAATCAATCTTTCCGTCTACAATATAGCTTTCAACTTCTTTAAGTATCTTTTGTAGTTTTTTGGCATCAGCTTCTTTAAAAATTGACTTGTTTGTTGCGATGTGTTTAATAGTCTCCTCTAGGTATTGAGACACGGTATATTTAACACCTTTCTTGCCAATATTTGACTCATACTCACGCTGAAGCATATATGCTGTCATTCTAAACTTAGACATTAAATAATTCTCAGAGTTCTGATTGAACGATGCCAATACTTTATTTTGAGCTGCCTCTATCTTTTGTTCTATTCTTTTTAGCTCTGAGTTAAAGATAGACAAAGCCTGAGCCGACTTCTCAAACAATGAATTAAATATGTCTCTTGTTTTAAAGTCACCAAAGACGTTGTCTATGTAGTATAGAGGGTTGGCTCTTATCAATTCATCAATAACTCCCTTTTCAGTAAACTTATTTTTTAACCTTGAATAAAGTTTTGAGAAAGATAAAGGGTTCCCCTTTTCTATAGCATTTGAAAGCACCTTGCCCTCCTTGATAGCATTAAGTTTCTCTATAGATATTTTAGCGTAATGAGGAAGATAGCCATTATTAATATTATCTATAACCTTAATTATATTTTTAAGGTCAGTTAAAGAAATATTCATTAAGTCCTCCACGCTTAACTCTTTAATGAGTTTTGCTAGATTTAATGCATCTTCTTTTTCATCAAGACTAGGCAAAGGAAATTCTTTATTATCAATCTTTAAACTCTTTAATATTTTTATTTGTTCTTTTTTCTGTTCCGCTATTTCCTCTTCAGTTAAAGGAGTTGCCTCTACTTGAGGAAGTATTTCAGACTTATATTTTTTCATTAGGTCTGCTTCGTCAGTAGAAATAAGACCATTGTCTATCATCTTTTTAATGGTAGCAGCATAGTCAATACCGCCTTCTTCGTTGAATACCTGCTTATCGTAATTGTTAAACCTATCCGCAAGAACGTCTACTGCAGAAAGCTCATTATTTATCTCGTCAAGTATTTCATTTACCTGCTTTAGGACCTTGACTCTATCATCAATACTAAGCACAGCTTTTCTTTCGCTAAAATCTTTTAAGATACCCAAGTACTTCTCCAATTGATTCAAAGGAACAAGTGTTGGGTTGATTGATAGCAATTGATTCAATGGCTCAAATAGGTCCTGAGCTACACCAATCTTAGTCTTGATGTTTGTCTTCGCATTTTTGATTTGAGCTAATGCAGTAGTCATTTTTTCAACATACTCCGCATCACCAAATACTTTAACCATATAGTCAACAAATTTGTCTATTGACTTCTCATTAAACATATCTACAGAAGAAAACTTACGTAGCACTGAAGCCATTTGCTTGGCTGTAATCTTTCCTGAAGATGCTAATTCCTTAATCTCTTTAGTTAGATTTCCGCTTACTTGTCTCCATAACTTTTTAGCATCCTTCGCTCCTCTTGCTAAATCTTTGATTTGTTTTTTGAGTAAATCCTTTTCACTCATTGTAATCTTGGCAACGTCTTTGATAGCACCAATAATTTTTTGAACTAATGGAGCGGACTTTTCTTTTAATCTAAATTTTTTTCTTAAGTCACGTACCAACTTTTCTCTTTGAATGTCAGTAGCATTTATATACTCATTAGAGTTTTTTAGCATACGAACTAATTCTTTAAATGGTTCCTCGATGCTAAATAATAAATCAATCTTATTCATTAATTTAGTGTAACCCGGAAGCATTTCTTCAGATAAATCTACTCTTCCTGCAGTAGGTATTACTTTACCCATTGCTGCACTTATTTGTTCAGCATTAAGACCTTTCCTTTGCAAGAATGTTTCAATTACTGATTCAGAAAAACCTTGTACTCTTGCGTCTTTTATTAATTTAGATATTTTATTTGCATCAGTAAGCTGAGATTTTGAAACAGGATACTTTTGATTCATGTTATCTACATCTTCAGAGAATAACAATTCTTTGTTTTCAAATAAGATTTGGTCTTCTCTATCAATGTTTTCTGTATCAGACAAAAGAGTTTTTCTTCTTTGCTCAGGAGTTAGTTTATTTCTGTATTCAACATTTCTTGCTTCAACTTCTCCTGCTACTCGAATATAAAGATTAAAACCATCTGCCTTTCTATTTTCTAAAATATTTTCAGTTGGTAAATCGGATATATTAAATCTTCTGCCAATATCTTTATATGAATTTTTTATTGATTTTTCATCTTTATGAAGAAGCAACTCATTAATTTTTGAATAACGCTCTTTAGTAAATTTATATAGTTCCTTTGCATTTTTAATTGCATTATTATCGTCAGAAAAAAATTTCTTTATGTTATTATATTTTTTTAACTGTTCATTTACTTTATTTTTAAAATCCTCTACAACAAAGTTCATCATAATTGGAGCATACGATGGGTTTGAACCTCCTTCAAAAAATTCTTTATTTTGAATATAATGCTGCATTTCATGAAGCATTGTTAAATTTGCTTCAGGTTTATTATTTTTATATAAATCTTTGTTTACAGTAATTGTATTAGTATATATATTGTATGAGCCTAACTCAAATGGAGGTAAATCTTTAAAAACAGTTTTAGTATTTTTTATTTCAGGATATGCTTGATATAAATCAGGAGCATTAAATACATCAGAAAGTTTAGCTACTCTTACAACCGTACCATCTTCAGACGTTTCTCTTTTTAAATCATCAATATCAAGGTCTTTAAATTCTCCATCAGGTATTTCGTATCTCCATCTACCTTCAAATCCTTTTTCCCAACCTGTTTGTATTCTAATATCAAGAGGAGACATTTTATTTTTAGCCATCTCTTTTGCTACATCTAAATTAAATTTTACAGTGGCAGATAACTGTGCATTATTTCCAATAATTTGAGCTTTTGATTTTCTATCAGCTTTAGTATCTTTTGAAATACTTTTCTTTGCTGCAACAACAGAAGGCTTAATAGCTTCTCCTTTACGCATTGACTCTGATATATTCTTAAAGAACTCTACAGCATCTTTGGTATCTTTAATGTCTTGGAATGGAGTAAATGTGCCATTGGTAATATTAGATACCAACTCATTAATTATAGCAGCTATTTTCTGTAATGTAGAAGCTGATAATTTACCTTCTTGTTGCTCTAATTTAGCAGTTAATTCTGCAAGATATTCTTCGTATGAATCATTCTCGGCATATTGACTTGCAAAATCTGATAACTCTTTATTTGAACTATCATTTAAAACAGATGCAATTCTATTTTTAAACGTCTTAAACGTCTCAATATTTTCTCCAAATGCCTTAAGCATAACACCGTGAGCTACTTCGTGTGCTACGGTTCTTTGATTTGCTTTATTTAAGTTAATGTCAATACGACCAACGTATGAACCATCCGGCATTTTAACATAAGAAAAATTACCTGCAGACTCGGTAGGTGCATTGATTGAACCCATAGAAGAAGTATAACTATCGTCATTATCGTGAATGACAATGTCAAAGTTTGGAAGAACCGACTTCAGTGTTGTAATAATCTTCTCTGCTGAATCAACAATAGATATTTTATTGGTATCTTTTAGATTTGATTTTACTTGGTCTAATGCAGACTTATTAGTTACAGATGTACCTTGACTTACAGGAGGTGCTTCAGGAATTTCCTTTTCAGCAAACATCTCTTCCATACGAGCAAGTTGTTGTTCTTCTGTTTGTGTCTGTAAAGACACTACTTGAGCTTTACCCAATAATGTCTCTACTGCTTTAACTAATTCAGGATTAGTATTTTTTTTCTTAGATTTAAAGTAAGCCTCAAAAACTGCATCTTGTTTTGATACGTTCTCTGCTATTGGAAGAAGATTCATTGGTATCTCGTCATACAAAGGATTAACCTCTTCATCTGTAAGCAAACGAATAGACTCCCGTGTAATTTCAGGAGCTTGTACAGTTACTTCTTCTTGGACACCTTCTTGGGCAACGCCTTGAGGTTCTGCTTGGGGTTCTCCTTGCTCCACTTCTTGGCTAACTCCGGCTTCTGTGAGTACAGGAACTTGACCTGCTGTTTGGATTTGAATGGCATAATCTTTTGCTTCTTTACCTGTTAATGTATATGTGTAACCTCCTCCTACAAGTTTAGAACCTTTCTTTCCTATAGGTAATCCAAATATTTTTTCTCTTGTTTCTACTTCTGTTAGAGTAGAAAGTTCTGCTCTATCTCTAAATTGCTCAGGAATTTCTTCTAATGTTTCTACAGCAAATACCTTTACTTCATCATCCTCAAGTGAAGATATTTCTTCAGGAATAATAGTTTGAGAAACAGGCTTAGAATTAAGAATAATATCACTTATTTGTTGATTAATATTATTTACTTCTTGCTTTTGTTTTACTACAAGAGCATCATCTTGGGTCTCAATTTCAGTTTTTAAATTATTTCTTTTACTTAATAGATTTGCTATTTGAGTTTTCTCATCATTATTAACATCTAATTTTTTTACTGCATTAGATACCTGTTGTGCTTTATCAAAAATATAAACAGATTGTTTTGCATCTTCATCAGTTATTACACCATCCTTTACATTTTTAGCTAGATTTTTTACTAATACATCCCTAGATTTATTTGTATTTGTAATCTGTATTTGTTCTGAAGTAAATGGTTCTGCTTGTGAAACATTAAATATTTGATAAAGTTCAGATGGATTATCTTTTAAAATAGTATTAATATCTGATTTAGCTTTATTGGTCTCTACTATATTATTTATTTGTTCTTTTGCTTGTATGATATTAATTGGTGCTGAAAAAGCAACACCACTTCCACCTCCTATAATAAAAGCATCAGCAGCACCTTGAAAAGCAGGTCTTCCACTAATAAGATTTTGAGTTATTTGTGTTGCTGCTTCTTCAATTCCTTCTCCTAACAATCCAATTGGTGCACCGTACTTTTTTAAAGCACTCTTATACATTTCAACTAATCCATCTTTAAATAAAACTTTGCCCGCTTCAACACCTTCTTTTTTAATTATATCTCTATATACCTGCCCTATTGTACCTGTACCTATTGATGAGAAAACTGTTTCAGCAGACGACATAGCTAATGCTTTAATTGTCTTTTCAATCTCAGGCATATTGGGAGAATCTTCTTCTAATTGTTTTCTACTACTTTCTTCAAATGCAATTGTTCCTGCAGCAACTAATTCTGAAGCAGTAAGTGTTGCTCCTCCATACATCATTGCTAAACTAACAGGTGCAGACTCAACTATTCCACTACCTAATAATTCAAATGCATCTCCGTAGTTACCATCTTTTAAGTTTTCATATACGCCTGTTTTTTCATAATTTGCTTTATTAAAAGCTGAAACTCTTTCATTAAGTATTTTATCTTCCTCATCTAATTGTTTTAATATTGGATTTTCAATACCAAGCGTTTTGCCAAACTTATCGGCGTTCGTTGATATATCTAATCCTGTTGCCCAAGCAACTGCATTTTGAGGAGCTGAAAATATAGTATAAGTAGCTTCGGGAATTGAAGCCACAATTCTCGCCGCTTGATTTATGCCTATTGAAAATCGGTCTAACAGTTGACCTAAATATCCTTTATTTTCTTCTTCACTAGGTGCCTGATATGTCTGAAACCCTTTGGGTGTAGTATCAGATGGGGGTGGTTTTACAGGTATCTTAACAGGCTTTTGTTCCTGTTCAGCAATATATTCTTGTTGTGCTTGAGGAATTAATACAGAAGGTGCTTCAAAAGTCGGTTGGGAAAAGTCGGAGCCATCCTGTAAATTTGTGCCACCAATTGATAAACCTTTTTTTTTTACATTAACAGGTTCTTGTATAGCACCAATAGAAAACTCAGGAAATTTTGAGAACACTTCATCCTCTGTCTTATATTTACCACTATTAGATGTTGCAACAAAATCTCTTAATGATTGAATATCGTATCCACTTAATTCAGGAAATTTTGAAAGCAATGTAGCTTCATCAGCATATTTACCACTATTAGATGTGGCTATAAAGTCTCTTAATGCTTGTTTTAAATCCGGCATAATTATTTTTTTATCTTTCG
>Ga0209246_10000505_pt1 | contig 16615 bp, 20 predicted proteins | sample LauGreSpBDMM15SN_2_FD_187560 | JGI IMG/M metagenome (GOLD analysis project Ga0209246, IMG submission 187560) | Freshwater lake microbial communities from Lake Michigan, USA - Sp13.BD.MM15.SN (SPAdes) (version 2) | ecosystem: Environmental > Aquatic > Freshwater > Lake | place: Lake Michigan...
ATTAGGCGCAGTTGCGGTAGCCTTTACTGCTTCCGCTCGCGAAGCAATTAACTTTGCTGACAAAATAAACGATGTCGCTAAAGCTAATGAAATGTCCGTTCAATCTGTATTGCGTATGTCGCAAGCCTTATCAACAAATGGTGGTAATGCCGATGATGCTGGCAAACTCATGGCATCGTTCGCTAATAAAATTGATGAAGCCGCTCAAGGATCATCAAAAGCGCAAAAAGCATTTTTATCTATTGGCGTTTCTTTAAAAGATTTAAGAACGCTTGCTCCTCAAGAATTATTTGAAAAAACTATTAAATCCCTTGCTGGTGTTGAAGATACTGCTAAACGCAATGCGCTTGCTATGGATATGTTTGGCAGAGCTATTCGCGGTGTTGATATTAAAGGTATGGCGGATGAGTTTGAAAAAACTAAAAATCAATTTGCAGGATCAGATGAAATTTTTAAAAGCATAGGAAATTCTGTTGATAGATTAGATAGATTTTTTATGAATTTAAAAATAACACTTGCTAATAATCTTGGCCCAGCTTTTGAATATGTAACAATTGCTATGGAAAATTGGCAAAAAAAATCAAAAGAAACAATTGATAGATTTGCTGAAATTAGAAAAGAAGCTGGTTGGTGGGCGGCTTGGCTAGATAAAGAAGGTTTAAGAAAGTTTGAGTTTCCTTCACGCGGCTCTGTTCAAGATGCTACTATTCCTGGCATTATGTCAGGTATTGGCGGTATGGCCGCACCTAAAAAAGATGTTAGGGCAGTTGAACTTGATGAAAAACAAAAAGCAGAATTAAAACGATTAAAAGAGATTGCAGAAAAGCAAGAAGAATTTTATAAAAAAGAACTGCAAATTTCTGAAGCTAAAAGACAAAGAAATCAAAAGGAAGCTGAATTTGTTTTTCTTGCAGAAAACGAAAAAAAACTGCAATTAGAATTATTTGATATTGAACAAAAGCGCAAACTATTAGTTCTTGAAAAGAAAATGAATCAAGAACAAGCTAATGAATTTGCACAATCAGAAAAGAAAAGGGCGCAAGAAGCATATCAAATTGCTGAATCACAAAGAAGTTTTGAATTTGGTTGGAAAAAAGCTTTTGCTACTTATGCAGATAACGCTTCTAATGCGGCTAAATTAGGTGAACAAGCATTCGTATCTGTAACACAAAATCTTGAAACTGCATTAGATAACTTTGTGCAAACAGGCAAACTTAAATTTGGTGATTTAGCAAAAAGTATTATTAGCGATTTAATTAAAATACAATTAAAAGCGCAAGCTATGGCTATATTTGAACAATCAGGCATAGGTAAATTTTTTAGCGGTTTATTTGGCGGCGGTGGTGGTGGAAGCGGAATGTTTACAGGTTCTACAGGCGAAGTAGGCGGATCAATTCATATAGGTAAAAGAGCAAGTGGTGGCGATGTTGCAGGTGGCGCGCCATATCTTGTAGGTGAACAAGGGCCTGAATTAATGATACCAAAATCAAGTGGAACTGTTATTCCTAACAATCAATTAAGCTCTATGGGCGGTGGCCCTCAAGTAGTGTATAATGGGCCTTATATTGCAAGCATGAGTGCTATTGATACGCAATCAGCAACACAATTTTTATCAAGAAATAAACAAGCGGTATTTGCGGCTAATCAATCCGCTACAAGATCATTACCACAATCGAGATAATAATTATGTCATTAAATACAATATTAGAAGTTTCAGAATCAATTGCAATTAATGATCAAAAGCTTGTTGGTCAAGTTTTAAGTCGCAATCAACGCATCTCAACTTCCGAACTTCTTACTGTTCAACCTTTTGAATTTACTATGAATCCTATGAAGTATTTGCTTTATAGTCAAAATAGAGATTTGTTATCATCTTTGCGCGTAGCAGATAAAGCTACAGAGCAATATCTTAATTTTACAAATATTGGCTGGCTTAATTATGTGGCCTATCAAGGCGATATGACATTAGGCGAAATTGCGGCTTGTCAATGGCAAACATCAAGCGCTAATCAAACGCTTGTATTGGGTAGTTTGCCTAGTATATCTTCAGGTTCTTATATTGTTAAAAAAGGCGATTTTTGCCAAGTAGGCCGATATGCTTATATTGCAACGGCTGATGTTCAAAGAGGATCAGGCTCAACTGTTAATATTCCTGTTCACAGAAATTTAATTGATACTTTAGTAAGTGCAGTTGGCGCAGTTATTGGTCAATACGGAACAACTATATCTTTAGGTGGCACAAGTTATACAGGTGTTACATTTCCTGTTATATTGCGCGAATATCCAACCTACACATTAGTTCCTATGACTAATGATTCATTTATTTCTTGGAATGGCCCTTTTGTAGCTATTGAAGATGTGCTATGAATGTAATAACACCCGTAACTAATACTAACAATATAAGAATGGCAGACTTTGTTCGCGTTACTACGCGAGCAACTGTTATTGCTGGCAGTCTTATTATTGGTGAAACTTATACAGTTAGAACCACAGTTACAGGCGCAGGTTCGGCTACAGATTGGACATTAGTTGGCGCGGCCAATAATAATTACGGAACAGTTTTTGTAGCAACAGGTATTGGATCAGGCACAGGCACAGTTTATGAGGAAGTAATTTATAGATTTGCTACAACACCAAGTGCATTAACTATAGCCGCAGTTGATTCCGAACCTTTTGACGCATTAGGTGGATTAGTAAAAATTAATGATGTTCAAAGAGATATTAAATCGACTGCTAATGAAACAAGCATGACTATTGTTGGCATTGATACTGCTTTATTAGGATGGACATTAGGCCATGAAATAAAAGGTTCTTATATTGAAATGTGGCATGGTTTTTTTGATACTAATGGCGCATTAATAACTACAGGTGGCACAGGCGGTTTATATAAATTTTTTACAGGCTATGTAAATTCTTTTGCAATATCTGAACAATGGATGGAAGAAATAAGAATGTATGTTGGTGTAATTAGTATAGCCGCTTCAAGCATACAAATTATTTTACAAAATAGAACGGCTGGCAGATATACCAATGATAATGCTTGGATGTATTGGAATCCTACGGATACTTCTATGGAAAGAGTTGGTTTTATAGAAACTATAAATTATTCTTTTGGCAAGGATGTATGATAAGACAAGCTACAAAATACGACAAAATACAATTACAAAATATGATGCGAATGTTTAGGGATGAAAGCCCAATAAAACAATATAAAGACATTGATAATCCTGATTATTTTAATTCCATTATAGATAGTATTATTGCAGGGCGTGGAATAATTTTTTTAGAAGATAACATAGGATTTATTATGGGCATTATTAGTCCTATCGTATGGTGTGATAAAACTTTTGCATTGTATGAATTAGCATGGTATGTAAAACCTGAATACAGGCATAAGACAATAGGATATAAATTATTAAAAGCTTATATAGATAAAGCTAAAGAATTAAAAGAAGAAGGTAGAATTAAATTATTTACAATGACTAAAATGATAACTAGCCCTGATATTAATTATGCTAGATTTGGATTTAGTAAAATAGAAGAAAATTGGATGCAATGATTCGTTTTATATTAATTTTTTTAATTTGGTTTTTATATTGCTCTGAAGCTTTAGCGGCAGGTTCTATTATTGCCGCCGCTATTGGCCTTTCAGGATTTACTGCAACTGTAGTTGGCTTTGCAATTAATATGATTGCATCAACTATTGTATCTAGTCTTTTTGCACCTAAACCCCCAAGCGCAGGTAATTTTGAACAAGCTAATCAACCTAATCCTGGCAGTCGCCAACAACTTCCGCCTGCGGGCGATAATAAATTACCAGTTGTTTATGGCAAAGCTTATGTGGGTGGCATTGTTACCGATATGTCTATTACGGCAGACAATCAAGACATATATTGGGTTATATCTTTATCTGAAGTAACTAATACAGAAACAGGTGGATCGCCTGATACGATTACTTTTGGAAATATATATTGGGGCGGGAAAAAAGTTAATTTTAATGCTAATGGATATTCTGTCGATTCATTAGAAGATGAATCAACTAGCGAAGTTCAAAATATAGCTGGCTATATGGATATATATTTATATCGTAATGGCTCAAGTAATCCAACTAATAGTGGAATATCTGCAATAACTATTATGCAATCAGCAGGATTAATTTATACATGGGATAGCACTAAATTAATGAGCAATTGCGCTTTTGCTATTATTCATCTTAAATATAATGCTGATCGCGCTTTAACCTCATTGCAATCCACAAGATTTGAAATAACAAATGCAAGAAAATCGCCAGGTGATTGCTTTTTAGATTATTTTACTTCTACTCGTTATGGCGCGGCTATTCCTACATCTTTAATTGATACTACTTCTCTAACTGCATTAAATACTTATTCAGATGCATCTTTTGCTTATACGCCATATACAGGCGGTTCTTCAACGCAACCAAGATTTGAATTTAATGGAATAATAGATACTAATCAAAAAATTATGCAAAACATACAATCCATGTCAGATTGTTGCGATTGTTTAGTTAAATATAATGAAATTACAGGAACTTGGGGCGTTATTATTCAATCGCCAACATATACAGTAGCAATGGCTTTAAGTGATAGCAATATCATTTCGCCTATACAAATAACACCTATAGATTTAGCCAATTCATTTAATGTAATAGAAGTTAAATTTCCTGATGTATCAGAAAAAGATACATTTAATTCAGCTACTTTTGATCTTCAGACTATTGCACCTTCATTGTTATTTCCAAATGAGCCTGTTAATAAACAATCAGTTAATTTATATTTAACAAATAATAATGTAACGGCTCAATACCTTGCAAACAGAATGCTTGAAGCGGCTAGAGAAGATTTGCAAGTTGTTTTAGAAATTACATATATTGGCATTCAATTAGAAGCTGGAGATATTGTAACAGTTACCAATACTAATTATGGTTGGAATGCTAAATTATATAGAGTGTCAAAAGTTGTAGAAAAAATAGCAGACACAGGTGCAATTACGGCTGAATTAACTTTAATGGAATATAATCCTGAAGTTTATGACGACATAAATATAACGCAATTTACACCTGCGTCAAATACTGGTATTAGCTCACCAATCACTTTTGGCACAATTCCTGTTCCTGTTATATCAGCTAATTATCCATCAGTTGATAATCCTTATTTTGATGTAACTATTACAAGCTCAAGTGCAGGCATAACACAATATGCTGAAATTTGGTATTCAGCTTATCAATATCCAACTACTGCTCAACTTATATTTGCAGGCACTACGGCTATACAATCTAATGGCAATCCTTATGGCATTAATACTACTATGCCAACTGTTCAACTTTATGGCATTTCAGCAGGCAATTGGTATTTCTTTAGTCGCATGGTTAATCAAATTGCAACAAGTGATTTTTCATTGGCTTCAACAGTTTTTCAATGGCGACCAATGACATTTCAATATACAGAAAAATATATATCTGTTGCTTATGCAGATAATATAACTGGCTCAAGTAACTTTAATTTTAGTCCTACAAATAGAACTTATTTTGGTCTTTATAATACTGCATCATCAAGTCCATCTTCTAATCCAGCCGACTATAAATGGTATTTAGCTGATCCTACTTTTGGCACTAATATTTATCTAGCTTATGCAAATAGGCAAAGTCGTAAATTTAGTTTTGATACAGATTTTGCAGGTTACGCTGGAACAACTGGAACTTTTACTCCTACTACTGCATTAAAATTTAATCCTAGAATATGGTCAGCTCTTGATCCTTTAGGTGTAACTCCAAATATTATTGATTTAGATCAAGCAACTGGACAAGTTATTGGCACAGGCACTACAACAATTGGCACAGGCCAAATTAAAGTTCAAAATACTAATACAGGTCAAGTAGTAGCTTCATTAGATACATTTTTAGATTTTGGTGGCCCTTCTACAAAAACAGGAAGTGCGGCTACTTTAACTATTGACATTTATGGTCGAGTGGTAGGATTTACTGCGCCTGATGACTTTTTTATTACGATTGATAATTTTGATGCTACTTCAGCGCAAACTGTATTTAGCGTAACTCGCGATGCTGATTATATTGTAGGTCAATGTTTAGTATTTCAAAATGGATGTTTGTTATCAGAATCAGAATACACAGACGCATCAGCAAGTGTAACATTAAGCGTAGGTGCTACTTTAAATGATGTGATTGCAGTTATATCTATGCGAGCTAAATCTAGTGGAGTATTTTATAATAATACTTTTTTAACTGTTGATAGCGTATCAGGTGCAGATGTAATTTGGGATAGTGCAACTATGCCTTATCAAGCTATTGTAGTTGGCAGTATTATGACTTTTGCCAATACAGGCACTCCAACTCAATATACTGTATCTAGCGTTAATTATTCAACGCGCACTATTACATTTACAACGACTGTAACAAGTGTTGTATTTGGCGATAGCATTTATAATTATCGTGCGGCCACTCAATCTTATCCTGCATTTTCAAGATTTGAAGATGATTTAACTTCAGCTTCTAGTTATACGCCTACGACATGGGAATTTCATTCAGGATATGAATTGCCATTTATAAATGGAACTATTTTAAATGAGCAAGATTTTGATATATCAGCAAATACATTAGGAAATTTTCCATCAACAACAACTGGTAAATTAGTCAATATCCAATTTAGTAGTAATAATTTAACAACGCCAACAGGAACACCTGTAAATGTATTAACTTTTAGCGTAGCAAATCAAACTAATTATTCATTTAATTTCGGCGCTAATGCTTTTAATTTATATGCTAATGGTGTATTATTAGAGGAATCTGTTGATTATACTACTTCTTCAGGCGTTTGGAGTTTAACAACGCCATATACAACGACATCAGTCGTATTTGTTCAACAAACATTCGCATCAGCAGGTGCGGCATAAGGGGAAATAAATGACACAAGCTTTTAATTTATCACAATTGGCCAATAAAGTTAATTCTTCAGGTTTGCTTGATGTAGCCACAGGCGTTACAGGCACTCAACCAGTTGCTAATGGTGGCACAGGCGCGGCAACACTAACTACTGGTAATGTTTTATTAGGGGCTGGAACTTCTGCCGTAACTTTTGTAGCGCCTGGTTCAAATGGTAATGTTCTTACTTCTAATGGATCGACTTGGACTTCTGCGGCAGGGGGAGCAACAGGAAGATTAATAGCTCAAACTGTTTATACAACAAGCGGGACTTATACAAAAGCTACAAATAATCCTTCGCATGTAATTGTTCATGTTCAAGCAGGCGGTGGGAATGGTGGTGCAACTACTCAAGCAGTTCAATCACAAAAAGCAGGCGGCGGCGGCGGGGGTGGTGGATATTCTATGAGAAGATTAACTGCCGCTCAAATAGGAGCTACTGAAACAATAACTGTTGGTGGAGCTGGGCAAAGTTCTAGTTTTGGAACACTATCTACTGCAACAGGTGGTGGTGGTGGTTCTTCTGCTAATTCATATAGTGCCGTTCCTGGTGCAGGTGGAGCAGGATCATCAGGCGATATAAATATATCAGGATCAGCTGGTTTTTTTAATTTTAGTTTAAATACTGCAACTTATGGTGGAGCTTCTTTTTTTGGCCCACTTGCTTCTACCACTACTGCAAATAATGCCGTCAGCACAAATACAAGTATAGCTGGCCCTAATGGTAATGGATATGGTGGTGGCGGTGGTGGTGCGGCTTCTAATGGAACGACAAATAATGCTGGAACAGGCACAGGTGCTAGTGGAGTTGTAATAGTTCAAGAATATTCTTAAAAAGGAAACATAAAAAATGAAAAAAGCATTAATATCAACAATTGAAACTAGAGAATCAGGTTACAGAGTAGCTCAAGTAGAAGATTTAAATAATATATTTGAAGTTGCTAATGATCTTTTTTGGGTGGATTGTGCTGATGATGTAATAGCAGATCAATTTTGGTATGATCCTAATACACAAAAAATTGAACCAATGCCAATATCAATACCAACTATTTTACAAAATAGAAAAAGAGCGCTTAATTTATTAGAAGAAACAGAATGGGCAATTGAACCTATATTTGCAGATTCTAATATTAGCAATCCATATTTAACAAATCAACAAGAATTTATTGATTATCAAAATATTGTTAAAGTATATGTAAATAATCCGCAAGAAGGAAATTTAGATTGGCCTACAATGCCCGAACCAATTTGGCAAAAAAAATAGTTAATGTTAATTAATTATGTTGTAAAAGGCCCATTAAATTATTTTATTATTGACAATTTTTATGAACCTGAAGAACTTAAAGTTATAAAACAAGAATTAAACGAACTTTTGCCATTTATAAAAAAACCAAAATATACAGGTGCGGCAAAAGGAAAAAAAAAGGGATTAGGATTATTTTTAGACGATCATTATATTAAAAATAGAAATGAATCTAATATCTTATATGCCAATAGAAAATTATTTGATACAAATTTTGTAAATGAATTAAAAAAATTTAATTGTTGGTATGACCATATTAGTTATTGCAATAGCGATACAACATTAATTAATTTTTATAAAGATAAAGATTATTATAAAAGTCATCATGATGCCAATCCTTTAACCGCAATTACATTTTTTTCCATAGGAACTTTTAAAGGTGGAAATTTTAAATTAACAGAATATGATGAAGAAATAGAATGTATTGAAAATAGAATGATTATTTTTGCAGGAAGTTTATTGCATGAAGCATTGCCTTTAGAAGTAGAAAAAGATAATTATAGAGTTTCAATGGTTCAATTTTGTAGTTATAAACCTTTTAAACATAAATATTAATTTTATAAAACAAGATAAGACCATCGCATTGCGTCAGAGAGATGCTTGCGTTATTTACCTAGTGAGGAAAACATGGCTATCTTTAATAAAAATACACTTCAACAAGTGTCGGGCTTTGATAATGAAATCATTGCTGGCGAACTTGTATATGATCAAAAAACCTTTTGGAATTTAACTTTTAGCAACGATGGAACGCCAGTTAATCTTACTGGAGTTACTATTAATGCTTCCATTATTCGCAGACAATTAAGCAATATTCGCGATAGTCGTTATGGCCTAACTTTTGACATAGCTGACTACACCCCACCGCCTTCACCTGTTTCATTAACTATATCTAATCGCGTTGATGCATTAGGCACATTTACTTTAGAAATAGATGAATCAACATGGTCAATTATTTCCTCTGATCCTCAATTAGATATTAATGCTGATCCTTGCGTTGGTTTTTCAGGTAGAATTAAAATTTCATTTCCAGCAGTAGGAGCAACACCCGCTCAAGATATGATTATCTTTTTATTATTTTTAGTAAGATCAGACGGGGTGGTAAACTAATATGGCTAATTATCAAATAGAAGTTGTTGATTCAAATAATTTAAAAGTTGAACTTTTAACTGCTGGGCAATCAGGCTATAGCGGTCTATCAGGTTATTCAGGATTTAGTGGAGCAGGCGGAAGTGGCTTTAGTGGAATTTCAGGGTATAGCGGCTATTCAGGTTTTAGTGGAAATAGCGGCATTAGCGGGTATAGTGGCAATAGTGGCTATTCAGGTGATAGTGGTATAAGCGGATATAGCGGCGATTCAGGCTATAGTGGTTATAGTGGCGATAGTGGTATTTCAGGATTTAGCGGTGATTCAGGAATTTCAGGATTTAGCGGCGATAGTGGCATAAGCGGTTTTTCAGGCATTTCAGGTTATAGCGGTTTTTCAGGCTATAGCGGACAACAAGGCACATCAATTAATATTATTGGAAGTGTTGCTAATCCTGCGGCTTTACCACCAAGCGCAAATATAAATGACGCATACATTGTTGATTCTAATGGTGATTTATATGTATGGGATGGATCATCTTGGATTAATGTAGGTCAAATTGTAGGGCCACCTGGCGCTAGTGGTATTTCAGGTTTTAGCGGATATAGTGGCGATTCAGGTATAAGTGGCTTTAGCGGTGATAGTGGCGCGTCAGGTATTTCAGGATATAGCGGTGAATCAGGTTGGTCAGGCGATAGTGGTATTTCAGGATATAGCGGTGATTCAGGTGCTAGTGGTGTTAGTGGTATTAGTGGCTATAGTGGCGATTCAGGTATAAGTGGTTATTCAGGTGATAGTGGCATAAGCGGTTACAGTGGCGATTCAGGTATTAGTGGATATAGTGGCGACAGTGGCATAAGCGGTTACAGTGGCGATTCAGGAATCAGTGGTTTTAGTGGCGATTCAGGAATTAGTGGATGGTCAGGTGAATCAGGATATAGCGGCTATAGCGGTGAAGGCACAAGTGGATATAGTGGTTATAGTGGTGAAAGCGGATATAGTGGTGAAAGCGGCTATTCAGGTGATAGCGGTATTAGTGGATTTAGTGGTGATAGTGGCATTAGTGGTTTTAGTGGTGATAGCGGCATTAGCGGATGGTCAGGTGATAGCGGTATATCAGGATGGTCAGGCGAATCAGGTATAAGCGGTTATAGTGGCTATAGCGGCGATTCAGGTATTTCAGGTTATTCAGGTATTGGATTATATTTTCAAGGAGTGTGGGATTACAATGCCGCATATATTATTAATGACATTGTTACTTATGCTGATGAAACTTATATTGCAATTTTAAATGTTGCGCCTTTTGGCCTTTCACCAAATATTAATCCTACTTCTTGGACTATATTTGTTTCACGAGGTATAAGCGGTTATTCAGGCTTTAGCGGTTATAGTGGCGATAGCGGTATGTCAGGCGATTCAGGATATAGCGGTATTAGCGGATATTCAGGCGATAGCGGTATTAGCGGTTTTAGCGGTGATAGTGGTATAAGCGGATATAGCGGCGATTCAGGTATATCAGGTTATAGTGGCTATAGCGGCTTTAGTGGCATTCCTGGATCATCATCCAGCTTTTTTGAATACCATGCAAACACAGGATCATTATCAGGTTATCCAGGCGATGGTGCTATTACTTGGGATAATGCAACTCAAATAAGTTCAACTATAGTTAATGTTTCACACCTTAATGAAAACAATGTTGATATAGATATTTATTTATCTTTATTACAACAAACTGAAGAATTTGTTATTCAAGATGCAAACTCAAGTGTTAATTCTCAAACATGGGTTATTAATGGAACGCCTGTTAATTACAATCCTGGCGGTGCAACTTCTTATTGGGCTTATCCTGTTGCTTTAGTTTCAAGTGCAGGCACAGGAACAACAAACTTTGCAAATAATCACAATTTAATATTTGCTCTTGTTAATGGTGTATCGGGCTATAGTGGTTATAGTGGAATATCAGGCTTTAGCGGTTTTAGTGGCATATCAGGCTATAGTGGCCATAGTGGTATTTCAGGTTTTAGCGGTGATAGTGGCATTAGTGGTTATTCAGGTGATAGTGGCATATCAGGCTTTTCAGGAATTAGTGGATATAGTGGATCAGGTGTTAGTGGATATAGTGGATCAGGCGTTAGTGGCTTTAGTGGTTATTCAGGAATATCAGGATATAGCGGCGATAGTGGCATAAGCGGTTTTTCAGGCATTTCAGGTTATAGCGGTTTTAGTGGAGCTAACGGAGCAAGTGGCTTTAGTGGATATTCAGGTAGTGGAATAAGTGGTTATTCAGGTAGCGGAGTTTCAGGTTTTTCAGGATATTCAGGCTATAGTGGAAGTGCGCCTAGCATTACAAGTAAGATGATTTATGATCAATTTACTTCTAGCGCGGCACAAACAACATTTACTACAACACAAACATATACATCAGGAAAAATACAAGTATTTTGTCAGGGGGTTCAAATGGTAAATGCAGTTGATGTTACAGTATCAAATGGAACAACAGTTGTATTTGTAACCGCGCCAGCGACATCAAGCAAGGTAGATTTAGTGTATCCAATTTAAAGGATTAACATGGACAAGACAATACAAGATGCTTTGGCATACTTTAAAAAGTATGATCCAAATCAATACAGATATTTACTAACAAACAATTATGAGCGGGCGGTTTTTCTAAAAGGTGATCCAGTTTACCCTAGAGAAGCCACTCGTTATCTTTGGGCTAACCGCAATCTATTAGGCAAGAATATTCTTGAGATAGGTTGTTCTACAGGTTACGGCTCACAATTTCTTCCAAATGATTCAAACTATATAGGTTTAGATTACGATCCTATTATTATTGGTGTCGCACGCGAACAGGAATGGGGCTTAAACGCATCTTTTACAAACGCTGATATTAACACCTATCCTTTAGCGCAATATGACACCATAATTGCTTTTGAATTTATTGAGCATATTGATAATGGCCTTGAAATGGCACAAAAACTTAAACAACATTGCAAACGCCTTTTATTAACTACTCCGCATAATGAGCCTGTAGGTTTTTGGGGCGAGCATCATAAGCTTCATGGCTTAAACGAATCACACTTTCCCGACTTTCAATATAACTATATTAACGAACATGGCTACATTTCGGAAACTTTACCCGAAATTAATGACAAAAATAAATTTAATCTTATGATTATGCGGTGGGATCGTGGATAAAGTTCTTTGCTCTGTAGCCACTCGTGGTCGTTATCAAACTACTTTACCTTTAACGCTTAACGCTATAATTAATCAGACAAAAAAGGTTGATAAACTTGTTATTTTTGATGACAATGATGAGCCACAAGATATGCGAAAAGAGTTGGTTTATAGTTACTTTTTTCAAATGCTTGATATTAAAGGCATTCAATGGGAATGGATTTATGCTCACAAAAAAGGTCAGCATCATATTCATCAAATGGCTAACACTATGGGTTTTGATTGGGTATGGCGCGTTGATGATGACGCAATACCCGAACCAAATGTCTTACAAACTTTATTTAATTATACAAGCAAAAAAGTAGGTGCAGTAGGTGGCGCAATATTAACGCCGCCATTACGATTTGAAAGCTTTAGGCCTACAGGCAAAATAGAAAATATAGATACAGAGCCTAATATTCAATGGTCATTTATTCATAAAGTAAAAGAAGTTGAGCATCTTCATTGTTCTTTTCTTTATCGAGCTGGGGTGCATGATTACAACACAGGGCTTTCAAGAGTAGCACATCGGGAAGAAACTTTATTTACTTATGGCTTATACCTAAAAGGGTATAAAATTCTTGCAGTTCCTAATGCAGTTAGTTGGCATCTTAAAAATCCTAATGGTGGTATCAGATCAGAAACAAATCAAAAACTATATGAGCAAGATGAATTAATATTTAGAAATACAATTGCTTATAAAGATAAAAAGATTGTGGTGCTTAACTGCGGCATGGGCGATCATATTGTATTTAGTCATGTAATGCCTGACATTACAAATGCGGAAGTATTTACTTGCTATCCTGACATAGTGCCTGGTCGTTCTATTGCTGAAGCTAAAGTTTTATTTGGTGATATAGAGCAATGGAATATTTATAGAAAAATGGCGCAATGGAAATGGACTGACAATTTAGAAAATGCTTATAGAAAAATGTATATATGATTATTATTAGTCCTTATTCTAAAGCTTTAAGAAGCGGTAAAACAAATGCAAAAAATTATCCTTATTGGAAGGAACTTATTAGACTAATTAAAGAACCAATAGTTCAAGTAGGAATAGAAGGTGAAGAACAATTAGTTGATGATTTTAGAAAAAACTTATCACTAAAAGAACTTGAAAGCCTTGTGAATGAATGCAAAACATGGATAAGTTGCGATTCTTTTTTTCAACATTTTGGTTGGGATAAGAAAAAATATGGTATAGTATTGTGGTCGGTTTCTGACCCTTTAATATTTGGACACCCTGAAAATATTAATCTTATAAAGGATCGAAACAATTTGGTTCAAAACCAATTCCTATGGTGGGAACAAACGGAACATGATGCTAACAAATTTGTCAGTCCTGAAATAGTGATAGAAAGTTTGAATGCAAGATTTCCATGATACCATTGACGATCATTTCGATTTTCTACAAAATAAAACAATCAAAGATATTGGCGCTGATTACTTCGATGGTAAAAATTATTTGGTTATTTTACTATCTGATGGCTCTGTTGCTTATATATCTAGCGGCAACAATGATGGTAGCCTTTATTTGGCTATTGAAAAGCATCTTATCAATTAGTAGAAAGAAATGAAAATGAATATGGAAGAACATACAAAGCATTTATTAGATACAGTTTCGGGAATTACTGCTCTTGGTGCAGTAATGAAATTTTTACCAGCAATAGCGGCTTTATTATCAATAGTTTGGTATTGCATTAGAATTTATGAGTGGGCGCGTTTAAAAATTAAAAAATAAAACGATGCCTTTAAAAGACAAAAGCAATCGATGTCAGTATTTAAGAGATTGGAAGGCAATCAATCGCGAAAAAAATTTATTTCAACAAGCGCAACACCGAGCAAAAACTAAAGGTATTGCGTTTGATATAGAAGTATCAGACATAGTTATCCCTAAAATTTGTCCTATTCTTGGACTTCCCTTAAAAAAATCGGTTGATGGAAATAGAGATTTAAGTCCTAGCCTTGATAGAATAGATAATTCTAAAGGTTATACAAAAGGCAACATTCAAGTAATATCATCTAAAGCTAATACAATGAAACATAATGCTGATAAAGAAGATTTAATTAACTTTTCTAATTGGGTAAAGGAAAATTATGGCAAATAAATATAGTGAAGCAGGTAAAGGTTCAACTAATAAACTTAAACAAAAAAACTTGTATGACGAGAATTACGAAAAGATTTGGGGCAATAAAAAGAATAAACTTTATGAAGAACGCTATTATGATTCCGATGAAACAACTTCATGGGATCAAGATAAGATTGATATGATTGGCCTTAATGATAATACAGGCGATCATTACATTAAATAAAAAAGGGGCATAAAGCCCCTTAATTATTGGTGGATAAGTTTTTCTGAAGAACGCTATTCACCTTATTTAAAATAACTATTTATTCATTACATACATAGTTACTTCAAAGCCAAAACGCATTTCTGTTGCTGAAGGTGTAGTCCACATAATAAGCTCCTAAAGTTATATAGAATTTTCATTCTATAAACTTATTGTTTCATATTGAGTGAAAACAAACCTCAAGAAAATCATTAAAATGGTAGGTCAGCTTTATCTGATCCATTTATTGAAGTTACTTCAGCTTTAGGTTGCGGTTCTCTCATTGTTACCCAGCCGTCAAAATTGACAGGAATAGATTCTATGAGAAGTGAAATGCCACCTTGTTTATTCGACATTGCCACACCGACTTTAGTCCAGCGAGCTTTTGTTTCGCCTTCTTTGTTTACATACTCGCCTGTTTTAGCGATTAGATCATGGGTTATTGCCATTTTGTATTTCCTTTAAGTTATTAACGATAGTTTCTATTTCAGACAAAAAGGCGATCACCGCAGTTTGCATGGTTTGGATGTATTCATCATCTCGATAAATACGCTTTACGAATCCTTGTAAATGATCGGGCATATCAGGATCATAAGATACAAGGTCGCAAAATTCTCTTTTTTCATTTCCATTAGAACCAGGCACGCAAGCTAATTGCCACATAACCTGATCATAATATTGTTCTAATTGTTTACCGCCTGTTAGGATATTATCTAAATGGTTTTCAGGATTGGGTATTTTAATTTCAATTAAGGAATTGGTTGCATCAACTAATCCGTCAGGCGAGCATTGGCCACCTTCAATAGTAGGGTGTAAAACGATTGCTACCTGATCCACAAAGGTATTATATTTAACTTCATACCATGCCCTAGCCATTGGCTCTAAATCAATTCCTCTTTGCATTGCAGGGGTTTTATAAGTTTCTAATTTTTTACCTGTCAATCTTTCCCTAATAAGCTCATTCTTATATTTTCTTTTAGTTAAAGATTCAGCACCACTTCGACCTTCAGTTAAAAGATCACAGATACGACTACCACCAATGCGGCCTATTCTTAAAGCCATCCAGGATGGTGATCCCTGCTCTATACCCCTAATTATTCTATTCATAATTTAGGGCTTTGAATTTTGCCATAAAGAGGGGCTAATAAGTATTTATCACCAAGTTTTCTTTTAAGGGCTTCTATTCTTGTTTTACGAGCTTCTATAGCCATTAATTCTTGATCTGAATAAGGTAGCTTTACTCCGTAAAAATTACTGTTTCTTGATCCGTCAATCATGAGCAATCCTTTTCTCTAGCTTCTATCATTGCATCGGCATAAGCATAGGCATTAATTTCGATCCATCCTGTCATAGCGCCGCCAGCATCAATAAGTCTTTTTTCTAATTTTGGATTTGATAAAAGACCTAACATAGCTTGGGCCGCAAAGTAATCTCTTAATTCTATATTTTTCATAGCTCCGCCTTTCTTTTATCTTTAGCTTCAATAACCATTTTAGATAAGGTGCGATCATTCTTAACTTCACCCATTACAAAATTATAATTTGCCTGGAGTTCTTCTAAAGTTTCAGATTGATTAATTCTTTGAAGATAATCTGCGGCATTAAGAACTGCGGATTGGCCATCGTCATCGTCAGCATAAAGAGCAAGAAAACTAGAAATAGAATATCTGCGAATATAACTAACGCAACTACCTAATGCCTGGCTATCTTGTTTTTGTAAAGGA
>Ga0209246_10000506_pt1 | contig 16603 bp, 21 predicted proteins | sample LauGreSpBDMM15SN_2_FD_187560 | JGI IMG/M metagenome (GOLD analysis project Ga0209246, IMG submission 187560) | Freshwater lake microbial communities from Lake Michigan, USA - Sp13.BD.MM15.SN (SPAdes) (version 2) | ecosystem: Environmental > Aquatic > Freshwater > Lake | place: Lake Michigan...
TAACATCAGTATCAGTATATAATACATAGTTATCGGTTATATTATTTTGATTACATATCAATGGTATGTCAGTTCTAAGATATGCACCTCTAGCAGTATTTTGCCATTGTTGAGTACGATTAGTAAATCCTGGTTTACTGGAAAATGATAGAACATGATTTATAACTCTTCCACCAAGATCCGTCACTTCTTTTTGAAATTGTTCATTATTTCCATCATATATAATAATAGGTTTTAGTTTAGTATTCTTTATAGAAGATTTTAACGCAACAATATACATGTCTCTGTGAAACGGAGAATTATCATTTACACAAGCAAACCAATACATATAATACGCTATGATATTATATATCCGGAGTTATAGCGCATATAAAAGCGAAGCAATCTTATAAAATAATGATTGGGTCTATTAAGCACACAGTTCTAAAGGTAACTGCTGGCGTTTTTCTAGGAAATATCCTTACACTATGTGTGCTAGTAGCACTTGAGCCCTACGTGAAAGTAGAACGTCGTGTTATAACTAGTTTTTTCAAATAACTAGTAAATTTGAAGGTTTACTTTCATACATTAAATGTATGGAGGCAATTCTTAAAACAGCTGCTTCGGCACTTGTAGCTTACACGGCACATTATGGCATGGCAAAATTCTATAACTTCGCATGTGTTCCAGATGGCTTTTGGGGATATTTGAATGGTATGGTTTCTACAGGAAGCCCTGTATGCCAGGCAGGTGTTCAGGTTCTAACTCATACTCAAGTGTCATATTCATCAATGATCATGATGGGTATCACACGTGTTGCTATTGATTTGATTGCACCTGGGTCTTCTCAGGCAGCACCACTAAAGGATGCGTAATTCATTTATATTATATTTTTTATGATCTGGTCTTTGATTGGGTTCCAGACTTTGTAGGAGTTCCAGACTTAGAAGGAGTTCCTGACTTCGATGGGGTTACTGATTTCGAGGGAGTACCTGATTTTGAAGGAGTAAACGAAGGTGTCTTGGAGGGTGTTCCAGACTTGGAAGGTGTAAACGAGGGTGTCTTAGAAGGAGTTCCTGATTTAGAAGCTGTTATAGAAGGTGTTTTTGTTTTTGATGGAGACACTGAAGGGGTTACTGACTTTGAAGGAGTTCCTGATCTTGAGGGTGATCCTGATTTAGAAGGAGTTCCTGAAGAGGTTCTAGACTTAGAAGGTGTATTCGACGGCGTTAAAGATGAACTCCTTGATGGTGTAGCTGACAAAGAAGATCCTGAAGAAGGTGTTCCTGTATTAGAAGAAGTTTTAGATGGTGTTCCTGTAAGTGTCTGTGAAGATGTTATAGAAGGAGACCTTGATCTTGACGGACTTACAGAAGGTGTTCTAGAAGGAGAACCTGACTTTGATGGAGTAGCAGAAGGAGACCTTGATCTCGAAGAACTTGGTGATTTTGAAGGAGTTCCAGAATTGGAAGGCGTTACTGATTTTGAAGAGGACGCTGTGTTTGATGGGGTTAGAGAGGCAGTCCTTGATGGACTAGAGCTTTGAGATGCGCCTGCAGATGGAGTTCCTGTATTAGAAGATGTTTTTGATGGTGTAACTGAAGATGTCATGGAAGGAGATACAGTTGGCGATACTGATCTAGAGGGTGTTCCTGATGGAGATCTTGTCTTCGAAGGAGTTACAGAAGATGTTCTAGAAGGAGAACCTGATCTTGAGGGAGATACAGATGGAGTTCTAGAAGGAGAAGGAGACCTTGAAGGAGAAACTGAAGATGATGGTGTTCCTGACTTTGATGGTGTTCCTGACTTCGAAGGAGTTGCTGAGAGAGAAGCTCCTGCAGATGGCGTGCCTGTTTTAGAAGGTGTTTGTGTTAATGTCCCTGAAGGTGTTATAGAAGTTGTTCCTGATTTTGATGGAGATCCTGATTTTGAAGGAGTTCCTGATACCGAAGGCGTTCGTGACTTAGATGGGGTGACTGAAGGTGTTCCAGACTTAGAGGGTGACACTGAAGGCGTTCGAGACTTTGAAGAGGTTCCTGATACTGAAGGAGTTCCTGATTTCGAAGGGGTCCCTGTCAAAGAAGGTGTTCCAGATTTCGATGGAGTAGCAGAAGGAGTTCCAGATTTCGAAGGGGTCCCTGTCAAAGAAGGTGTTCCAGATTTTGATGGTGTCCCTGAAAGAGTTCCAGACTTAGAAGGGGTCCCTGTGAAAGAAGGTGTTCCAGATTTAGAAGGCGTTCCTGTCAAAGAAGATGTAGGAGATCTTGTTGGTGTAACAGTAGTGGTCGTAGATGTTGTCGCAGTTCCAGAGGGAGTTGGTGAAGCAGACAACGTAGTAGTTGGTGTAAGTGTCTGAAGAGACGATGATGATAAATAATTTGAATAAGACATAGATGTAGATACCGAGCTACTTGATGAACTAGACTTCATGGAAGAAGGAGATTCTGATGGTATAACCGTTGGTGTTAATCCTGGAGAAGCGGTTCTATATATTGAATATGTTACAGGTGCACTATTTGATTGAATTTGTGAAGGTGAATTAGATGCGCTGATAGAATTTATATTAGAAGAAGAACTCAATAGAGATACAGATGCACTTGGGCTCAAGCTTATTGTAGAACTTGTCGATGGACACGATGAAACTATACTAGAAGGAGTTAAACCAGGGGATGCAGAAATCAACGGTGTCTGAGAAGAATTAGAACTTGGCGAGACTGATACAACCGATGAAGCAGTTGGTGTTAATCCGCTTGATGGACTAAATAGATTTGTACTTGTTTGAATTCCAGATGGAGAAACAAATGGTGTATCTGAGTTCAACGGTGTAATCGAATTCAATATAGACATAGAGGGAGATGAAGTTGATGACATAGATGGACTATTTGATAGCATCGGAGTAGATGTCTGAGATGCCAATGGTGTTTGGGAAAATGTTGTAAATGGAGAGGAAGAACTAGAAGGCATGACTGAAACTGAAGATGTTTCGGATGTTGAAGATGAAACAGAACTTGAGCCAGAATAAGAAGTCATGGTTGTCCTAGAAGTTGAAATAGATGCACTCTGAGTTTCGATGGATGAAACGGAAACTGATGGAAGCAAACTCTGTGTCTCCAAAGAAGATACCGATGGTTCAACCGAAGCAGATATATCTGAAGTCTGAGAAACAGACGCAGATGAACTTTCAGAAACATAGTTTGAAGATGTCTGGGAAGTTTGAGGTGTGCTAGAAGGAGAAAATGCACCGGTGAGTGTAGGGTTGGGTGTAGGGGATATCGTTTTTTCTGGTGTGCTTGAACCATATGGGCTATCAGAATAAATAGATGTCTGAGATACTGATTCAGATGGTGATGAAGAACCAGATGGTTCTACCGAATTAGATGCTGAAGGAGACATAGATATTTCTGAAGTGGGTGAATTTGAGAAACTAGATGTCTGTGTTTCCATTGAACTCTGAGATTGACTTATTGTCGGCGTAGTTGTAAACGATCCATGGCCTGATGGCGTTGGTGTAATTGTAGAGCAAGCCGTAATTCTAGGAGATGCAGAAAGAGACAGTTGAGATGTAGAAGTTTTTGAAGAAGATATTGACCCAGTTATTGTCTTAGATTGTAAAGGAGATACAGAAATGCGGGGTGATACTGTTACTGACTTAGATACTATTGATGTAAAAGAGCCCTTAGGGGTAAGTGTTCCAGTCTTACTTGTAGAAGTAGATCTAGATACTGAGTTTGTAGAAGATATACTTGATGTCTCACTTGTAGAAGAGCTACCCGTAACTGAAACAGAACTGGAAACTGATGAAGACCCCGTAGAGGACTGTGTAGAACAAGATGACATTGTATCTGAGCGACTTTGAGAAGATGATCCAGTGTATGATAAAGTATCAATTGAAGAAATAGAAGGAATAGAAGATGTAGATGGAGCTGAACTTATCGTAGGATAAGAAGCAGTTGCAGATACTGATGGAGTATATGAATTTGTAACAGTCTTTCTTACAAAACTATCAGTTGCAGTATGGGAGGAAGTCGTAGAATGCGTAGAAGTAATTGTATTTGTCCTTGAACCATGAGAAGACCTTGATAACGTAGGAGACGCACTTTGTGTTCTTGAAACAGAGGAAGACGCTGATATAGTACTTGTTCTATACATACTTCTAGTAACCATAGGGGTCGCTGATAAACTGCTACGAGTTGTAGAGGTCTTAGACATCGAACTTGACCTGGTATTTGTAGGAGAAGCTGTTTGAGACCTTGACGCCATAGAGCTAAAGGAATTTGTTGGTGTTTGAACAGAAGATCTTGATACCCTTGGACTTCCAGAGTAAGAAGATGTCTGAGAAGGTGATGGAGTAAATGTTGGAGTTACAGTGGGAACCGGTATAGACGTGAATTTCCCAGAAGATGTAAATGTCGCAGTATTACATTCAGAATATTTAGCAGTTCTCGAATGTGTAGGTGAAGGTGAAAGTGATCGTGTTCCTCTAGATGACGCCGATGACGTTGGTGTATGTGTATGTGTCTTTGAAACCTGAATAGAACCAGAGGCAGTGGCTGTCTGAAATCTGGGCGTCAATGTCCCCTTGGGTGAATAAGAAATGGTTGGACAAGAAGTTGAAGTCTTGCTAGGCCTAGTAGAAGCCGTGGAATTACTTGTCCTAGTAGACGATCGTGTAACAGTTGCACTTGCAGATCTAGTCTTTGTTCCAAATGCAGTAGCTGAGTTTGTCGGACTTGCATATCTAGTTTTAGAAGTTATCGCTGTCCTAGACATGGAAGGAGACCCAGTAGAAGTCCTAGAACTTGTAGTAGTACTTGTTTCTGTATTCGTAATACGAGGTGTAAATGTTCCTCTAGAAGAACGTGATCCAGATGCCGAGCCTGTCGATGTTTTAGAAGGACGGATAGAACCCGTTTGAGTAGAAGAGGATGAAGATGTCCTTGACATAGGAGGAGACCTTGTATAAGAAGGTGTAGCAGAATTCGTCTTTGATAAAGGAGCAGAACCAGTAGTTGTCTTTGATATAGTCGTTGTTCTAGTTGATGTAGAAGAACCAGTCTCTGTTTTAGATATTGCAGATGAAACTGATAATCCAGGTGATGAAGATGATGACTTAGAACCAGTTCCTGACCTAGTAGTAGTCATAGAGGCAGTTATTGTCTTAGTAGATGTAGTAGTTGGAGTAACTAGACGTGTTGGTGCAGATGAACGTGTAGACGTTGTTGTCTTTGTAGATGTCTTAGACGAAGTTGTAGAAAGCGTTGGTATTACAAAATTTACATCAAGTCTTCTTTCAGTAGAACAGTTCACTAAATGGTCATAATTAGGTGGAGGCGTGGACCCGACAGTTCCAATTGCTAATAACAATAAGAACCATCGCATTACAGTTTCTATATAGGTAATAGGTTTCATTTTTAGGCTTCATTCAATGCTTTCCATGATATAGGGAATTCCTTCTCTAGTAAGTTGCTAAGAGCCTCTGCATATAAGCGAATTTCATGCTGAGCATCAGGGCTGAGGCGCAACTTACAAAGTCTCGCATACGCATATAGGGATGCAGTCTCAATAAACTCGGTATGCATCGATTGCGGTAGAATCATTCTAGCAACCTCGGGGGCTACTTTTGCCGCCAATAAAGCATTATATGTATGTATTGCTGAATGTGTTAGTTCATCTATACATTCCTTGGCGTACTCAGCATTATCCGCAGCTGTCGGCTTAGAACCCTGCTTCAAATTCGGATCTCTCTCTCGAATTGAAGAAATCTCAGGGAGATAACAATCTGGTTCTGTGTCAACATAACGTCTGCTGACCTCGTTACGAGCAAAGCCAATTGTGTGTCTATACCACTCCCTCGCAACAAAAATAGGCATCTTTACTCTTAGTCTTATCTGAGGATGAAAGAAAGGACTTACATGATTGTGCTTAGCGAGATAAGTGATGAGTTTCTTGTCTCCTTCAGTCAAAGCCTTAGACTCCTTTGAAAAACTTACTCTCGCTGCATTCACCACTGTTAGATCATCACCAAAGCACCCAAGGAGTTCGATTGAGCCAGAGCCATCACTGAGAACCTTCATTAATTTAATTACTCGAGTGATATTTAGACCTTCTTCTTTTAAGCATAGCCATCGCGCAGCGATAATGTAGCCATCGCGCAGCGATAATGTAGCCATCGCGCAGCGATAGTGATAAAATTGAACCCCAGCCATTGCGCAGAGGTATAGTAACCATGTGTGAAAAATGTTATTCTTATATCTATGATTTAATTATGACACCTCTATCGATGAACCATTTACTGCGTGGGTACATCAATGAAACCGCATTAAAAAGATGTTCACATCAGGTTACTGATTGTGTTTCTAGAGCACTCTCAAATTACATTAGAGATGCACACCTCATACATTGTATGAAAATATTCAAGGAGACATATGAAACAAATATCAAAGTCCTAGATATGATTCAAAGGGTAGAAGTACCTGATGATTGTAAGGAACATAAATATGATGAATTTATGTGGAATAAATTTAAGGGAACAAATGAAGAGAATTTCAATGAACTCAATCATGCTATCCAGATATGTATGGATAACATGGTTGTTAAACAAATTCAGTGTAAAGAACAGCTATTAGAGCACTTCTTTATGCATAAGTTGCGTATACTATTGATTGTATTACCAGATATTCACAAAGAGCATACAGAGAAGAAGAAGTTTGATAATGGAAAGTCACTTGGTTCAGTTCCACAGCATAGAATTGATTATATAAGAAGAATGGCAGGCCTGTCTGTAATATCAGACTCACCTGTAATATCAGGCCCACCTGTAAGTGATGAAGTATGTATCTCACTGTATAGTATAGATGAATTATACAATTGAATATGCGGTATTATTAATAAAATAAAATATAAAATATTTTTTCATGAATATATGATATCTACGCAGCTAGGTCTAATGGATAATTATTAAGCGCTTACCCCCCCGGCAATCTTTATTTCTTAATAAATATTATAGAATGGCGAAACGTGTATTTAAGGATCAAGATACATCAGTTGAGATTAATAATTTAAGGTTGTTATTAAACGCGACAAATATTAATAGTCTAATATGTAGATTATCAAGCTATGACCATAATTATCATTGTGATTTCTACAGTGATTTTAATAGCGAGACTGGTGCAACTGGGCATACAGGAGAAACAGGGGCAACAGGAGATACAGGACCCACTTGTGAGACAGGATCCACTTGTGAGACAGGACCCACTTGTGAGACAGGGGCAACAGGAGATACAGGGGCAACAGGAGATACAGGGGCAACAGGAGATACAGGAACCACTGGTGAGACAGGGGCAACAGGAGATACAGGGGCAACAGGAGATACAGGAGAAACAGGGGAAACAGGAGAAACAGGAGAAACAGGGGAAACAGGAGAAACAGGAGAAACAGGGGCAACAGGAGATACAGGAACCACTGGTGAGACAGGGGCAACAGGAGATACAGGATCAAGAGGAGGTATTGGAATTGCTGCTATTACTGGTATTAGAGAAATTACTGGAGATACTAGAATTACTGATATTACAGGAGATACTGGAGATACTGGAGACACTGGAATTACTGGAATTATTGGTATTAGAGGAATTAGTGGAGACACTGGAATTATTGCTATTACAGGAATTACAGGAGATACTGGAATTACAGGGAATACTGGAATTACAGGAGATACAGGGCAGACTGCTATATGTTCATATGGAGAAGGAACAATATTCCTTTCTAATGATCTTAAAACATATGGTATAGTTGCTGGAACTGCGATTACAGGAGGAACTGCTCTAATTACTGGAAGCATTGCGATAAGTCCAAATAATTCATCATCAGTTGCTGAGTTTCCACCTGCAATATATAGTGGAGTAGAAGATGCGGCTAATCCAGCAGCATTAGCCGCACAAAAATCTCTAAGTGAACTATACATTACATTATTAAACTTGACAAGTACAAGTCCACTGATTTCAGAAATAGGAACAACGTATGGCGTGTCAACACTTACATCATCAGGATCTCAAAACGTATATAAGGCATTCTCTGATCTAGTTGTTGACGGAACTCTAACGCTAGTTGGAGGATCATGTGATCAGTTCTATTTTATTGCAGGAGGTACAATTGATTTTTCAATAATAAACCCTGTAACAATTATTTTATCTGGTGGCTTACAAGAATCCAATATATTCTGGGTTGCTCAAAGTTCTATAACAATAAATAACTCATCTTTCCTTTCTGGAATTCTTGTTGCAGATGAGTCAATTGTTTTTGCTGGAACTTCAACACTCTTTGGATCTGCCTTTTCAAGAAACGCAGCAGTCACCTTAGCAGATACAGAAGTTACAACTCAGTCTTTAGCTATAATACCCTTTGCTGAAACTGAACTTTCTACTGTAAAACCGTCCTTTCAACTAATAGGTTCACCTGGGCCAATGTATAATGGCAATAATGAGATTATGGAATATCTATCTATATAATAATGAATAAATATAGTTTAAGGGATCTCCAAGATTAAAATGTGGAGAGAGGGTATAGAATGTCATACTATGGTGACGGACTTTATGGACCTAGATTTGGCTATGGTGGATACGGTAGATATGGCTGTGGTAGATATGGCTATGGTGGATATGGATGCGGTAGATATGGTTATGGACTAGGCTATGGACTAGGCTATGGAGTAGGATATGGTGATGGACTTTATGGATCTAGATATGGCTATGGTGGACTTGGCTATGGTGCACTAGACACATTATACAGAGACTTTTATTAGTAATTGTACAGTATTTTTCTATAAAATATAATACAATTTTCAAACGCGGACAAATCTCCTGGATTTACTTCTTGGATGCAAAATTATTGAATTTCAAGGAAATCCTCCGGCCATGATTTTAAGCGATTTCCCCCCCGGCATCGATTTTCCATTGATTTCTTGGATTTTAGGTTGAGTTCTAAGAAATATTTCCCCCGGTCGAACTTTTAAGAAATTTACCCCCCGGTTCTCAGATTTTTTTTCTCTGGCATAAGTATAACCCCCCCATGTCAGCCCCCCCCTCCTCCTCTGATATGATGTATTCCCCTGCCTCCGCTGAGTCTGTAGCCGTTGTTCGTGATAGAGTAGCTGATGCTCGTTCTGACTTGTTAGTGGGTCAGGGGAACATAATGCGTGCAGGCGCCGATAACACATCTGCCATCTTGCGTGATGCAAACAATAACACGCAATTTACTAATGCGAATATTGAACGCAACTCCTTGGCGGGTATGCAGGAGGGAAACCGTAATACAGATAGACTCGCTGGCAAAGCCGATACAATTGCCTGGAATGAGCTAGGTATCCAGAATGCGGCATTTTCAGCACAGAGTGCGCAGAACGAGCGCATCAACGATGCGCAGTCTGCGTTTTCTGACCGTGCATCCAAGTACGCTGCTCAAATGACAGGTGATAGCTTTGCTCGCCTCTCAGCGCAAGGTGAAAACGGCTTTGCTCGTGAGCTCGATGCCACCACACAGGGAACAAGACAGGTTGTTCAAAGTGAGATGGGTGTTACTCGCAGCTTAGGCGATGGGTTTCGTGATGGTTCTGCCGCATTGGCCGCGAACTACACAAGCCTCTCTGCGCAAAACTTCGCCACGAGAGATGCGATTAGCCACTCTGAAAACCGCACATCAGACCAAACTGCGGCGGTTCTAGCCACCCTTTCATCCCAGCATGCAAATCAGACAAGAGATTTTCTTTCTGCAACCAGAGATTTGGCGACCCAAGCTGCAAACAATGCGGCGGCGGGACAACTTGAGGGTGCTAAGAATTGGGCGGCCTCCCAACTTCAGGCCGCAATAAATGCCAAGGACGCTGCACTCCAGGCGGCGGTCAACTCCAAGGAGGCTGTGCTCCAGGCGGCGGTTAACTCCAAGGAGTCTGCGCTCCAGGCCTCTTTCCTAGCCAAGGATGCGCTCTTGGAGAACTCCAAATGGTTTGCGCTTGCTGAGAAGACAGCCATGGTCAATAAGCTTGATACTGATAACAAGCTTGGCGATATCAAGGATACAGTTATAGTCACTTCAAATGCCACACAGGCATTGATCCAGGTAAATGAGGCATCTCGCATCCGTGATGCACTAGCGGTAACAGTTGCTGAAAATGCATTCCTACGCCATCGCCACCATGACCACCACCACGAGCATCGCCACCGTGGAGACTCACCGCGCCGCCGCGGCGACTCACCCCCTCGCCGTTAAAAAAGGCAATTTCTACAAAAACACCTTATACTTTATATAGTATAAGATGCGTTTGTAAGTTATTATGTAATCCCGGTGCGTATTTTACTTAAACATAGCGTGTCTTCTTAAAGAAGATACGTGATATAATCATGGAGTTTTTAGTACGAGTAAATTCTCAAAATCACGTAGATTCTCATTCTCATTATCAAACTCAGGTAGGTTCTCAAACGCAGGTAGGTTCTCAAACTCAGGTAGGTTATCAAACTCAGGTAGGTTCTCATTCTCAGGTAGGTTCTCAAACGCAGGTAGGTTCTCAAACTCAGGTAGGTTATCAAACTCAGGTAGGTTATGTCTCCACATTCAAGGGGTCAGAGTCATTTTATGATATTAATGAAGTAGGTATATCTACCATAAAACATGGCGGACGATTACCAGGTATTTATAAATATGATATCATAGAACACAATGGAAAGTCTTATGCTATTGTAAGCATACAGCATAAAAAGAGTGATATTAAATTCGTAATTGATCATTGTAATTTATCAATAGTATTAAATAGACCATGGCATCTTTCATCAGGAAAATACATTGCAACAAATTATACATTAGAAGATGGTACGAATAAAGAATTGTATTTACACAATTTTATAAAAGAGAATTGTATGAATGAATTTCATAAATCTATAATTCACATTAATAATAATATGATGGACAATCGTTCAGAAAATTTACGTCTAGTCGTGTCAACTGAGCACATTAATCAAAAAGAGGGTCGTAAAAGAACAGTAGTTTTACCAGATAATTGTGGATTTACAGTAGATGATATACCCAAATACGTATCATTTACAAAGGCAAGTGGAGAACATGGAGATAGATTTGTAATTGAAATACCAAAATTAAATATTTCAAGAAAACTAACCTGCTCAAAGAAAATCCCGATTGAAGATAAATTCAAGGAAGTAAAGAAATTACTAGAAGAAATTTATATAGCATATCCAGATTTAAATCCAGGGGCAGATGATTCCATGAAAAAAGAATTAAACGAATCCTTTGATGCAATATTAAAAGGCATTTAATTCTGTTTTTCTTACAAAATTACTAAATATCCTATTAGGACTTTTAGTAATTTTATATTAATATGCTATACTACTGGGACTAGGGAATTAGAATATGTTAAGGCTTGTGTTCTAAGGAGTTCCTTAGAAAGTTTCCATGCATCTGCTACATTTGGAAGAAGTTCACAATCATCTTCTAATAAATCCGGTTTAGGAAACCCATTAAATTCAGAGGCCGTCGCGGATGTATATGCACCCATCAAAGGAAAATATAACCAATCTCCAACTTCCAACTCCTGCATTTTACCCTTCGCAATTACATCCAAGCTATCACATGTTCTTCCAAATAGAATAGCATCTGTATAATTTATACCTCTTCTTTCATTGTTAACTGGAATTCTGATAAAGGGAGGTGTCTGATGATCAAAGGGAATACATGAGAAATGTCCATATAGAGACTCATCGATAACATAACGAAACCCTTTTCCATTTAGACCTGGTTTCTTTGCGATTACTTTTACAAATAGATCCTGACTGGGTTGTGCGAAGAAGCGCCCAGGCTCTGCTATTAAACTACGATATGTAGGCATGTATTTAATTGTATCTTGAATTATATTCGCAGTCTTCAAAAAGACTTCTGGGTCAGAGGAAAACCCTCCACCAATATCAATGACCTTGGGATTATGTTTATATCTTCTTAAAATATTAAATACCTCACCGCCGGCATACGCAATAGCATCCTTGTATTGTAATGGATTTTGACAACCAGACCCAACATGAAAAGAAACACCTGTAATAGGTATTCTTGAGCTAGAAGCAATCTGAGTTACTTCATCCTTACTTGCACCAAACTTTACAGAAAAGGGCATCTTGCTTCCCTTATCTTCTACAGAAACACGAAGAAAGGCAGAACCTTTCCATCCACACTTTTCAAGTTTTTCACACTCTTCCACGGAATCGACCACCGTCGTCTGAATTCCAAGTGGTCCAATTGTCTGAACGTCTCGTTCAGATTTCATAGGATGTGCATATATAATATCTGATTTTCCAATACACTTTCGAACATCATATACTTCTCTTAAACTTGCGCAATCAAAATTAGCACCATGATTTATGAGTGTCTGAAGAAGATATGGTTCAGGATTACACTTTACAGCGTAGAACGGTGTAATTGTTGGAAATGTCTTTTTCCATGTTTGCCATTGAGTGATGATTCGAGATTTACTAATAACAGTAACTGAACCTGATGCCTTTGGGAAGGATGATACGAGTTGCCGGAGGTTTTTCAGCGTGGTATCAATAACTACACCAGTGAAAATATTTTTCGGCATAAATTCTTTTCGGACTACTAAGAATTAGTGGAAGCGTTTTAGGCTTTTTCTGAACAATAGGGTTTCACACCAATCATCTTCAAGAAAGCTGTATCAACACCAAAAGCATAATGAAGAACTTCACCAGCAACAAACCATCCAAAAATGGAATACAGAAGAGGAACATCAAAAAACCATTTGGTTAGAAGTGCTGCTACTAAGGTAGCAATTACATCATTCAAAGCAAGCCCTAGAAATCTCTGGGCATGAACTCCTTCACCTGGAGTTCCTAAGGCATTTGCATAAGGGCAAGGCATCTCTATTTAGTATGTGCTACCTCTTTATACATATGAGACCATTCCGGCCTATATGATGTCTCAAGCCACTGAATGGCTAGATTATGAAGGTCCTTGTGCTGGGGGTCTAGCTTCTTGACAAACTCCTTCTCCTCCTTAGTGAGCTCATGGGTCTTAGGGAGACTATTAATTGTTTTATCCATACGGTTCAAATGGGATTTATGCACTTCATTTTTTACAGCAGCATAAAGTAAGATGAGTGTGAAAGATCCACGTATCCTTAAACTTAAGACAACCGATGAAATGATGGCTATTTTGGTTTCCAAGGGTAAACCCCTTGAAGAATTCAAGAAAGGTCAAAAGATAACTGTGTGGAACAAAATGGAAAAGAACTATTCTTATGTTCTTTCGGAAGAACCTGGTCAAAACATGGCATTCAAGCCATATGCTACACCAGGTGAAATGTTAGCAGGAGGTGCATTTGAAGGAAAGTACTTGAATGATTGTCTTTTAGAATTCCCCGCAGAATGGTTTCTCAATGCAATTCAATTGGGAACCTTGTGCCCAGGTGCTCCAGATGTTTCTGTGAATTTGTTCGGTGTCGACTCAAGAAAGCCATTGTCATACTGGGTTCAATCAGGATGGCTACCTGGCTCAAGTCACAAGGGTCAACACCCTGAACTCTCAGATGCCAAAATAAATCCAGATGAGCGTGGCTGGTTTCAATGGTATTGTCGTTACTGGATGGGTCGTCGTTTACCTGAATTAGATGAAATTCAGATTTCTCGTTGGAAGGCATTTGTCAGACACGCAGGTCAGATCAAGGCGAACTGTAAGCCAGGAGACTTAGAATGCAGGCCTAGACAGAGACAAGGAATTTTCCAGTGGGCACATAATCCTTTTATCTAAAAACAATCGATATAAACTATATTAGAATGAATGAGTATAGATTTTATCATTGTTATCAAACACCATCTTCAATAGTTTGCTATCCTGTAAAAGATGAAAGTGTTACATCTGAACCAAACTCTCGTCTTTTATTTGTGTCTAGCTATATACCAAAAGTTCTGGATGTACTTGTATTGAATTACAACTATTATAAACCTATTGAAATACAAAACAACAAGTAAATTTGACACTCATTGGTGCCTGAGTAAAAGCATAGATGAGCTTAGAACTAATTCTCGGCCCAATGTTTGCAGGTAAAACCAGTGCACTCCAGTCAATTATTCGTAGACACGAGGCTCTGGGTATCAAGTGTGCCGTCTACAAGCCAGTCTCAGACACTCGGTATGGTGAAGACTTCTATATCTATAGTCACGATAAGACGAAGGTAGCAGCTTTACCAATTACATACTTGACACAACAGCAAGGGTATGAGCCATATACTATATCAAAGCTCATTGTTATTGAGGAAGGACAATTCTTTGATGACCTCTATGAATTCGTTCTGAAGGCGGTAGAGCGTGATGGAAAGCATGTGGTTGTAGGTGGTCTAGATGGAGATTGTTTCAGAAAACCCTTTGGCCAGATCTTACAGCTTATCCCCCTGGCGGACCGAGTGACTAAGCTAAATTCGTTATGTGCATCGTGTGCAGATGGAACTATTGGCCTCTTTACATTCAGAAAGACTGTATCTAAGGAGATTGTAGAAGTTGGTGGACCAGAGGTCTATATGCCTCTATGTCGTAAGCATTTCCTAACACAAACCGCCATTCGAGATTCAGAGTGCCCACTGTGTTCAAATTGTCTAGCAGGAAGTGTCTATAGACCTCGGTGTTCTGTGTGCCCATGGGATTCTAGCGGTTCGGTGTCGTCAGACCAAGATGTAGACCCACCCACCATACAAGTGAGACTAGTAGACCCCCCCACAGTGAATCAGCTAGTGCAAACCACACAGGATACTTGTCAAATGTAACAATTTGTGTAAAATCATAGATAGCATAAGTACACATTCCAGCTAAGAATGCGCGAGGGGCTGAATGGATTTGTGAGACTATATAGCCAAGAGCAAGATAAACTGGGACAGCTCCCCATAGACGCACATTCATAGACCGATCAACCTGAATATCTCTAATTATATCTTGAACAACAGGTCCTTGAATATAGAGCCATGGTAAATCTAAGACAAGTGAAAGTAGCGCTAATCCAAGGACTTTTTGTAAGTCGTTCATTCCTATAATACCCTTACGTTTTTTTAGAATTCTTCTTGACTATACAATGGATAGTATGAATTCCATATCCCTAGAAGCATTTGACGCCAACTTGAGAGGCAAAATAAGTCAGTGGATACTTCCTTCCGAGGAGTTAAGTTCTTTACCAAATGGCTTCTATGATCAACTTATATCTGGATCTGCTCAGTTTCAAACTAGTATTTTACTTTTGTCAAAGCAAGATTCCAAGGCATGGCATCTTGCATATCCGTGGGAGATGACCTTTGTTCCGGAATCCAATACAGATTGGAGCTTACTTCTTTCTATCTTACAGCACTTGAAGGGGCCTGTTTTAATTGTTGCATCTCCTAAAATACAAGTACCTCAGGCATTCTGGCAAAAGTGTATGGCATTTACATCTGGCAAGGCCCCAACTTGTGTTTCTCTAAAGCACATTTCAGATACGCATGGAACCTTAATGCCACATTCTATCTTTTTTCCTAAATTGGATTTAATAACAGATACCCAATTTATAAAAATTCCTTCTATGTTTCCCACAGGAGTTCAGCAGTCCATTCAGACCTTAGATCTTCGCAGTATCTATCGAGAACTCCGAGGGTCTGGTGCTAGTCTCTGTCTGTCCCTAACCGAATCGCGTGGGAGTGTTCCTTTCACACATCAGGTGGGAACTATTCAGCAAAATGGCAATACGCCATCATATCTTGCTACATGGTATTATCCAGAAATCAACGGAGCCCTGCGACTTCATTTATCTGATTTGCGAACGATCTTACGAACAGTGACAGAGCGGTTGGCCGAATAGGGGGCATAGCCCCCTATGACCCCACCCATAAGGGCAAGGGAAGTCATAGGAAGCATAACCCCATGAAAGTCAAAGGTTACTGGGATCAATGGATGAATCATAGGGGTTTAATAATTCCCGTAGACGGGGTCATAGAATATAGGATTAACTAAGTTCTATAGAAGGGGTCATAGGGGCAGAGCCCCTATAGCCCTATTTCTTAAAAAGCTTGAACGTTCCCTTCTTGGCCTTGAACCCAAGTTTACGAAGAGAACGGATACGACGAAGGCCGATCGCATGCTTCTTCTTGCTAACAATGCGACCCTTTCTAGTCTTCATTAAATCCTTACGGGTCAAACCCCCCGGGGTATGCTTAGCACTGCCGTGCCATACCTGAGCCTTTGAACCAGATGCAGTAATCTTACGCGTTGCAGCCATTATACTAATATAGTATAAAAAAAGATAGGTAAGTTAGAGGATGTCTAGGGAACTCATAGGATTTGCAGTAATAGCTCTAGCATGTATTATACTAAGTCCATTTTATGCAAGGCCTTCTGCTACTATAATATATCCTAGGATCAAGGAAATCGAGCAAGTTAAGGTGTCAGTAAAATCTAAAAATACTAAAAATATAGTTCTCCTAAGTGACAGTTTCTTACCAACTACTTTTGCTGGTTCTGAATTAAGTGCATTTGAAACAATAAAATACTTAAGAGGAAGAGGGCATCAGATTTCCGTATATGTTAAAGAATGGGAAGTATCCAAT
>Ga0209246_10000524_pt1 | contig 16194 bp, 10 predicted proteins | sample LauGreSpBDMM15SN_2_FD_187560 | JGI IMG/M metagenome (GOLD analysis project Ga0209246, IMG submission 187560) | Freshwater lake microbial communities from Lake Michigan, USA - Sp13.BD.MM15.SN (SPAdes) (version 2) | ecosystem: Environmental > Aquatic > Freshwater > Lake | place: Lake Michigan...
GTGAGTGTTTTTATTAATTCTAAATTCCTTTTTGGAAGTACATCTTCTAAATTACACTCTCCTAATCCAACCGGCAATAAATATAACGTTCCGTGTGCTTGCATATTATTTTATTTGAATATTTTTTTCTGAATCAATTAATAATAGATCATCATCAATGAGTTTATTAATCAAATCATTTAATCGTTTACTATTTACTGTTTGAAATTTACCAATTAACGTTTGTAAAGATAATGATTGATGTGTTAACTCTATTTTTATGTTTTCAATTAAGCCTTCGTCTGTTTCCAAATTACGTTTATACTTTTCAATACACACATCACAAAACTGACAATCATTAAAATCAGTTTCATTAAAATAGGATAGTAATAAACGACTTCTACAGATGTTTTTTTCTGTCACATAATTCACAACACTTTTTATTCGCGTTAATGCTTTTTCCTTTAATATTGGATAATTGATTAACCTGATACTTTCAAATTTTAAATTAATACGATTTTGTAAAAAAATTAATTTTGGCAAGGTTGTTTGTGGCACAAAAGAAATAACGCCCTGCTTATGTAAATTATCTAACTGACTAATTAATTCATGTTCAGATATTTTAGCTCTATAAGCCACATCTTTTTCTTTAATAATACTATACTGTTCGTATAATCCCCCATAACTCCTTAATAACACTTTTACCAATGGTTCATACTTGGGAAACTTTACCTGAAAATTATACAAGTCATCTTTTCCCATTACCATCATAACTTTAGGGGGTTCGAAGCCACTATCTAAAAAAGAAAAATAACCTTCCTTCTCTAAACATTTTATAGAGTTGAATAAAGTAACCGGTTTTAAATTATAGTTTCTTGCAACTTCATCCAAATCAAAACTAACGGTTAAGCATTCACCGCTTTCAACAGGAATTTGATAAAAATTAAAAACAGCCTGATAGCAGTGTTTTATTTCCTCAACACTCGGTGTCTTTTGCTCATATTGTTCTTTTAAATTTATAACGTCAAAATTATTACACAACAAAACAGCATAAGCCGTTTTTTCATCTCTACCTCCTCTTCCGGCTTCTTGAAAATAGGCTTCTAAACTTTCCGGCAAATCTAAATGCACCACAAAACGCACATCAGGTTTGTCAATCCCCATTCCAAATGCATTAGTTGCCACAATCACTTGTGATTTATTATCTATCCAATTTTGTTGAACCAATGCTCTATCGTTTGCTTTAATGCCCGCATGATAAAACGATGCTGAAATTTTATTTTGAATTAACCACTTACAAATCTCTTCCGTTTTTTTTCGGTTACGAACATAAATAATTCCTGACCCGCCAATATTATTAACAACTTTAAGCAGGCGTTCATATTTATTTTCTTCCAGTTGAACAACGTATCTAATATTTTTTCGTTCAAAGGATTGCCTGAAAATACTTTGATTTTTAAAATTTAATTTCAATTGAATATCCTCTACAACTTCTTTAGTGGCACTGGCTGTAACAGCAATCATGTTTACATTTGGAAAGTATTCTCGAAGCTCAGCAATTTTTAAATAACTTGGTCTAAAATCATAACCCCATTGAGAAATACAGTGGGCTTCATCAATTGCTATTAAGCCTATAGGCAGGTAAGATAAACGTTGTCTGAATGTTTCATTTTCAACTCGTTCGGGAGAAACATACAAAAACTGAACGTGACCATAAGCCGCATTATTTAAAGCAATATCAATTTCTTTGGCGTTCATTGATGATGTTATGGCCACAGCACTAATTCCTTTACTCTTTAAATTTTGAACCTGATCATTCATTAAAGCAATTAATGGAGAAATTACCAAGCAAGTGCCACCAATAACCAAACCCGGAATTTGAAAACAAAGAGATTTACCGCCACCGGTAGGCAATAACGCTAATGTATCTTTATTATTAAGCACAGCCTCAATAATATCCTGTTGCAAAGGACGAAAAGAATCGTAGCCCCAATGCTTTTTTAAATAAAAAAATATGTCTTGTTTTTGATTCAACTTTTAAATAATAGAAGTTCTAAAATACATTTTTTTCATAAAAATCATCAAATAAAACTAAACAAGCATTGCATATTTATGTTATAACTTATAAATTAGTTGAAAATAAAAAGTAAAGATAGTTAATGGAATTTCAAAACCCGATAGATAAAGATAAAGTTGCCGAAAATCCGGGACTATTGCCATACCCGCACCATGTTGGTGGGATTGTTATAAAACCAGAAGACAATGGCAAAATAAAATCAAGAGCATTAACAGCAATGCGCGAGCAAACTAACATTCAAATGAACCAAATTCAAAAGCAAGTTGAATTATTGGCTCAACAAGCAAATGAACTGAGAGAGCGAATTGAAATATCTGAAAAAATTTATTTAGCAGATTTAGGTTTTGAACCGTTAATTGGTCACATTTATCATTTATACATTAAAGAAGAAACCTATAAATTATTACTAATTGGTCCGGATGATTGGGGAAAATTACCAAAAACCTTGCAATATGTTGGCACCGTTAAAATGCTGGGTGATCACACCTGGGAAGTGCTATCAAAATAATTTAAGTTTAAAACACTACCTTAGTTAAAATAATTAATACCAAAATGAAGCATTTTTTTTTCAGCATAGTTCTAATAGTACTCTTGAACTCCTGCATGCTATTTCATCCTTCGGCACAAAAACTAACAAAACGTGCGTTAATTGCTCATAAGCAATATGATTGTATTATTGTACCCGGCGTTCCTTTTTTAGAGCCTAAGTGGGATCAAACCATGCAGATGAGAGTTTTATGGGCAATACATCTTTATAAAAATGGCAGCACAAAAAAAATAATTATGAGTGGCAGTTGTGTTTACTCGCCATATGTAGAAGCTCAAATAATGAAATTATACGCTATAGAATTTGGTGTACCAGCCGAAGATATTATTGTGGAAGATAAAGCACAACACAGTACAGAAAATGTTTGGTATAGTTACAAATTAGCGAAATTATTAGGGCACCAAAAAATTGCACTATGCACCGATCCTTTTCAAACCCGGATGACTTATAGATTTGGCAAACGCCGTATCAAGGATTTAAAATATTTACCTGTAATATTTGACACCTTAAAAACATTACCACATATTGATCCTATAATAAGTTACCAGGGATATAAGATTAACAATTTTACTCCTATTACAGAAACACAAAGTTTTTGGTATCGTTTAAAAGGAACAATGGGAAAACATATAAATTTCAAGGAATAATTTTATCTTTATCTCGCGTTTTATAAAACATACATTATGCGATTTTTATCTTTTATCACCATTTTTATTTTAATCACTAATTTTTCCTATTCTCAATCAGAAGAAGGTTTAGTTAAATGGCTTACTATTAAAGAAGCTCAAGAACTTAATAAAAAGCAACAAAAGCCTTTTTTAATTGATATTTATACAGATTGGTGCGGGTGGTGTAAACATATGATGAAAACCACCTACTCCAATCCTAATATTGCTGGATATATTAATCAGTTTTACTATCCTGTAAAATTTAATGCAGAAACAAAAGACACTATTGAATATAATGGTAAAATTTATAAACCAACTTCCGCTGCTCCTAAAACTCCGCATGAACTTGCTATTAAGTTTTTAGGAAATAGTTTAAGTTATCCATCTACTATTTTTGTTTCTAATAATTTTGAATTCAACTTATTATCACAAGGTTTTTTAGAAGATAAAAAAATTGAACCATTATTAATATTTACAGTTGAAAACATATATAAAAGCACTTCATATGATGATTTTAGAGTTCAATTTGAACATACTTTTTATGACACCGTATTTACAAAAGGGACTGTTAAATTTCATACGCTAAGCGAAATAGAAAAACTACAAAAAAAGAATCCTAAAAAAATATTAGTTAATATTTTTGCGGGTTTTTGTAATTCTTGTAAAGTTCAAAACGCAACTACGTTAAAGGACACCAGTATTTCGAATTACATTAACAAACATTTTTATTTAATAAATTTTGATGCTGAAAGCAATGATACCATTTATTTTAGAGGCGAAAAATGTTTTAAAAATTTACAAAGTGGTTATCCGCTCAATACATTTGCACTAAAGGCAACAAATAACAGATTGCAATTTCCAACTATTGCTGTTTTAGATGAAAAACAAAATACCTTAGATGCCTTAAATGTTTTTTTAGGTCCAAACGCTTTACTGCCAATTTTAAAATATTATGCCGAAGATAATTTTAAAACAACTAATTGGGCAGATTATATAAAAGCATATAATGAGCAAAAAAATAAGCGATAATTTCTTATCGCTTATTTTTAAAATTCAAATTTATATCCAATTCCTTTAATGGTTTTTATATACTCATCTCCTAATTTTTCTCTTAGCTTTCTAATATGAACATCAATAGTTCTATCACCAACAACTACTTCATCTCCCCAAACTTGTTCTAAAATAAATTCACGAGTAAATACTTTTCCTGGTTTACTGGCTAATAAAGACAATAATTTAAATTCTTTTTTAGGAAATGCAATTTCAACATCATTTTTATAAACACTATATCTTTCTTTATCAATTTTAATTCCACCTAAATCTAATTGAGTTGATTTTTGTTGTTCAGGCGAATATCTCCTTAATAAAGCTTTAATTCTACTAATAAAAACCCTTGGTTTAATTGGTTTTGTAATATAATCATCAGCGCCAACTTCAAAACCTGCTATTTGCGAATAATCCTCATTACGAGCGCTTAAAAAAGCAATCATAATATCTTTTAAACTTGCAATATCTCTAATTTCTCTGCAAGTGTCAATACCATCCATTTCAGGCATCATCACGTCTAAAACAATTAAATGAGGAATTTCTTTTTTTGCAATATTAATAGCATCTCTCCCATTAAGCGCAGTATAAACCTGAAATCCTTCTTTTTTTAAATTATAACTTAAAAAATCTAAAATATCCTGTTCATCATCAACAAGCAAAATTTTATATAAACTGTTTTCTGTACTCATATTGTTCTTATTAGGTACAAAGTTAACTTTTAACCCTTAGCTCAAAGTTAAATAAATATTAAGAAATAAGTACATTTTTCTTTTTCTCTTAATACTTTGGTAATATTTCGACCTGCAGAATAGCAAATGTGTTAAGGATAATAGAAAAGAATTATTACTTAATTAAATTACAAAACAATGACAAGACTCATTTTAGATTATATTTAATACTAAGTTTACACTTCGTTAATTATATTAGCAAAAATAATTTTATGGCCATTACTATTAAACATCTGATAGACAATAACAAAAAAGCATTTGATAATAATTACTTTATTGAATCTATAAACTTGTCATATATTCTTTTAAACAAAGCGTTAAAGCAAATTGTAAAAGATGAACTGAAACAGGAAATAATTGAACAAAAAATAAAAACAAGCAATTTAATTAGTCATATTAAAAAAGAATTAATTGCTAATCCTGCATTAAAATCAAAAGTATCTAAAAAAGTAATTAAGGATATTGAATTATTTGTAGACTTATATAAATCGATTGGTAAAGAATTAAAATATCAGTTCCCTGAGAAAAAAATTAATGAAACTGCTCAACTAGGAATAAACTGTATCATTATTTTAAATACAAGTTTAGTGAAAATAAAAAATAACAAAGTAGATTAATACCAACGTTACCATTTTATTTATTAGACTAATTTATCCCCTTTTACTTTTAATCGTATTCTTTTTAAGACAACCCATCATTTTTTATTAAAATTAAAAAATATCAATGTCTCTAATTCTGATATTTTCAACGCATTAATAATATTAAGCTAACATTATTATACCCTCTAATTAATTTTAGAAGCCGATTTTTGCGGAATAAACAAACTTACCTATATGAAAATTACCACTATTATTGATCATGAAAACAGTTTAACTTATGCTCAAACAATTCAAAATGGATTGCTGCCAAAAGCTCGCCATTTTGATAAATTTTTCAAAGATCATTTTGTGTTGTATAAACCTCAAGATAAAATTAGTGGCGATTTTTACTGGTTAACAACAAAAAGAGATACTATATTTTTCGCATTAGCAGACTGCACAGGGCATGGTGTTTCAGGGGCCATGCTTTCAGTACTAGGAATAAGCTTATTAAATTATGTTATTCAAAAAGATTACGATAAAGTTGGTGACTACCTAACTGAGTTAGACAAAAAATGGATTGAAACTTTTAACAACGAATTATACGACTCGCATTATAATAATGATTGGTTAGAAATAACGATAGTATCATTTAATACCAAAACTCGCGAATTTCAATATGCTTGTGGTGGTGGAGAATTTGCAATATATCAAAACAATACCATAAACACTTACAAAGGAAATAGCTATCCAATTGGAGGCTGGCAAATTGAAAAAAATAGACGATTTGACACTTATAGTTTAAAATTGGAAGAAAGTGCGAAACTATACTTTTTTTCAGATGGAATAAAACATCAGTTTGATTCTGAAAACAGAAAAAAATTCAGTAGAAACCGCCTATTAAATGTTCTAAAACATAATCATTCGTTACCAATGAAAAACCAACAAGAGTTTTTAGATTTTGTTTTTGATAGTTGGAAAGGGAACACGAAACAAACAGATGATGTTTCATTAATAGGACTTGAATTTTAAGATAAATTAATGTTAAATTAATGTTAAGTTTTTTATCCATTAAATCAATTCTTTTAATATTAAGGTAATATAAACTTGACATAAACCTTAAGTATACTTTGTTTTTTTGCAAAGTAAAATTTAAGATAATTATGTTCAAAAAAATAAATATAACATTCCTGTTTATAATTTCAGTTTTAATAGCACAGGCACAAACCGGAAAAATAGTAGGTAAAATAATAGATGCGAAAACAGGAGAAACTTTACCTGGCGCAACTGTTTTAATTGAAGGCACAACCAGAGGTGTATCAAGTGATTTTGATGGTAATTTTTCTTTAGGAGGACTGCAACCCGGTAAATATAATTTAATAGCAAGTTATATTACTTATGATAATAAAAAATTTGTAGATGTTGTTGTAAAGGCAAATGATGTTACCGATTTTAGCATTACGCTTGATCAATCGAGCTCTCAAACATTAGGAGAAGTTGTTGTGCAAGCTGTTATGAATAAAGAAAATACGAATGCTTTATTTGTAATGCAAAAAAACAATGCAAGTGTAAGTGATGGTATATCATCTGAAAGTATTAAAAAGACACCAGATAGAAGTACGAGTGATGTTTTAAAACGCGTAAGTGGCGCTAGTATTCAAGATAATAAATTTGCTATAATTAGAGGTATGAGCGACCGTTATAATGCAGCGTATTTAAACGGATCACCTTTGCCAAGTTCAGAGAGTGATAGAAGAGCTTTTGCCTTTGATATTTTCCCTTCTGGTATTTTAGATAATTTAATTATATTAAAAACTGCTACTCCCGAATTACCAGGGGACTTTGCAGGTGGTATTATTTTAATTAATACAAAAAATATTCCCGAAAAAAACAGTACGAGTATTTCTATTTCAGGTGGTTACAATTCTCTCACAACATTTAAAGATTTTAAAACCTATAAAAGTGGTAATACAGATTGGCTAGGAATTGATGATGGCTCTCGACAATTACCAAGCTCAATACCAAGTACTAAAGGATTTTCAGAATTAACCACAAATCAACAAAGAGTTGAGCAAGCAAGAAAACTAAATTATGATTGGACTTTACAAAATAAAACAGCGTTACCAAACTTAAATTTATTTGTAACTCAAGCTAATGTTTTTAAATTATTTAAAAAAGATTTTGGAAGCATTGTTGCGATAACTTACAATAATTCAAATAACACAACAATATCCGATAGACGTGATTTTATTGAACAAGGCGAAACAGTTAAAAAAATTACAGATTATAAAGACACAACTTATAGTAATAATATTTTAACAAGCTTATTATGGAATTTATCGTACAAATTAAATGACAATAATCAAATTGGATTAAAAAATTTGTACTCGATAAATTCGGACGATAAAGTATTAGTAAGACAAGGAATTTATGATGGTGAAGATGTTACAAGTCCAGGTTGGGAAAAATCAAATGTTCGTTTCTTTACACAAAATAATATTTATTCGGGCCAATTAAACGGAGATCATTTAATACCAAAAGGAAAAATAAAATTAAAATGGATTGGTGGTTTTAGTGACATAACTCGTGATATTCCAAACTTACGAAAAATGGTATATCAAAAAAATAGCGCTTCAGCAAACGACTCTGTGAAATACGCAGCACAAATTGGTGAAGAAGCAGTAACACCAACAAGTTCGGGAGCGATGTTTTTTTCCAAAACTAAAGAAAGAATTTATAGTATTAAATATGACGCATCTAAATCCATTGAAATAAAAAACACAAAACATGAAATTAAAATAGGAGGCTTTAATCAGCACAGAAGCAGAGACTTTGCCGCTCGTTTATTAGGATACACAAAATATAAAAATCCTCGTACTGCTACAAATCCAAAAGATACTTTGTTCAATAATGATTTATTGTTACTAGATGAATCACAAATATTTGCATTACAAAACATGGGTGGTGTTGACGGGCCTGGCAAATATGATGGTGGCTTTAAATTATCTGAATCAACATCATTTATCGATTCCTACAGCGCATCATCAGTGCTTAATGCAGGATACTTACAATTAGATTCTCGCTTTTCAGATAAACTAAGATTTATCTACGGCTTAAGAGCAGAGTATTATATGCAAAGTATCAATACATTTGATTCAAAATACAATAAAAACACAAGAGATACATCCGTTATTGATTTTCTTCCATCAATAAACGCTGTATGGTCAGTTACTGAAAGAACAAATATTAGAGCTGCATATTACAGAACAGTAAACAGACCAGAATTTAGAGAGCTTGCGCCATTTAATTTTTACGATTTTGTAACTAACTACACAACATCAGGTAACGACTCATTAAAACGTGCTACAATAAACAATTACGACTTACGTTTTGAATATTATCCAAAAAGACCAGGGCAAATTATATCAGTATCTGCATTTTATAAAGACTTAACTGACGCTATTGAACAAATTGCTGGTAATGGGCAAGTACGATCAATAAATTATTCAAATGTAGCTAAAGCTACCAATATGGGTTTAGAATTAGAGTATAGAGTTCTATTAGCAACAATTTTCAGAAATGATTCGTCAAGATTTTTAAATGGAACTACATTATTTACAAATGTATCATACATTAAATCAGATGTAGATGTATCAAAATTAAACGGTGTAGAAGCTAGACCACTTCAAGGTCAAAGTCCTATTATTATAAATGGAGGTATACAATATTTAGACAGTAAATATGATTTTGGTTTAAGCATTTCCTATAATTACGTGGGTAAAAGAATTATTATTGTTGGTAACGAAGACGAACAAAATATATGGGAAAATCCACGTCATGTATTAGATTTACAATTATCAAAAACGTTTAAAGAAAAAATTGAAGTGAAATTAAACGTGCGCGACGCTTTATCACAAAATTTAATTTTTTATCAAGACATTAATAAAAATGGAAAATTTGATAAAAAATCATTAACCGATAATCAAGATTTTCAACATCCCTCTACTTCAGATAATATTATTTTAAATACACGTTTGGCACCTACTATTAGTATATCTATTAGTTATAAAATAAAATAACAAAACGCTCGTTACCAACGAGCGTTTTTGCTTTCGATATTACCTGCTGTTCAATATTAATTATACGTTAAGTAAACCTAAAATTACTTTACATAAACTTAAGGTATAAGTAAGTATATCGTAAACTCACGTTAATCTAAAGCTAAGGTTATGTTCGTTAATTTGCATCGTAAAAATAAAAACACTTAAACAATTAAATAAAACAAAATGAAAAAAATCTACACATTAGCAGCTGCAGCACTATTAAGCGCAACTGCTGTTGCTCAAAGTCCATTTTGGACATCAACTTCTTACAAAGGAGCATTCCCAATTACAGATGGTATAACAGGAACAACATCTAATGACTGGACAGCTGGTTGGGCAAATTTTGACCCACAAATTACTGTTTACCCTGCTACTACACAAACAATCTCTGGTTCGATTACATCACAAACCTGGAGTCCAAGTAACACATATTTGTTAACAGGAACAGTTGCAGTTGCATCTGGAAACACGCTAACAATTTTACCTGGTACAGTTATTAGAGGTGATAAAAACACTAAAGCATGTTTAATTATAACTAAAGGTGCTCAAATAAACGCACAGGGTACTGTAACAAGTCCAATTGTATTTACATCAAATGAAACTAGCAGAAATCCAGCAGATTGGGGTGGTGTAGTATTGCTAGGTAATGGTATTATAAATACAGCATGTTCTACATGTCCTACAAGCCCAAACACAAATAACATTGAAGGTTTTGCAACTGTATTTCCTGAAATTGCATATGGTGGAAATAATAATGCAGAAAGTTCTGGCACAATGTCTTACTGCCGTATTGAATTTGCAGGTGTAGCTTTATCTACAACTGCAAACTCTGAGTTAAATAGTTTAACCATGGGCGGTGTTGGTTCAGGAACTAAAATTGATCATATACAGGTTTCTTTTGGTGGAGATGATGGATTTGAATGGTTTGGTGGTGCAGTTGATGCAAAATACTTAATTTCATTTAGAACATTAGATGATGATTTTGACACAGATTATGGCCATGCTGGTCGTGTTCAATTTGGTTTAATTGTTAGAGATAAAGATATTTCTGATGTTGCTGGAGATTCTAATGGATTTGAATCTGATAACTCTGGGGGAACTGGATTAAATAGATTACCTATTACAAAAACTATTTTCTCAAACATAACTTCTATTGGTCCAAAAAGAGATGGAACTGTAGCTTTACCAGTAGGTGAAAAATTTGAAAGAGCAATATTTACAAGAAGAAATACGGCAATTTCAATTCATAACTCTATTATGTTAGGTTGGGAAAAAGGATGGCATGTATCTGGTACTCCATCTTTTGATAATTATAACGCTAATACAAATATGGATTCTTTAGGTTTAGTTCAAAATACTATTATTGCTAGTAACTTATTCCCTAAATTTGTTTATGATGCTGGTGGTGCAAACGCTACTTGGTATAATGCTTACGCGGGTATAAATTCTATCGATACTACTAAATCGGTTGCTCAAATTGCTTTTGTAAACGCATTCCCAACTGAATTGTACGATCCAAGTGATTTTCGTTTAACTGCCAATTCAACTGCTTCAAATGGTGCAAGTTTTTCTGGACCTCAATTTGCTGGACAAGTTACTGGAGTTAAATCAATAGCAAATAAAAATTTAAACTCATTTGTTATTTATCCTAATCCTGCTAATCAAAGTGCAACTATTTCTTTCACTATAATTGATAAAAACAAAGTAAATGTAAATGTTTATGATGTTTTAGGAAATGTTGTATCAACTTTATCTCAAAGCAATGATTTTGAAAAAGGTAATAACACAATCAATGTAAATACTTCAAACTTATCTAGCGGAATCTACTATATTTCATTAGATGTTAATGGAGCAAAAGAAACAAAAAAATTAATTATCAATAACTAATTTCAAAAAAAGTAAGGCACGAACTTATTGTTCGTGCCTTTTTTTATACATGGCACATTCCTTTCATATACTTTTTTGTTCAAATTCCGAATTGTCGGTAAAAAAAACGATGGAGTTTTTAGAAGAGAAAAATTACCATGTAAACCTTGCTAAATCAGAAGAAGAATTATTAACCACCCTCAAGGAAGGATTAGTTAATTTAGTAATTATTGAATTAGATTTTAAATATAAAGATGGAATTACTTTAACATCTGACATTAGAAATTTAAAAGATATTGAACAACCCTACATCATTTTATTTTCAAACAAACAAGATGATTACATACAAATAACAGCTTTTAATTCAGGTGCTGACGATTTTATTGTTTCACCTATTAAACCAATATTATTAGAAGCTCGTATTTCTACTCTTAAAAAACGATTAGCAAATAGAACTATTGAAATTAGTGAAGCAGAGTTACACCCAAACTTTTTTGTAGATAAAGAGCAATATTTAATTATTACAAAAGAAGGTAAAATTAGTTTGCCGCGCAAAGAATTTGAAATGATAAGCCTGATGTATCAAAACACGCATAAAACATTTACACGCCAAGACTTTGCTAAATTAATTTGGAATTCTCCCGATGTTGCCAATAGTAGAACCATTGATATTCACATCAGAAACATACGCCGCACCTTAGGTAATGAAATCATTAAAACCAGTAAAGGTATAGGCTACTCTATTAATAGAGATTTGTTATAAAAGATATCTGCCTACATCTTATTTTGTTTTCTTCATTACAAAAAATTGAAATACTAAACCATATAGTACTTTCATAAAACCACTCAATCAAAAAATCTTTACTTTTTTTATTGATAATATTATCAGTTGTTATAATATTAAAATAAACTTAATTAAATAGTATAAAACATTTTTAAAATTAAGTTTATGTTAACTAGGCTTTACATGTATAATGTATTAATGTAACCTACCGATAACGCAAATCCAATTTTATTTAACTGTTTATTCATTTTAAGGTAAAATATGTGTTAACAATAAACATGAGTTTTACCAAAAAAAAATCTCATTAAAATGAAACAAAACCTACTACAAAAAATCTCACTTACATTATGTATTTGTGCAATTTTTACATTAAAATCTGTAGCCCAAAGGCCAGGATTAATTATAAGCGAATTACATATTAATCCAGCTGGAACAGATTCTCCATTTGAGTACGCTGAATTTAGAGCAACTAAGTTTATTAATTTTACCACAACACCTTTTAGCGTTGTGGTATGTAATAATGGTACCGCCAATTCTTCGGGTTGGATTGCTGGAGGAGCTTTGTCTTATGGATTTAGCATCAATACCGGAACAGTTAATCCGGGTGATGTTGTATATGTTGGTGGCTCATCGATGGCGCCAACAGGTGTTAAGTTAAGAGTAATAAATACAGGAACAACAGCTGGTGATGGATTTGGAAATTTAAATACAGGTGGTGTTTTTGGAAATGGTGGAGCAAGCGCAGATGGTATTGCTATTTTTAATCAAGATATTGCTGCCCTTACTAATACTACTGTTCCAATAGATGCTTTATTTTATGGCACTGCTGTTGGTTCAGCAACAACTGCAACAGGCGGATATGAGTTGCCAATCAATGATTTATATGCAGGCGGAAAAATACAATCCAATAGTTATATAGTAGGAGATCCAGGTGCATTAAATTTAGTAGCTAATGGTGTTTTTGATACGATTACCAATACTTACATTTCAGGAAGAACGTGGAACATTGCAGCATTAACAAATGGTACTTCTTCTGTGATTCTATCTAACGTTTTGCCGCCTGCTAATTTAGCTTTTACGGTTGATAATCAAACAGTATTAGAATCAATTGGAACTGTTACCGCAAACATCTCGATTTCTTCCTCCAATCCAGATATATCCTCTGTTGAAGTTGTAATTATTCCATTTGGCACAGCTCAAAATGGTACCGATTTAGCATATACCACACAAACAATTACTTTTGCCGGTAACTCAACTGGCACCTTACCATTAAACATTAACATAACTGATGATGCTATTGGTGAAGAATCAGAATACTTTATATTAAAACTTCAAAATCCAGTTAATGCAATACTTTCTGGCATTACGCAACAAACTGTTTTTATAAAAGACAATGAGAATATTACACCTATTGGAAATAATGAAGTAACAATGTCATTTGTATCTAGTTATACAAATGGTGTATCTGGAACCAATTCAGCAGAAATTGTTGCACACGACCCAATCTCACAACGCTTATTTGTAGCAAATTCCATCGGTAAAAAATTAGACATTATTGATTTTTCAAATCCTGCTGCAATGAGCATTATTAGCTCTACGGATATTTCTTCCTATGGAAATATTAATAGTGTAGCTGTAAAAAATGGCATTGTAGCCTGTGCTATTGAAAATACAATTCCTGAACAAGATGGGTTCGTAGTTTTCTTTGATACAAATGGTGTATTTCAAAAGCAGGTAACGGTTGGTGCACTGCCAGATATGATAACATTTAACCATGCAGGTACAAGAGTTTTAACTGCAAATGAAGGGCAACCAAATACAACTTATACTATTGATCCAGAAGGTTCAGTAAGTATTATTGATATTTCTGGAGGCATTGCTTCATTATCGCAATCAAATGTTACAACCACATTATTTACTGCTTTCAATGGTCAGGCAGCTGCATTAAAAGCAAGTGGCGTAAGAATTTACGGACCTAATGCAACTGTTGGGCAAGACATGGAACCAGAATATATTACTGTTTCAGAAGATGATTCAACAGCATATGTAGTGCTACAAGAAAATAATGCATTTGCTTATGTCAACTTAACAACCAACATGATAACAGATATTAAACCTTTAGGTTTTAAAGACCATAGTATTTTTGGTAAAGGACTAGATGCAACTAATAATGGAACAAATGTAAATATTGCAAACTGGCCAATTAAAGGAATGTATTTACCAGACGCATTAGCAAATTTTAATGTTGGTGGTGTGGAATATTTAATTACTGCAAATGAAGGAGATGCAAGAGCTGATTATGGTTCAGCAAATAATGAAGAAACAACAATTGGCGCTGCTACATATTCTTTAGACCCAACAGCTTTTCCTTATGCTTCTGTTATGAAATCAAATGCTAATTTAGGGAAATTGAAATGTACAAATCGTTTAGGTGATACTGATAACGATGGTGATTTTGATGAAATTTATACTTTTGGTGCTCGCTCGTTTTCAATATGGAACGCAACAACAGGAACGTTAGTTTATGATAGCGGAGATGATTTAGAACAAATTACAGCAAACGACCCAACATATGGCGCTATGTTTAATTGTAGCAATACAAATATTACAAAAAAAGATAGAAGCGATGACAAAGGCCCAGAACCAGAAGGAATTGTTGTTGCAATGATTGCCGGAATTCCTTATGCATTTGTTAGTATGGAACGTGTTGGTGGATTAATGGTTTTTAATATCAGTAATCCTGCATCTCCTCAATTTGTTCAATATGTCAATAATAGAGGATTAACAGGTTTAACTGGCGATAGAGGTCCTGAAGGAATTATATACATTAATCAACAAGATAGTCCAAACGGAAAATCGTTAATTGTACTAGGTAACGAAATAAGTAGTTCAGTTTCTGTATATGAAATTGCATGTCCAGCATCAACAGCTTCATTAGCTGCAATATCTTCTACATCAGCTTGTGCGGGCAATACAATTTCTATTAGCACAAGTACAATTTCTGGAGCAGATTATTTATGGTACAACGGATCAACTCCTATTATTAATGCCACATCTCCTGCATATGATGCAACAGTTACAGGAAACTACTCAGTGAAATTAAATAATGTAGGTTGCTCAATACCATCAAATACTGTTTCATTGACATTTAATGCATTACCAGTTGTTACTGCCGCAAGTTCTGCATCGGTAGTTTGTGAAGGGAATAATGTCACGCTATCGGGTGGTGGCGCTTCAACTTATCTTTGGTCAAATGGTGTTTCAAATGCAATTAGTTTTATTCCAACAACTAATACAACTTATACAGTAACTGGAACTGATGCAAACGGTTGTTCAAAGACAGCTACAACAAATGTAGTGGTAAATGGATTGCCAATTGTTACTGCCGCAAGTTCTGCAACGGCAGTTTGTGAAGGGAATAATGTCACACTTTCGGGTGGTGGCGCTTCAACTTATGTTTGGTCAAATGGTGTTACAAATGCAATTAGTTTTATTCCAACAACTAATACAACTTATACAGTAACTGGAACTGATGCAAACGGTTGTTCAAAGACAGCTACAACAAGTGTAGTAGTAAATGCATTGCCAGTTGTTACTGCCGCAAGTTCTGCAACGGTAGTTTGTGAAGGGAATAATGTCACGCTTTCGGGTAGTGGCGCTTCAACTTACGTTTGGTCAAATGGTGTTACAGATGCAATTAGTTTTATTCCAACTACTAATACAACTTATACAGTAACTGGAACTGATGCAAACGGTTGCTCAAAGACAGCTACAACAAGTGTAGTAGTAAATGCATTGCCAGTTGTTACTGCTGCAA
>Ga0209246_10000525_pt1 | contig 16186 bp, 6 predicted proteins | sample LauGreSpBDMM15SN_2_FD_187560 | JGI IMG/M metagenome (GOLD analysis project Ga0209246, IMG submission 187560) | Freshwater lake microbial communities from Lake Michigan, USA - Sp13.BD.MM15.SN (SPAdes) (version 2) | ecosystem: Environmental > Aquatic > Freshwater > Lake | place: Lake Michigan, USA...
AGAACCTTGTATACCTTGTGCTCCAGTAAAACCAGTTGACCCCTGTTCTCCTGTAGTACCTTGACCGCCAATCTTACCCTGAATACCTGTAGAACCCTGCGCACCCTGAGCTCCTGTAGAACCCTGCGCTCCTGTAGAACCCTGAGCCCCTGTAGAACCCTGAGCCCCTGTAGAACCCTGAGCCCCTGTAGAACCCTGAGCCCCTGTAGAACCCTGAGCCCCTGTAGAACCCTGGACTCCTTGAGCACCAGTAGACCCCTGAAGGCCTTGAGTACCAGTAGACCCCTGAAGACCTTGAGTACCAGTAGACCCCTGAAGGCCTTGAGCACCAGTTGCTCCAGCTATACCAGTTGAACCCTGTTGGCCTGTTGAACCAGTAGATCCATCAGAGCCATCTGCGCCTTGAGAACCAGTTACACCTTGTTCACCTGCGCTCCCTTGTGTACCAGTTTCACCTTGCACCCCTTGAATACCAGTTGCTCCTTGTATACCTTGCGCCCCTTGGGTGCCAGTTGATCCTTGTATTCCTTGTAAACCAGTTGACCCCTGAAGGCCAGTAGATCCCTGGATACCTGTTGAACCTTGCGCCCCTTGTCTGCCAGTAGCACCCTGAGATCCTGTTTGACCTGTAGAACCGATATCACCCTTTGCTCCAGAGGAACCAGTTGCACCTTGTGTGCCTGTTTGACCTGTATCTCCTTGAGCGCCAGCTGGGCCGATTTTACCTTGCGGACCAGCTGGTCCTAGTTGACCTGTATCACCCTTTTCTCCTGTAGAACCCTTTTCTCCTGTAGAACCCTTTTCACCGGTTGAACCAGTTGACCCTGTTTGACCAGGAGTACCTGTTTGACCAGGAGTACCTGTTTGACCAGGAGTACCTGTTGCTCCTGTATAACCTAGCGCACCAGTTGCTCCTGTATAACCAGTTTCCCCTGAAGAACCTACAGAACCTGTTGAACCAGTTGCCCCTGATTCACCTTGTATACCTTGTGGACCAGGAGGACCAGCAGGGCCAGGAAGACCTTGAGGTCCAACAAATCCAGTAGACCCAGTGTCGCCCTGAGGTCCAGTTTGTGTTGCACCTCCTGTTGCTGCCTGAAAGAAACCAAATCTTGCAACAAGGGAATCTGCCCAGAAAATATTTGGTGGGGAATCTGCTTCATTCAATACTGGAATTCCATTCTTATTTAACTGAAAAATATAACCATTAGTAATATTAGAAGGACCACCGCCAATTCCAGATGGATCTATTTTAGCGTTAAATCCATCAACGTCTTTGATGACCACGTCAATTGAATTTTGAGTAGCATTAAATGCAGCTATAATTTGATACGCATACCCATATGAACTATTTGCAGCCCACATACCAACATCAATGTCAGGCGCATAATAGAAATTATTTCCACCATTATACCCTTGCCCATTTGTTGTAAGTGTTGCAGTATAAATATTCACATTGTCTGTAGGCAACACATTTGTAAATAATACTTCCATGCAGATTGGTGGCAACAATATAGGCGCCTGTGATATCTCGCCAGCTGAGCCATAAATTGGTGCAAATCTAGTGATTAATAATCCACCCCATGCCAAATTTAGCGTAGAGGTAATTAAAGAAAAGGCATTTAAACCCGATGGTGTCAGATTAAAAACGTAGCCGTTTGTGTCATTCGTAGGACCGCCGCCATTACCGGGAGGGTCATTCTCAGTATTATAGCCATTTACATCCTCTAAAGTAACATTTATCTCGGTAGGAGATACAGGATTTATGGAATTGATCTTAAAAGCATGTCCGTATGATGTATTTGCAGCCCACATTCCAACAACAATTTGAGATATACTCGATGCGTCGCCAACAAATGATGCCGTATATATGTTCATCTCAGCAGATGGCGAGACATTTGTAAATAATACTTCAGGACAAAAATTTGGATCTGCCATCCTTACTAATGATAAGTGCCAAAGAATATGAGACTTTTACACTTAGCATTATGTTATGAGTAATTTTAGTTTAAAATATTGAAACATATATATAAAGCATAGCCATTCGAGTCATTTGAAGTATATGGAAAATTTGTCTTATTTATATAATTGAATGTAATTGTTGTTACTGAGGCATTCATTGTTATACTGGCAGCAGCTACACCTGATTGTGCTCCTAATTGCCTTTGGCAATTTATATATCCAGCTGTTGTACTAAAGGCATAAGCAGTCAATGTATAAAATGGCAAATTTGCTGGAGAGTAATTAGAACTATTTAATGTTATAGTAAATGTTATAGCATCTGTAGCTGATCCTGGATTAAATATTCCAAAGCTTGCTGGTAATGTAGAATTTGCTAAAGTAAAATTATAATTTGCCGTGCTTGAAGGCACTCTTATAACTCCAAACTTTCCACTTGATCCAGATGACCCTGGTGGACCTGGATCACCAGTTGGCCCCTTATACCCAGTTAGACCACCTGGTATTCCTTGTTGCCCAGTGGCACCGGTAGCACCTTGTAACCCGTTTGAACCTTGTATGCCTGTGGCACCGGTATTTGTGGCATATCCAGGCGACCCCGTTGCACCTGGTGGCCCTGGAGCACCATTTATACCAATTGTTCCATTTATACCAGGCGGACCTGCAGCGCCAGTAGGTCCTTCTGGACCTTGAGGGCCTGGATATGCTTGATATCTTGCTGTATTAAATAATGCTAAATTAGCAACATTTAAACTCAGCAGCTGACTTTCGTCCATCTGCTGAGTATAAATAATAAAGGGTATGTATTTTTACTTAGTATTATTCGTTAGAAGGCATCTGATTGTCTCCCTGAGCCTGCTGGCCATTCTGGCCCTGCTGAGCCTCCATCTGATCGCGGTATCTAGCCATCTCCTCGAGCTGTTCCTGTGTAGGCATCTCGGGGGTAGCCGTAGTAGCCTCATTGACACGGGCCTGGTTCTCTAGAACAGAGCTCTTAGAACCGTTACGAGACATCCAGAACCAAATGGCTCCAGCAATTAAGGCAGCCACTAGAAGGCCAATTCCAATTGTGAACGCATGCTCAACAACGAGTGTCTGTGCTTGTGCTAGAACGTCCATATACTTCTTTACCCGGAAAGGAATTTGTAAAATCAACGCAGAGGTCTAAGGTCTTAAGATGTCTTTTTCATTTCCTTATGTGTAAGAAACATAAGCTCTTGAATTTTGTAAATAAAAGGTATAACACCTTCTGGAACATATTGCATATATTGTTGTAATTCAATGTGTTGTGCAATTGTAAAAATCTTCTCTGCAAAGTCAAATTCCTTTCCAAATCCAGATGAAATTAGAACTAAAATATTGAATTCAGATATCTTATCCCATGTGTCTGTTGTCTGACATTTCTTAGAAAATTTAGACCATTTTCCTTTGAACCCCTTAAGTACTTCAGCTAGTGTAGAAGTATCTGAACTTGCAATTGAAGTCCAGAATTCTAAGACGTCTGTATTATTCTTTAGATATATGAGTTCTGTCTGAAGTGTACCATTAGGGCCCTCCATAAAAACCATTTCATCCTGAATCTTATATACTTCAGATGAAAATTCAGGTTTTACAATTAAATCTGAGACAGAAAATATGATAGCAGGCTCAGATGACTTGTTTAGTGTATTAACAATGAGACTAGCTCTATCTTTCAATGTTGAAATATCAGATTTAATTGGGTTCAAGTCAAACTCTTTTAGAGTTCCTTGCATAATTTTATCAAAAACGGGCTCAGACCATATGTAAAACCAGGGTATAGGCATATAGAATTAGATGGTAAGATAGATTTAGGTATCATATATTATAATATATGATATCTAATTGTATATAATTTAAAGAATTTAGCATAGCTTTGATAAAACTTTTCTAAAGTTTTACCACTGAACAACCTGGAGGTTAATGCTGGCCTGCTTGTTGCCATCCGCAGTTGTGACCGTGAAGACAGAGTTGCCAGCCTGGACCGCATCGAGGTAGACGATGTTGCCATTCTGGGGAGGTCCCGTGGTGAAGATGTTTCCATCTACACCATCTGTGACCGTCCATGTGAACTGCTGGTTGCTTGCAGTCGTAGGAACCATGACAACCAAGATCTGAACCACGTCGTTGATGTGGATAGGTAGAGGCGTGTTCACCATGAGCTGCACTCCAACCAAGGGCGTCACTACACTGAGCTGAGAAACAGCGGAGTAATCACCGTCGACGGTTGTCGCCGTGATACCGCATGAACCAGATGTGATAGCCTTGACTACACCGTTGCTATCGACCGTAGCAATCGCAGTGTTGGTAGACTCCCAGACGAGGGAACGGTTCGTCGCCGTTGTAGGGAGAACTGTGGCCTGGAGTGTGTAGAGCTTTGTGGGGTTGAGAACAATGGGCAAGGCACTCATGGAGAGACCAGTGACCGGTGTCGTGACAACAACCGTTGTGACCGCCGTCTTGGAGCCATCGGCCGTTGTAACCTTGATGACCGTTGTGCCATTGGAGAGAGGCGTGACCGTCTCCGTGATCTGCCAGAGACCAAAGTTGGGGTCAGAGACCGTTGTGTTGAGAACGGCAGGGGAGTTGTTGGAGATAACGGCAACCTTGGGGTTGCTGGATGACCAGAAGACATTCATGTTGGAGGGGTAGGCAGGCTTGAGTGTCGCCGTGACCTTGTAGGCCTCGGGCAAACTGCGGTGGCCGTCGTGTTGAGCCGTGTGGGGGTTCAAGTTGATAACCATGTCCGTCTCCTCCATAACAACATCCGTGATGGGCGTCACTACATTGACCGTAACCATCGACGTGTATGTTCCGTATACACCATAGGGTTCTCCGTATGTGGAGACCTTGAGGATCGCCGTGCCGTTGGAGAGAGCAGTGACCGTCGCCTCCGTGTTGTCAGTGATGTCGCCGCTTGAGTCGCGGGCGAGGACAGTGCCGTTCAAGGGCAAGCTGACCACATCACTCATGCCTGCAGGAGCAGGGTAGGCCTGCTGGCTGGAGACAATCTCCCATGTCAAGTGCTTATAGTCGGCCTCAGCAGGCTGAACAATAGCACGGATTAGACCCAAGTTCTTGAGGGGGAACACACCCATGTTGGGGTTGAGCGTGATTGTTGTTGGCAAGACACTGAGGCCAGTGATTGGTGTAGGGACATAAACGCTGATTGACGCAGAGATGTTGTTGTTGACTGATGTCGCCTTGATTGTAACCTGGCCAGGGGCTAGGGATGTTAGGAGACCAGATGCGTCGACGTTGACAACGGATGTGTTAGAAGACCACCAGTAGACACGCTTATTCGTCGCAGACAAGGGCGTCACGTTGGCAACAAGCTGTTGTGTTGTGCCTAAGAAGAGCGTGGTGTTCGCAGGGTTCTCATACTCATTCTCCGCTGAAATGGAGACACCCTTCACCTGGATTGCAGGTAGCACCTGAACACTGTATTGTCCATAGACACTTGAGCCGTCTGTGCTTGAGACTGTGATGACAGGGAGAGGAGATGAGGCGGGGACTGACGACACACCTGTAACCGTCGCCGTGAAGACCAAGCAGGCGTTGTCGGTGTAAGGGTTTGTACCGAGAGAGACATTACCAACAGAACCAAGCTCGTAGTTGCCAATGCTTGAGCTTGGGGAGGCAAGCTGGTTTCCAGCGGCATCGCGTTGTAGGGGGTTGTACTCTGTGTAAGGGTTCGTGTCGTTCATGCCATTGTTGGACAAGGCAGGGCCATTCGTCTGAGAAACAACCGCGTTAGATGAGGAACAAGACCATATCAAGTGGGGGTTGTAAGCTGTGACCGGCTCAACGTAGGCTGTAACCGTGGCACTCGTGCCAGGGTAGACAGAGACCTCTTCATTATCTGTATTATTGGGGTGGATAGCATCAACAAGGTGAGGAACCTGCATCAACGCAGCGAGGTTCATACCCTTGATGGAGCCTAGACCAATATTACAGTTGTAGAGACCAGAACCTAGACCAGAAGAGGGGTCCTGGAGACCAGGTAGCGTGTTAGCGATACGAGGAGGAACAGCTGAGCCACCAAGGCCACCAGCATACCAGACCTGCTTGGACCCAGAGATGTCATTGAAGAGAGGGCTGGGGAATGTGTAATTGTCATAGAGCACGGGGTTAACGAAGTAGTTAACGGGCGTGTGGGATTGAACAACACCCAAGAAACCAGCAAACATAGAAGCCGCGACAGCTGTACCACCAACATAGACATTGCCGCCGTTGAGGCGGAAGATGACGGGTAAGTCATCAGCGTTGGCGTGCATAGCAATGTCGGGAACGCAGCGATACATATTGAGATTGGCTGTAGAAGCATATGCCGCATCAGCCGCCGCCTCAGAGGCCAAGTCTTCATATGTATCCGTTGCTGTCGCAAGAGCCGCAGACTTTCTAGCAGATACCTCACCAGCCTCACCCGCGCGGGCGGCGGACTGGAGCGCGATCTTAACTGAGTAGACAGCCTTCATCTTAGCATCATTCGCGAGGCCGGCATTGTCGTCAAGGGAGTTAAGAGGTGAAACGTCCTTGTCATTAAAGGTGTTATACGCAGCTAAAACAGCCATCCACGCCTTGCGGGCCGTATCGAATGCAACATTGCCTGAACCCATGAGGGCAACCGTGTAGTAGTAGGCAGACCAGTAGCCATTAGCAGGAAAAGTAGAATTATAGGAGACACCATCTTTATTACGATTGACATACATGCCATATGCTTGTCCAACTGTAAGAGAAGTATTCTGAAGTGTGATTAATGTACCAGATGCATTTACATATCCAGGCCACTGTTGCGCACTTGCTCCACTGGTTCCAAATAATTTAGGATATTTACCACCCAAGGCAACATTGCCAGTATAAGGACCAGACTGGTAATAGTCCATAATTACATTCTGTAGTAAGTTGCTTGAATTAGCAAGTGAAATAGCCTGAGCAGACTGATCAACAGGTGTAATCTTGTTAAAGTTAATACCAACAATTGACATAAGGTTAGCTAGATTATTCGCAGTTAAATCTGATGAAGGGCCGTTTAATAATCCATTAGCGTATTGTAATGCAGAATGCCAGAAGGCAACAGCTAAAGACGTAGCAGCCTCACGACCTACAACATCTAGAACACTATTACCAATACTTGAATGAGCCTTAATCCAATTGAAACCATAGCCCTGAGCAGATGTATCTGAATATGCATTACCACTGGCATCAAGTGCAGGGGAGGCGAGGGCCGCCGTGGAACTCTGGTTTACAGCAACTGCAGCATCATAAGCAGCCTTGATAGCAACAGCAGCCGCAAGGAGGGCAGCACGAGAAGAATTGGAAACTAGTGCTGCAGTGCGTAGAGCAGCTACAGCTGTGTTAAAGGCTCCCTCCGTGTCATTCGTATTCTCAGGCATATTGGTTACCCACTTGCCAGTTTCATCCTGGAAACTGATATATCCATACTGAACGCCGATAGCCTGGCCAGTTGTAGGGTTGTATGTTGTAATATCTAGATTTTCTGGAGCACCTGTTGTAGCATTGTAAGCATCACGAACAGCAGCGTTCAACTTAGAAAGCAACGAGGGTTGTAGGTCAGAACTAATAGGATTACCAGTAGTTGTACCATATGTTACCTGATTGTCTTCGGGAAGAGCATAAGTAGCAGTATTTCCATTTGTGGTGTATCTGCGTGTTGGTACCCCACTACCGTTTACTGGTCCTTGAGAGCCCATAACACTCAAATCACCCAAGCTAGCATTCAAAATTGTAGTAGGGTCTAATACCTCTATGGCGCCATCAGGCGTGTATAACAGTCCATAATTGCCAGTACCAAATGCTTGAGGGCCGTTTACGGACGCTTGTAGAACCTCCTTAGAAGCATCTATCGCTATATTCCATAAGTCCAACATATTCTTTCTGGACTTGTAGCGAGCATCCGCAGGCGCAATGGCTGCAAGGTTCGCACGAGCAGCCTGAGCAGCAGCCAAGATAGCCTCCGCATTATCCTGAAGCATGTTGGCTACGTAGTTAGTCAAGTCATCTGCGACCTTACCCTGGTTATTGAGGGATGAAGCATAGTTCGCTGACTTAGCCGCTGAAAGTGTATCCTGGGCGGCCTTTGTTGCGGCATCAACTAGAGAAGGTGTTACCGTAGAAACATCAACCATTAGATTATTGAAGTCAGAAGATGAGCTAGCAGCATCTGCAGCAGCCTTCGCAGTCGCAAGTGTGGCGTCAGATAGAACGCGCTCTAGGTATTGAGCAGATGCCTGGAGAACCTGAGCCGCAGGGGCCTGGATGCGAGATGAACCAGATGCATTGAGTGCAGGGAAAGGAGCGGCACCCGTGCTTGTTCCGTTGTAGGGACCAAGATTGGGGTTTGTGGAGTTAGCATTCTGAGCCGCAAGGTCAGCAATAACACTGGTGTGAGATGCATATCCCCATCCTTGGGCAGGGAAGTTCGCAGACACTAATGCGCTGTTAGACGCATAGTTGGGATTGGCAACAGGAGAAGACCATGACATAGCACCAAGCGCAGCAGCCTGTGAAGCAGCAGTCGCAGCTGTAGCAGCAATGGGTGAGAAGGCATTCGCCAAGTCAGCCTGGTGGAACGCAATGATAGTGTTCTGTTCGTGCTTGATTGCAGCCTTTCTTAACTCGTAGTATGTGTCAACCGCAGACTGGTTAGCATTGAACGCTGACGCAAAGTTAGCCGCATCAAGGTCATGTAAATTGACCTTATTGGGGCGTAGAGAGAGCGCGTATAGGATGGCACCCTCAGCATTGAGAACTGTCTTTAGAACATCATCGGCATCAGAAGCGAGCTTGTTAACAACGCCCAAAAGTGTAGGTGTAAAGTTAACAAGCTTGACATTGGCCGGCGCATAGCCAAATGTAACAAAAGAGGCATTCGCTGAAGCAATAACCCACTGCTGAGCCTCATACGCAGAAAGCAGGCAGTTCTGGACAGCTGTCAAGGCAGCGCCACCACTTGCAGCAATTGTTGTATCAACCGCACGCGCCACATCAATGTGAGGATATCTCAAGTAAGCATCAGGGTCAGTAGAGTCAGAGAGAACAGCAGAACTAATGGTAGGAGGCGCGGTGGCAGTGGGGCCATTTGTATTTACCAAAAGCTCATTGATGACCGCCTGGGACTTAACTGTTAAATCAGCAACAGCCTCATAAACACTTGAATACTGGCGTTCTGTATATGTAAGATTTGTTATGACATTAGGCTGATCATTACGTGTGTCTAAGTTAACCCCCTGAAGTGCTCCAAGGTTTGTAACTGGATCATATGCCAATCCACCAACACCCTGGTATAACACCGTCTTAGTAGCAAGACCCGCGGAATCTGCTACAGAAGGAGGAAATACACCATTTGTTGCACCAGCCATCGTGGAGGGCTGGCTGTAAGGTAGTGGCCAAGGGGTGCCAGCGGGGGCTGAAGTGGGCGCCTGTGTAGGGTCTAGACCAGATGTACCTGGAGAATACGTACCATATCCTGTCTGAGGTACAATGCTTCCAGAAGCATCAACGAACCCAGCAATGGCTCCACCAATGATACCCTCACCAACAAGCTTTCTTAGAGCAATTGCTGAGAAGTTAGCACGTCTCGCAGCTAAGACGGCCTCCTCACGGGCACTAATCGCCGCAGCCGTGCAGGCAGCCTGGGCCGCAGCAGCCGCAACCTTGGCATACGCCATATTTACCGTGAAAATAGAGCCACCAAGGCCAGCCTCGCCAGAAATGTTAGATGACCCTGCGTTTCTGTATGTAGAGGCAGCAAGCTGAATAGCAATTTGCGCAGATACACAGACATTCTTGGCATTTTCAAGCTTCGCAGCCAAAGCAACCACGTTATTCGTAGCAATTGTGGCAGATGTTGTAGCTTGCTGGTTATAAGGCGTTGTAGCAGAAATGATTAATGTGACTGTCTCAGTGATATCATCAACAGCAAGAATGAATGCATCTGTAGCTTGCTGGTTTGTTGTAGAGGCATTAGAAGCGAGATTGAGGGCTTCTTGTACCTTCTGTCTAGCATCATTCGCCTTCTTTGCGAATAAAGCGACGTTGTGCCAGTCTGTTAAGCGAGAGATTGATTCTGTTGCATCATCAAACGCAACTGTCGCAACCTGGCCCGCCGCGCCCGCCGCGGCATACTGTGCATCCTGGACAAGGAGGCGTGTGCCAGCTACGTTAACAGTCTCATTGCCAGATGTGTCTACACCCGTGACACCGTGGGTATTCCATGTGGTAATAGATGTAGTTAGGTAATTGTCGTTAATAGCAGCCATCGCCATGCTTTGCGCGGCGACGAGGGCCTCCTTGGCCGCAACATTACCACTGGCATCAAACATCGCAATAGCAGGGCAGTTAATGTTATTTGAACCCTGAGAAGCAACATTTGTAGGGGCATTATTAACACCCAAGTTTCTGGAAACAGGGGCATTCAAGTTACCAAGAGAGTCGAATTTAGGAAATTCACCGGGTACCTCAGCAAGTTCATTACCAATGAGAACTGACATTGACGCCGCAGACTGCTGGGCAAGGCGAGCTGTAACTACCGCACGATTGTCGGCCTCACCAAGAGCATATGTTGCAGCGGAAAGCTTTACCTTAGCGGCAGTGAGCTTCGCATCCATTACACGTACCTGATCATTTGAAGGAGCAGGGACTAAGTTATAGAGAGTTGTCGCCTGGTTTTGAAGGGCATCCGCGGCCTCGTTGGCAGCAGCCCACGCAAGAAACGCCTCCTTGGCCTCATCAGCAGCCTTCTTGGCTGTAGTGGCACGGCGAGCAGCTAGGGTTGTATTCGCATAGATATTACGCAAGTTTATGAGGCCAGCAGTAATACCACTGTATGTTCCACTTGCATCTACACCACCCATTACGTCATGGCCGTGGGAACCAATAACGTTACTGCCGTCATTACCTCTGTAGGGGAAGCCGGCAGCCTTGTCCGCCGTGCGCTCATCTTCAGTAACTGTCCAGACAGCCGCCATGGCTGTGGCAGCAGCTGAGGCAATACCACAAGGTAGGTAGACGCCATCGAGTGTAGAACCATTCGCAGCCGCACCAGATTGGTAAGAGCTAATAACAGCGGCACCCGCCTTAGCCAAGTCAATTGCACGAGTAGTAAAATTAGCGGAAGTATACGCACCTGCGCTCAATGATGTCTTCACGGCGACACTAGGAAGTGCCTCAAGGAAACCACTTGTCACTCTTAGACTTCCTGCTGACGTATTTGTTGCATTGAATGCTGTGGCTTGAGAGCGTCTTTGCCATCCAGCATAACGATTAGCTACACCACCATTAACCTCAGTTAATTTGGCTAGGACATCGGCACTGGGGGCCATGCGACCAGCAGCTACACCAGATACAAGTTGACCACCAGCTGAAGCAATCGCTCTGTCTGTTAAAGACGCAACCGTGCCAACGAGACCTGTCTCCAAAAACTCTCCAACTGTCTTGTCAGAAGAGACTTGTGTTTTAGCACGATTTACTAGGTGAGCCACCAACTCAGCCGCCTGAGTAACAGATGTATCAAGGTGCAGGCGGGGGTAGTTAGCATCATTGCCAGAGGCATCCGCATAATTCGTTGTATACCCAAGTCCAACTGACGTTAGCAAGTAAGAAGGAGCGTTCATCGCAGAAGAATCATAAGGAAAGTCTCCCGCGGCGATTTCTGCAGAATTGAAGGCACCATTTGACTTAGGGACAAGTGTTGATGAAACCGGTGTAGATTCTATGTATGGGTGCGCAGAGAGAGATGGCGCAACAATAGCAGCAGCGGCCTGCGCAACGGCATCATTTGCAAGATCCGTTGTATCAGGGACAGCAGAAGGAAGTGTGCTAGAAGCAAGAACAGACGCCGACGCGGCAGCCTGAGCAGCCTGTAGAGCCTGGTTGGCATTCTGAAGAAGGATTGCGTTAGCTGTACTAGGGGTTACGAGCTGATTATACGCCTTCTTCTGGGCGTCGAACTGCGCATCAAGGAGACTCTGCTGTGTGCTTGAAGACGCCTTCGCAGAGGCCTGTGCAGCTCCGAATACAGTTCCAGCTCTTACTAGAAGAGAAGACACCGTCTCGGTCTTAACAACTAGATCCTCAGCAGCACTCTTGGCCTCTAGAGCAAGTCTCTTGTTCTCCTTGGCTGTAGCAAGAGCCGTGGAGGCATCCTTAACAGTCTGTACTAGAGAATTCATGAGGGCATCGCCTGAGTCGCCTAACTGAGCCGCCTGGAGGGCAGCATTCGCAGAATTAAACGCATTTAGTGTAGCCTCATACGCATCCTCCTTTGTCTGCGTGGCAAGGGTGACAGCAGTATTAGGAGCAGTGTAGCCCTTTGAAATACCGTTGTAGAGAGGCTCAGGGGTTCCAAGAGCAGTCTTAGATAGATTAGCTGTGTTTAGTGAAGAAGCAAGGAACTGCGCAGCAGATGTGGCGGCAGATCCAGGTAGCTGCTGTTGGTAAGCAGGGATTGAGAACGCAGAAGAGATACCGCCATTACCACGAGCCCAGGCGAACTCAGCAGGGTTCGCATATGAACCTGAGTTGATGGAAGGGAAATAGACCGCTGAACCACCAACACAGGTTACATAAGGAGATGACGCAGGGAACATAACCTGAGGAGGAGGGAGAGAAGCGCGCATTGCATCCGTTAGGGGGAAGACAGTGGGCTGGGGAACCGCAGTCTGACCAGAATTACCTGGGCCATTGAGGCCTTCTAGTAATAGAGCCTGCGCATAGTTAAATGTATTGAGTGAAGAGTTCACCGTTGTTAGAGGGATATCACCAGAGGCGCAGCAAATGTTGATACCGTTCTTTGTCGCCTCAGCGAAGAGGTCGTTAATCTCATTCATCTCCGCAATTCCCGCAGCGTTGGGATCAGTGTCAACGGGGATGGAAGGATTGGGGGGGAAGGCCATCTTCTGCGTCCATGCAGTCTCAGGGGCACCCCATGAGCAAGTGACAACTGAAGGTAGGTAAGACTTGCCATTGCAGACTACAGGGTTCTTGAGAACCGTGTAGAATGTGCGATACATCTCAGAGATATCACCGCTGGGGGCGATATATAGGATTATAACCGGGGGCGTGTAGATGGGAGCATCACGACGAGGGTCAATCATACCGTAGAAGGCATTGACCGTCGCAACGTCAACTGTGTTCTCAAGTGTCGCGCCACCGTCATCCGCGTTAGGGGCGTTAATGGCACCGTTAATGGGCGCAACCAAAATCTGGATTGGCGCACCGTTGTTGCCAGAGATATCTGTACACTTCCAGAAGCCCGCATACTGACCTGTCGTAACAGGCTGCCCGTAGATACCACCACCGAATGAAACAATGGCAATAACGGGAGGGGAGGCTAGAGGTGTGGCAGGGGGGTAAGGAAGGTTGTAGTAATCACGGAGGTCCTGGATGTTTACACAGTTAAAGCCAGGGACTGGGCCAACGATACCACCGGGTCCCTGGGGAGTTGTCTGCTGCGTAGACTGACCAACTATGATAGATCCATCGGTAGCAAGGAGGTTGTACTGGCCTGCAGAAGGAGGGACAGATACACCCTGAGTGCTTGTCGCCACCATACTCATGGTGTAGCTGCCAACACCACCAGTACCTGTTCCATACTGATTCAAGGGACCGAGGATAACTGCACCTGCAGGAATACCAATGCCTGAAATCGCCATTCCAGGGACAACTGTTCCACTAGTCACATATGTCACATAGATAACTCTTGTATCCTCGACAAAAGACGCCTTAAAATTGGCACTTGTTGTTGTTGAAACATTTCCGCCAACTGGATAACCAACAGAGTTATATAATTGAGAAGAACGATTCATCGTGACGAAGGGCTTGAGTGTACCCTGAGAAGTCGGCATTGCTCTATACCCATAATGAATATTTTAATCTTTAATCCGGGGAGGTTTACAATTGTGTGCGGTCTAAGAATATAGATAAGTATAGAGTAGATGAATCCCGATACTGCCACTATAATAAGCGCCTTTTACCCATTAAAAACTTCACGGCATTCGATTGGGAATTATAGAGCATGGATACAAAACTTTTGTAAAATACCATCATCAATGGTTATATTTACAACGGAACAATATGCCCTGGAAATTTTACAGTGGAGGCGTCAATTATTAGATAAAACGCATGTAATAGTAAAATCATTTGATAGATTTGCAATGACTTGTCCATCTATGCTGCAATTCTGGGAAAAGCAAGTATTGTTAGATCCAGAAAATGGGAGCGCCGAACTATATGCAATATGGGCTTTGAAGCAAGAAATGGTTCGCATAGCAATAAATCAAAATAGATTTCAGAGTAAATGGTTTGTATGGTGTGATATAGGAATTCAGAGATACTCAAGATTGAATGAGTTTTATGTATCATTTCCAAATGATATAGAGAGACTTTGTGTTCCAGGAAGGATGACATTCTTAGAAGTCGATAAAATTCAACAAAAAATATTAGACGACTGGGATGAGTCGAAACCAACAGATTACCCATTTCCAGATATAGCAATTGGATCTGGCTGTTTTGTCGGAGATGCCGACGCATGGCAAGAATTTGGAGAAGCTTATAAGGATATGTTGAAGGAATTTGCAATTCGCGGATGGTTTGCAGGAAAAGATACAAATGTCTTGTTTGCCATTCTTATGGAAAAAAAGATGTCTAAGCCATTTCGCTTGTTTCATGCTGGAACTTTTGGAGATCCAATAATACCGGGAATAGAATGGTTATGCTTTCCTGTTATGCTTGGAGGCAATATGGATGCGGAACTAGATATGAGGTTTGAACCAGTCGATTAATTTTTGACTTGCCTCGTAGAGGCTTTGATCACGCAATTAACTGCGTGACTTCCATTGCTCTCCACAAACATTACAGATATACAGGTTCTTCTTACCAGCAGCATCATATGTCATATATATAACATCACGATCTGCGGATCCCTCGTTTGTAGGACACGACTCCTTCGGACAAGGGATAGTTTTAATATGAGGCAAAGTATTGTCTTGCTTTGTGAATTCATTAATCATAATCTTAAATGCCTCAGATGACTTCTGCTGAACCATCGTCTCGGAAATCAAGCCACCCGTTGTCTCTCTTTCACTGTATCCACAATTCACACAAAGGCGAGACAAGTCTGAGGCATTTGGGTTATCTTCCGATGCAATTGGTCTGAGATAAAGATAATATTTACACGTTGGGCAAAACTTCATTGTATTCTACTCAGGGAATTCATTATAGTTCAATTTTAATGGCGCGGCGACAAAAGTAAAGAATTCCTCTAAAATCCATTTATATCATTAAATGAGCAGAATGCGTCTTGAATTCGTAGCCGTCTGAAGATATTCCATTTTTCGCCGCGTAAAAACACCGGCCCAAAAATTGCTTGGGGGGAAACATATGAACGGGGTACACATGTCCAATCCAATTACTCTAAAGCAGTTCTTGGAATCCCACCGCTTGCCTAATGCTGATAGACGACCTGCATCTATTACTGGTATGGGAGAGGCCGCAGGGAAATACCTCATTCCTGACGAGAAGTATGGACAATTCCTAGATCTTATGAACAAGCATTTATGGGAAGACAGAGGACGTCCTATGAATCTTGTTGAACAGCCGCAACCCAATGGACCCAAGCCTCTTACAATTGACTTGGATTTCCGTTTCCGTAAGGACCGCTCTCTAGCACACCCATTTGAACAGAGCCATATCAAGGCATTCACCGAGAAGCTAACAGAAGGGTTAGGGACCTTCTTTGACCTTAATGTATATGAGGATCTCAGATACTTCGTTTCTCTTAGACCTCAGGCTTATATGGACAAGAAGTCGGGTGAAATCAAGGATGGTGTGCATATCGTCTGTCCTGATATTATCTTGTCTTTCGAGAAGCAGAGTGTTCTGAGAAACTGGATGCTCGGTCAGGATGCTGTTAATCAAGCATTTGAGGGAACATCATTTACAAATGAGGTATCTGATATCTACGATGCCTCTTGTACTAGAAAGCAAGGATGGTTCTTGTATGGTGAGTCAAAGCCAGATATCCCCGCTTACACCCTAAGTTATGTTCTTGACTATAGCCCCTCTGGGAACAGCTGGTCAGTTCTCGATTCATTCAACTATGATAATCGTGAGCTTCTTGAACTTCTCAGTGTTCGCTACAAGCTCGCCGAGGATGACAACGAGGTAAAGGCGGAAGTAAAAGATCTTT
>Ga0209246_10000527_pt1 | contig 16104 bp, 25 predicted proteins | sample LauGreSpBDMM15SN_2_FD_187560 | JGI IMG/M metagenome (GOLD analysis project Ga0209246, IMG submission 187560) | Freshwater lake microbial communities from Lake Michigan, USA - Sp13.BD.MM15.SN (SPAdes) (version 2) | ecosystem: Environmental > Aquatic > Freshwater > Lake | place: Lake Michigan...
GCCTTGCCAATGACCAGCGCCATAAGCAAATACCACGGCCAAAACTGAGCCAGCTATAAAGTACGGATTCATTTAGGCGGTACTTTCGTGCCCTCTAGTTTCTTATGCACCTTGACGGTTTTGCAGACTTGCTTACCCTTTTCGTCGTGACAAACCTTCTTCATTTCGCCACCGGCAAACGCCATCAAAGGAACAAACGCAATAAGTGCAATAAGTGATTTCATCATTCGATCTCCGGTTGTGGTGCAGCAGGTGGGGCGGGTTTGCCATTAAATCCTAGAACGACAGGCGCAGCCGCTGCTACTGGCTCAATCGTTGGTTCTACACGTTTGGCTGGCGTCATAGGCGCTGGTGGAGTTTGCGGCTTCATCGCCTCTTCGCGCTCCTTTGCCGTTGACAAGCCTGGTGGCACAAATTGATCTTTACCTTTAATTGCTATAAGGGTCGCTAACGCGCCGAGGATGTATTTGCTCATATCGGACAGCAATAAAAAGAACTGTTTATCCGCTGGCGCCATTCCGCTCATCGGTTGCGTAACAAACACGACCGAATACATAGATAGCGACGCCATCATAAACAGGATCATGCAAAAGCAAATGCCAATTATGAATTTTAACCATGCGTTCAAACTATCTTCGTTCATGGCTTTACCTTTTCTGGTTGCGTCACATCATTAGGACAGGTTTGCGTAGCCGTACATATAGGAGGCTTACAATCTGTGGCTTCCCAGTTAGCAGGGTCTTGACACTTATATCGAAATCTATCCTGACAAGCATTAAGCGCCAAGCACATGAAGAGCATGCTCATAATGTTTTTTACGATCTTCGAGTCCAATGGTGCCTCCATTAATGCGCTTAGTTAATGTAAGAATGTCGCCAGCATCAGCCCATTGATTGAGCTTATTCGTTTCCCAAAACCAGCAAGCGCTTTGAGCAGCGCCTTCAAACGTGGCCAAGTATTCTGGCACTTCGTCGATCTTTAATGGGCGACCATCCACCTCAATAGAATCTGCAAAGGATTGATAGTTTGACCGACCAGTAAGTTGGATAAGACCACGGCCACAATAACGGTAGCCATCACCGCTAGACTCATCACCATTGCCCATGCGGTTAGAATAAATACGACTTCCGATAGCCGCCTGCTTGTCAGGGCGCGCACAATACTGGTTAGCAATAGCGTCATCTGGAAAATATTTAGGAAAAAGTCGCCGAAGCGATTGGGGTTTGTAATTCAGATTTTCTTTTAGCGTCGTAAAACCACCAGACTCATGACTGCATTGCGCTACAAAAGCAGCAATACGATGAGGGGTATCAATGTCATAGTCAGGAAGCAGTTGATGCAAAGCATTATGCCAATGTTCGACATACTTATTCCTTGGTAGTAGTTGCTTCAGTTGGCTCAGAGTTAGCATTTTTTTCCTCTAGTTCCTTCATCATCAATTTGCGTATCCTGCGCATTCTATCAATTTCAATGATGGCTGCATTCGTTGCGTTGTTAGCGTCCATAATCGCTAGGCCAACTAACGGCAATGCAATGGCGAGTGTCAATACCATCGAAATTAGACAAATCAATAGTACCCAAGGGATATTGTCTTGCTCATCCTTATCAGTAGTAGGAGGCTTATTAACCACAGGGTCACGAACAGAACCGCGCCAAACCATGTCGCATTTTCCTTGATCTTTCTGATTGCTCGCCGTCGTTTTGCTGCGGCTAAATGTATTGCTCTTAACTCTTCCGCATTGGCTATGCGCTGCTCTTCCTGAATCTGACCCCACATTTTTTCAAAGCGGGTATATAAGTCGCCCAACTCAGCCGGTGCGTTGTACGTCATCTCAGTTCGTATATCGGCGTACATGCTATTTAATCGACTTCGTATCAACACGCGCCGCAACGCTCGCCGACCGATAGATTCTTCACCTTTGTATACTTTTTTTGAGTCACGTTCTTCCTGCAAAAAGAGTTTTTCAATCGTATCAAATGCGTCTAAAAACTTACCCAAATGCTCACCTATGTCACCTAGCGCATCATTCGGATCAGTCTTCGCTATTTTCTGAACCTTCTGTACTTCTTCATTGAACTGAATCTTTTGTTCATTCGTTGGATTCTGAATCTTGCTGAATTGCGATTTCAGATCATCCAATACTTCTCTTACATCACCGGCTGCATTCTTTATATCCTTATAAAGTTTGCATCCGGCCTTTGCTGCCGCAATCGCAGTATTTGCCGCTGCGATTAGCGCGAAAGGCATTTAGTCGCCTAATATTCCTGTTGACGTTCCAACTATGGCCGAGCCAGATAACAAACCAACTGGTCGGCGCTGCGTTCTTTTTTGCAGTTCATCTAAAATGGCTCGTTGCTCTTTTGCATTAGTGGAAAATAAACGCTGTTGTAATGCTTCGGATGTTTCTCCGCTAATGCCTTTTGATCTGCCATATAAAGCGCCAGCCGTTGCCCTGAGAATACCAAGCGCATCGCCTCTAGCTGCATTCTGAGCAATTTGGGCAATCTCATTAGCATTTTCTTGAGATGCTAGTCGAGGCGCTGTTTCTGATCCACCAATAACTTTTTTAGCCGTTTTGCTTTGCTGATCCATTGCCTTAATGAATTGTGAAAAATCATTATATTTGGCTTGATCTTCAAAAGCTAATCTAACTAATCCCTTTTGATTGTCGCTTTTAAATACTTGGCGAGTAAAGTCACCACCTTTAAAATCGCCAGCACGGTTATTAATGTCGGCCATCATACCCATGCGGAAAGATTCTTTTTCAGCAGGGTTAAATGCTTTAATCTTTGCGGCAGCTTCTTTAGGGTCTAACTTTTGATATTTTTGACCCATTTGAAATGCGTCTTGAATTCTTTCTGAATCAGCATATTCAAGATTAGCTTTGCGATAGGCATCATTTTTTGTTTTTAACAAATCGTTAAATTCTTTTCTTGCTTTTGAAACATCGTTACCGTATCCAGTAACTTTTCCAGTAATTGCGTCGGTTTCTTTTTCAACAATGCGATCAAGACCAATTTTAAGTTGGTGCATAACATCCGTTGGAACACGGCGGTCGCTTAATAACGCATCTAATGGTGGCAAAGTTTCGCCACGCGCATCAGCGCGTTTAACTGCTTCTTTATACGCATTTTTAAATAGATCGCGATCCATAAATTTGCGGAAATCTTTGGCGTAAACGTCTTTGCTATAAGCCGCTGGATAAGCTGTTTTTGCCGCCAAACCTTGATCTTCAATTAACTTGTTTAGTCTTTCGTAACCATTGGAATTTATGTCTAAGCCAGCTTTATCAGCTAATGCTTTTACAACGTCATTTTTCTGGTCAATTAAACGGCTCTCTAAAAAATTTTGAGTGCCTGTTTTAGCTTTAGATGAAACAGCATAGGCGTTGTATGCCAACCCGCGCAGATTCTCGCCAAGATCAGCAATGGTGGCATTAGGTACGCCAATGCGGCGCAACTCATCTAACGCTGCCATTGCTTCATTAGGTGTTAGATTATCTTTTTGCAGGTAGTTGGCCAAAATGCGCGATCCAGCCGCAGGTTGGTCGCCAATGCCAGACGCATTTAATACGTTACGAATAAGACTGCCAGCACCTTTGATGGCTACTGGAACAGTGCCACCTAATACACCGCCAAAAATAGAGCCTTTGACCGTTTCCTCGCCAACATCTTTAGTGGCATAGCCATAGCCAGACGCTGCGCCTGTAGCCGTTCCTACAGCAGCGCCACGGCCTATTTGACCGCCAAATTTATCAAGAAGTAATTTTTCGCCAGCTAATGCAGATTGAGTACCAGTAGATGCTTGTTTTGCCTTTTGCAAAAATCCAAGTGGCAAAGCCATGCCGCCAGCAAACTCAATGGGTGTTTTGACGTTTGGATAGTCTTGGCCGAATTGCTCTTGTTGAGCGCGTAGTTCGTTTCTTAGCTTTTGATATTGAGGGCTGCTAATACTTCCAGTACGAAGAGCCGCCTCTATTTCATCAAAAGAACCTAAAGTTAAACCTTGAAAGCCAGCGCGAACTGTTTCAGCCGCACCAGAATAAGGAACGGCTGGCTCAAATACTGACGTAGATGCTCTTGGCTCTTCTACTGGCACACCTATAAATTTATCAGCCATTATCTGCTCGCTTGAGTTTTGGTCATTCTCTGACCTTTAGCATTAATGTAAATGGTTCCCGCTGGAATTTTAGGATCATTTAAAATTCTTTTCTCTTCTGCATCAGTAAACGCTTGCGGTTCAAATTTAGGAATTTCAATTACTGTTTCAGGAGGAGGTAATTTATTATTTGCGCGACGACCTGTAATTGATTTATACGCATCTCTTGCGCGATCAGCATTTATTCTTCGCAATGTTTCAATAGATTTTCCAGCGTCGGCCATAGATTCTGCGCTCTTTAATTCATTAGTAGCCCTTTGAGCATCACTATCTGTTTGCGTTCCTTTATTTAAACGCAAAGACTCATTAATTAACCTTGTTCTAAATCGCTCAAAATCGTTGCGCGCTACCACTTGAGCATCTTCTGAACCAGTTGCGCTACGAATAGAAATAAGCGCTCTATCTAATGGCCCAAATTTAATTTCTCCCGATCTAATAATTGACAGATATTTATCAGCTTCATTTGCCAAATTAATTGCGGCAGTTGCTTGTTCATAATCAGCATCTTCAGCTTTTGCAACAAAAGTCGGCAATGGCTTTAATGAGTCGGCCAATGCTTTTGCCTCTCTTTTATCTTCTAATCTTTGTGCATCTGCCGCTCTTTTATCGGCTGCTCTTTGTGCATCTGCTTCTCTTTTATCTGCCGCTCTTTGTTTTTGCAATTCTTTTGCGTCAGCGCCTCTTCTTTCAAGCTCTTCCAATCTTCTTTGATGGGCAAGCTCTAACTCTCTTGCTCTTTCAGCCGCTTTGTCTGCCAATTCTTGTCTGCGTTGTTCAGCCCTATCGGCTAATTCTTGCTCTCGAGCTGTTCTTGCTAACTTTTTATCTTCCGATCTTTCTAATACAGTTAAGGCTTTGTCTGCCGAAGCAAATTTAGATAAAACAGCCAATCTATCTGCTTCAGTTGCATCAGGTGGAAGAGCCGCCATTGCTTGACGATATTGATTTTCTCTATCAATTTCAGCTTGCGTCTTAGCTGCCGTAGCTGACTTTGCGCGCATATCAGCCATATTTTTGGCTAAATCATTAGCCGCAACAATCAACCCTTGAGCAAACTCAGGATCAAATTGTTGCGCCATTTCTGCCGCACGAAGCATTGAGTTTGGGTCTCTAAGATCGATACCTACTCCACCGTTAGCACCAGTTAGCATTTGCTGACGCATTGATATTTTGCGCAATTGTGGGTCTTCCATACCAAACAAACTGCCAGTCGCTTGACCTAACTGACCAGCGCCTTGATAGATGCCATAACTGGCTTTCTCAAATGGGTTAAGTTGAGCAAACTGAAGCGCACGATTTTGCTGCGCTTGTTGCTGCCTCATTTGATATTCTTCTGGCGATGTAAACAGCCCTAATATTTCGCTTGCCATGATTGCCCCTATAACGGATTATAGTTAACTGATCTTAAATCTTGATATGAGTCGAAACTTCGATCATCCCTTGTTCGTGGAGCGCCGCTAAAGTTTCCAGTATTTCCATATATCATGTTAAATCGCTCATCTTGTCGTTGTTGGTTTTGGTACGCATTAAGAGCATTAGCCGCGCCCATTAATCCAGTACCAAACGGGCTATACGCATTAGCTTGCTGCATAGTTTGCGCTGCACCTATTCCACCTGACATTAACGCTTGCGCTCCTGCGTTATTAACATTTCTGCCGCCAAGCGACGCACCAATATCCAATGGTTGCTGTCCTAGACTTTCTAATGTTTGCGCGCCGCTAAGGTATCCTGTAAATGGCGATAAAGCGCCAACCTGCCCCTGTTGGTATCGACCTAACAATCCAGCGCCTTCACCAAACAAACCTGCACCAAAGGCTACCTGTTGTTGACCTGCTTGTTGTGCTTGGCCAGCTAATGCAGCGTCTTGTTGAGCTAATGCGTTGTAATACGCTTCCATTTCTGGATTACTTGCGCTAAGACCTGCACCGCCGCCTGGGCGAATACCTGTTGCGCCAACAGACAAACCGCCGCGACCAGTATTAAACAGTCGATTTTGTAATTCTGCATACTGACGCTCACGGCTAGGCGCTAACAAGTCTTGTTGGCTTTGCATATACTGAGCCGCAACTGCTTCAGGAGACTGCGCTAGGTATTGACCACCCAAATTAAACAAGCCAGTAGCCGCACCAGTTAGTGGCTGATACATACCTTGCGCTGCTTCAGCTTGGCCTAACCCTTGATTGCTTAACGCCATCAAGCGATCTTGATACGCCCGAAGTTCAGGTGATACGGTATAACCAGCACCGCTTACACGGCCATCTGGCCCTGTCGTAAATTGGCTAGTACCGAATCGCGTAGTAACACCAACTGGCCTAAAACGTGATTCTTCAGCAGCAAGTCGCGCCGCTTCTAATTGCGCTCTAGCAGACGTAGATGCGGCATCTTTTGCCGCCTCACCTTGCAAATATCCACCAAGCAAATTTGCTCCGGCAGCAACAAAGGCCATTGGCATACTATTCCCCTCTAATTAAAATCTCATCCACTTTAGATGAGTCTTTCTCATCCGTCGCATGGATACAAAACCAGACACAATCGCTCATGGCTTTAATGCCGTGAACTACGTTTGCTTCAATATTTATACACGCTGGCGCGTCAATAATTTCAATGACGTCGCCTTTCATAACCGCTACACGACCTTTAGCCAAAATAGATAGATGACTAAAGTTGTGCGTATGCTTCAATATGGCCGTGCCAGCAGGGACAAACGCTTCCTTGGCATACAAGCCATCCGAAAAGTGGTGAGTAATCTCACCGCCAACATTCTCCAATACCGCGCTCATGCCGTGCGACGCCACATATAAACAACGATGTACGGCGGCAAGTTTGCATTTGTTGCGCTTGAACCTTCGGTGCTAATACTGGTGCTAACGCTGATGCCTGTACTCGCCGTGCTTGTGTTTGATGTGCCTTGTTTAGAAAGAGCTGATGATCCAGCATTTTGATCGATTGTGTGATTTTGGAACCCTATTGTGTGGTTGTGGCCAGGGTCGGTAACGCTTGATGTTGCGGTGTGAGTATGGCTAACCACAATCGCATTAGCAGAGCCGCCAGTTTCTTGCGCTGTATCAAACGCTGCATTACCTGCGTCAAGACCAACCATGAAGCGGCCAGCGCCAAATGCTGACCATGTACCAAACCCCAGCAACGTCGCAGGGTTGGTGCTAACCGCCGCATTGGTATAGATAGAGCCAACAGGATACAAAGCGCCTAATGCCGCTTGCACGAACCCTGTTGTGGCCAACTTAGATGTATTGTCGCCAGTTGTTTGCGTTGGTGCTGTTGGGCTACCAGAAAAGCCTGGGCTGGCTAAGTCAGCCTTAGTCGCAACAGCAATCGCAATATTATTAAATTCGGTGTCAATCTCAGTACCTTTAACAATCTTGGCCGCATTACCCGATGGCAGCGCGTCCTTAGATGCAAAGTCGGTCGATTTGGTATAGTCAGACATTGCCGCCCCTTAATTTATACGGCCACGTTTGGCCAAAATTTCAATCTTTTGAATAGATAATTCAAAGCCATTAACTTCTGCTTCATAGCCTGTCTGGAAAACTTTGCCTGAACCAGTAGCTTGTGAGAATAAATTTTGAATCACAATGCCACCGGCATACTGCGCAACAGGTACACCGTTAGCGCCATACTCAGCCGTGCCATATTCAGAAATACCTTGCGTTGGAACTGATACGTTCTGAGACAAATAATTCTCTGAAAAATCGTAACCCCATTTAATCGTTACCACTTGATCTGAACCGCCAATAGCAACAATGGATATGCGCTTAACAATCGACGTAACGGCCACATCACCTAAGTCGGCATGATTGGTGTAATACTGCATTCGATACGTGCTAGTGTCATCAAGATACCCGCCGTATTTACCAACGTAACCATTCTTACCAATCAATAGGTCGCCATTGCGTAACGCATACATTGCCGTTGGTTTAATGTCGTTCCACGTAGTTACCCGCGATGATCCATCCTGCATAACATTTCGCGTATCAAACACATAGACTTGACCCGCCGTTGGGAACGTCAATAAGTAGAATGCGTCTATTTCTGAATAAACGCCTTTAATATTTGCCGGCGTTTCACCTGCTACCAACTGCATCAAGTCATTACGAACATTCTTACTCAAGTCACGAAATGGTGCTGACTTTTCCTGAATGGTTCTAAGAACTGAGCGCACACCGCTGTTGGACAAAAATACGACATCGGTGTTTGTACTTTGAATCGAATCGCGGTATTGGCAACCGATACCTACCACGGTGTCGTACAACGACATTGTGCTAGGTGTTGTCGCACCTTGATAAACCAAAATCTGCCGCTTGCCAAAGATAAACAAAAAGCCGTTGTGCGCTGCTAGGCCGGTTATTTCATCAGCACCGTTAGCCCATACGTTATTGACGTTCAATGTACCTGCTGTGCCGCCCGTATAAATATGGCCAGCAATCAAATCAGAAAACGTCAGCGTTGTTTTATCTGACGTACTGTTAGCGATCCACAAACGACCATACGCAGAAATGCAAATATTTCCTAATGGAACCGTACCAGCATAGCCAGACTTTTCACTTACTCGGCGGTACGTTGTAGAACTAACCGCTGGGTCATAAATTATTGGGTCATGACCGGACTGAAAGAAATACGTTACTCCATTTAACGATGCGCACTGCCAGTTGTTGGCGCTAATGGTTGGTGCTGTACCACCACCGCCATAGGTCAACTCAGTAACGGTTGTGCCGCTTAATTTGAATATCTTATTGTTTCCAGCAAATAGAGTCGTTACCGATCCACCAGTAAGCACCAATTCGTGGATGACGCCAATATCGTTAGCGCCCAAATTGCCCGAACTGGTATTAACTTTCGTCCATCCCTTACGTGCGCCCATCCGACCGTACTTGTCCAGAATGCAATTAATCGCAGTCAATGCAAATCCAGCCGCCAAATCCAATGGCGAGTCTTGCGTATTCAAGCCATAAAAGCCTGGTGCGTTAACGCTAAATCGTTCAAGTGCTTGACTCATACTGGAACAAACTCCTGTGATTCTGGATAGCGTGTAGCCTCTAGCGCAATATAATCAGCCAGCATAGAGCGGTACAAATTGTATGCTTCCGATGAAGATAATCCACCGTCCTCGCCACGCTCAACTAGCGCTCGTGCATAAGCATTTTGCTCAACCACTACATCAGGAACCAACACCGATGTGCCGTCAGATGTCAACGCTGCTTGTGGGATAGTTAGGAAAAATTTGATCGTATAGACGCCATCAGGGCGACCGTATAATTGAACTTCAACGTCGCCATTAGCATCAACACCCTCAAAGCAATACTGAGCTGGTATGTTGGTAACAATTGGTGTGAAATTCTGCTTTTGGCGCATGTCGGACACGCTAATATTTCGCATGACAACATTGCTAGTCGTATTTAGCGGATCACTTGATACACGGAATTTTTGACCTGCTCCGGTCAACGAATAGACATACGTATTGGCAACAGTAGTAACGGTTTTTTCTTGGCCGAGAACATTCCAATCGTAGGCGTCTTCGACTTGGCGCTTGGCATCATTAACGAACTTGCCGATAAGAGTCGAATACGCATCAAGGCCGACAGTTGATACCGTCGGCTCACGCAATCGCACCAGAATAGAATTTACAATTTCAAGATAGGTCATTCGCTTCCCCGCAAACCTTACAGAGCCAGCTTTTGCCTATCCCCAATGGGAAGAAGCCATCGCCCCTATTATAAAGAAATTACTTTATTTTTGGCTACCATTTAACTTTGTTTGCCCAATACGCCGCACTCATCTTGCCCTTGTCAATATTCTTGGCATGCCGCGCTTTGAATGCTTCATTGCGTTTTGTGCCGTCTGGGCTACCAGTAGCGCCTTGCTGGCCAAAACGAATCAGCTTAACTTCATCCCCATCCTTGGCTAGGACTACATGGGATTTGGTCGGGTGGCTTGGAGTCGCTTTAGGCTTGTTATAGCCAGCAAAATCCTCTTTACCGCGCTTAATCATTTTTTAGGCTTTTTTGCTGTTTTAGCCGACTGTACAAAATCAGCTTTTGTCGGCGCGCCTTTACTGCCTACTTTGCGCATCTTCTCACCCGATCCAGCTTTAATTCTGGCTTGCTTGGCGTTGATGTTGGCATAGAGTCCGTTTTTCATATTAACTCCGTAACGGTTACTGTAGAAGTGGTCACTGCGGCATCTTTAATAAAAGCAATCTTTTGCCCTGGCGTTACAGCAATAATTTCTGATTGATTATTGCCGATTAATGGGCTTGTTGTAATTGAAGCAGTTGGATTAGCTCCAATCGCAAAATGACAATGACCATTGGCGCAAGCAATGCGAATTAGGGTAGTGTTTGCGCCAAATGCAGTCATCTGTACGCTGCTAGTTGTTACTGTAGCCGCTTGGGTAGTACCCATAGAACCTACGCCCAAAGCCACTTGATTAGGGTCTAACTGAAATGTTGACATATCTTAATCCTTAGTTATAGCGTGGCATAGATTCTAGACTTCATTTTTGCCCCTTTTGCTTAGGTTTAGTGTGCGTCAAAACCTTACTGGTTTTTGTGTGCTTTTCGCCCGTCATTAAAGTTTTGCCGGACTTATGCGTTGCGCCGGTATAAAGTTTTCCGTCCGGCAAATAGTGCGGTACGCCCTTCATTACTTTTTAGCCTTGTTCTTGGCTGTGCGCATTCCACGAACTGGCATCTTTGTTTGGGTCATACCCATAGATGAGGATTGCTTGCTAGGCTTGCTAGCCTTTACCGTTGCTGTTTTGTAGCCGCTCATTGACTTACTATCTTTTTTTGATCCGTACATCATGACTATCTCCTATTTAAAAAAGACTCGATCCATAACAAATGCCGCCGCGCCGCTCATGGCTGACGCAATGGCCATACCGACCCAAAAACCGCCCTTAGACTTGTTGGCCATAGCTAATAGCTTTTTGACGTCATCGCGCAATGCGCTAACTTCAACTTGAAGCACTTCAACTTGAGCTTCTAGCTTGCCAAATTCGCGCAAATCGATATCAGACATTATCTATCTTTCTCGGCCTCCCAAGCCGTTTTTGAGCCTCCGGTGGGCGCATAACTACCTGATGAGATTCTTCGCTATCGCTTGAATCTTCAACCTCATCAATGCGTACATAACCGGCATGGCCTTTCATGCTATCTATATCGTGGGGCTGGTTAAACGTAACCATTTGACCACTTTGAAGGCATCTAAATGTAGCCATAACAACCTTTAAAAAATCAGGGGCCGAAGCCCCTGAATCTTATGCTAATGAACGAACTACAACGATGCGCAATGTTGAAGATGCTAAGTCAGCGGTAGAGCCTGACTCATTTTGGATGCGGAATTTAACAGTATTGGCTGCGCTAACGTAGCCAGTAACAGTCAAACCAACCAAATCCACGCCCAATGATGCGCCAATGACCATATCGCCCAAGGCAACGCCTGGAACGGTTACGTCATCAGTTTCGCCAGCGCCATCTACTAACGAGCCAGCGTCAAGTGTAGCTGTTACCAGCCACGTATCAGAAAACAGGCCACGGAATTGATCGTTGCCTGCGCGTACAGTTACTGCCGATGCTGTTGCCATAATGTTCTCCTAATTAGGTTAAAAACCCCCACCCGAAGGTGGGGAGTTTAATTAGGCAGGTACGGCCAAGGCGAATGCCGAGGACGATAAGGCTCCACCAACGGTTGCCGCAGTACGCATTGCTTTAACACCATACAGAGTGTCAGCAGTAAACAGAGTGCCCAAATACTCTTGTTTGTACTGAGTCTGCGAGCGAACCGCAACTTGCTCAACCAGAACCATTGCATCCTTGTGACCCATCAAGCAGATACGGTCGGTGCCTGAAGTGCCAGCGCCAGTATCAGCGTTTGACGAAACAAACACAGGGATACCGTACAAGTTACCGATCTCGCCGTTGCGGATTGCATTGCCATCACCAACAAATGCTTGCTCGGTGTAGCGAGCCAGACCCATCAATGTGTTGCGGCTTGATGGTGGGATCAGGAAGAAACGGCCATCCATTGGGGTGTCATTGTCGTCCAACCTTTGGATTGTGCGACGGATAGCTGCATCAGTCAGAGCGGCTGCATTAGACGATGTTGAGTTGTATGCAGTTGTACCGTTTGAGCCGATGAAGGCTTTGGTGGTTGTGTTGCTAGTTGCATAGTCGTCGGTGCCAACTGTTGCGCCGTTAAATGCACGACCCAATTGAACCAAGTTGGTATCTACTTGACGCGCTAGTGCATAGCCAGCATCGGCAGTGTAAAACTGACGCATTGAGTTCAGAGCTTGAATTTCAGCGATGTCCTCGATCAAACGGCTGTACTCATAGTGCTTGTCGATAGTCACTTGCACTTCAGTGTTGCTAGCAGCGATCAATGTCACTGCGTCGGTAGCTACTTTTAACGATGCCGAACCACGGGTTGGTGCTGGGATGTGGATCACATCGCCTTTTTTGCCACGGAAGTTCATCTTCATGACCAGATTGGCCAGAACAAGATTCTTCTTGTAGGACGCAACAATTTCATCACTCCAAATCTCTGGAACGAAGGTACCGGCGCTCGATACGGTTACGCTATTGGTTGGGGAAAATGCTGTATTTGCCATTTTATTACTCCTAGATCAAAAGTTTTATTTGACCCGACCCTCTTGATACGCCAGCATAATTTCATCTGAAAGTGCGTCGTATCGGGCTGGATCGTTCATTTTTAGCCGAATTAGGTCAGCACGTCGGTAAACTCTTTTTGAACTCTCACCACTTCCACCACTATCAACTTGCACAGATTTCATTGTTTGCTGGCGAGCCGTTGATGCTTGTTGGGTCGCTTGCTTCGTCTGAATACCACGCAACTCTTTATAGGTGGACAGCAATTCGTTAGCCGAATCAAAATCAAACTCTGCGTCAGCGCGCTTGAATAAATCCAAGCGGATATTTGACGATTTAACCCAATTAACGAACCCCTCATCGCGAACGACTTGCTCGAAATCAGGGTGTGCTTGAGTCAGCTTTTGCTGAGTCTGTAGCGCTCTCAACTCCATTGCAGCCTTGCGAGCTTCAATGATGTCAGGGTGCTTATCAATCGTATTACGAACTGCCTTTTGTGGGTCTTCATAGAAGTCCACTTCCTGCTCTTCCTCTGCAATAGGTTGCTGCCTAGAATTGAGGTTTTGCTTAATCAGTTCATCAGCCAGTTTCCGCACTTCGCCGACTTCTTGCGCTTGGCGTCCAATGATTTTTTCCGCTTCTTGGTGCATCTTCATAACGTCTTCAAGAGACTTATTCCGATACCTTTCAGGAAGGTCTGGTTTGTCATTACCAATCGTAGATTCTAGCTTGGCTTCTTCTGTCTCTAACTCAGAAGGCAACTCATTTTCTGGATCAACTAACATATTAGGTTTCCTTTTCCTGCCATCTTTTGGTTCCCAGGATAATAATAAACAGGCCAGAATCTGGTTATCTGTTCGCTTTTTGCTCCGCAGCGAGTTTTTCTCGATGCCTACGGTCAAATTGGGCTGCGGCGGTCGGGAATGACCCCGACCAACCCTCCAATAAAAACGCTGGAGCGGATATTACACGGTGGGCGTTACCACCGCACTCGCATTGAACTTGAACCAGCTCATAACTAGTCAACTTTTCAATACGATGCCCATTTTTACAGGCAAATTCATACATTCGGCGCATTTAAATCCTCATAAGCGTCAGAGCTGACTTGTCGCAAGTTTTTCAGCCATAGCAAAATAGAAAGTTCGCCTTTCTTGAATTGTAGACTTTTTTCGTCTTCAACAGCAGAAAGATTATTTAATGCGTTTACCATTTCGTCAATATCTTCTATCAAATCAAGCCACCCTTGAGTGGCCATCATTGAGAATCTATCTTCGTAATACTTTTGCAACTCTGGCGTCATAGTGACTGCAAATCCGCGCTAGCTAAAGAGTTTAGGCTTACGCTAGATGTTACTGGTGCCTCAACAAAAGGGGCAACAAACATATCTGTTTCTGCATCGTAGGTATCACCAATGCCAGCATACTTGCCACGAATGTTTCCATTGTAACTAGTCTGCTTCCAAGTGCCACCGAATAGACGCTCACAAAAAGCAGCACCGATGTATTCTTTCTCTACACCGTTAGCGTCTGCGGTATCTTTGTTATCGATAACGATAACCTGAGTCACGATATTGTTTGAATCAATCTTTGCAAAATGCGCCATTACTCTTCTCCCAAGTGCAAACCTGTCAGACTTTCGTCCGATCCTATGTAACCTTTTAAAAACGTATTAAACGCTATGCTAATGCGAGTATCGTCGCCTACCTTAGTCTCAACCATGTGTGTCAAGTGTGATGGAAACAGAATCAAGTCACCAGCACCAACCTCAAACCACCATGACTCAGAGTTATAAGGATTGTATTCAGCAGCAGGAACCTTAATCCGCTCGTAACCATCTTTGTAAAAGTAAATCTTATCTACCGCACGATCAGCTTGTGGATAAAACACACCAGACACTACGCTATTAGGATGCGCGTGTTTATGATGGTACTGCCCTGCTTCCGTATAGTTAGCCCAACTCTGCGTTAGATACAGACTCACATCAAACTTAGGAGCATGAATAGCTTTGAAGTATTCCATCATAGAATCTTCAATAAAATCACGTAGCTCAGTAAGTTCTTTATTTTTTAGAATCTTGCGATCTTTGCTAGTCGTATTACCTTCGTTAGCATAATGCTCCTGACCTTTGATGAACTCTAATTCAGCTTCAGTCAGATCACGACCAAACTTAAAGAAAGCTACCGGAGTAGGGAATAGGTTATTTATATTCACGCTACAGCCTTCTCAAATTCTTCAGCATCCGCTTTCATCTTCTTTAAATCGTCATCAAGCCAGATCGTAGGAATACTATCCTCAAACTCACGTATCTTATCCATTACCCATTGCACTTCTTCCCACGATGGGCATGGTCTAGGATCATCCCAACGTGTAAATGTAGTGTTAGAAATTTCCCATTTAGCATTAGGACGCAGCAATGACATTGCTACATCGATACCGTACATTCTGTAGAGTTTAGTTTCCATAAACCTTATTGGTTGATTTTAATAATTACGATACCAGAACCACCTGAACCCGCTGTTGTAGCAGTTCCAACGCAGCCACCACCACCTCCACCTAAATTTGCAGTTCCTGAAGTTGCGGCTGGTCCTGTTGTGTCTATTCCACCATTACCGCCACCGCCAGTACCACCAGTACCAAGTGACCCAGGTGAATTCGTACCGCCACCGCCACCTCCGGCATAAGTTACTGAAGAACCGCTAATTGAACTAGCTGTTCCATTGCCACCATTGCCGCCACCGCCACTAGCATTTCCACCTACCGCACCCGCACCGCCGCCACCGCCGCCAGCAGCAGGAGAGCCATTACTGCCACCGTTATTTCCTTGTGATGGAGATGTGCTAGGTGTATTTCCTGACCCAACTGTACCACCAGCATATCCAACACCTCCACCAGAACCACCAGAACCGCCGTTTGCAGAGCTATTGCCGCCAGAACCACCACCACCACCAGCAGAAGTAATAGTAGAAAATACAGAGTTTGAACCACTTGAAGCTGTCCCTGATGAACTATTCCCACTCGCTCCAGCACCAACGGTAACGGTATATTCTGTTCCTGCAGTAACTGATAAAGCAGTACCAGTTCTAAAACCACCAGCACCACCGCCTCCTCCATTGTTACCGCCACCGCCAGCACCGCCACCAGCCACGACTAAATAATCAACGCTAGTCACACCAGTAGGACAAGTCCATGTAGTAGATGATTTAAATGTAAAGACTGTTTGTGATGCTACGGAATAAGAAAGAATGACTATGCCAGAGCCGCCAGCCCCGCCTACAGTTCCAACGGTGCTATTTCTTCCACCACCGCCACCGCCACCTGTG
>Ga0209246_10000530_pt1 | contig 16074 bp, 15 predicted proteins | sample LauGreSpBDMM15SN_2_FD_187560 | JGI IMG/M metagenome (GOLD analysis project Ga0209246, IMG submission 187560) | Freshwater lake microbial communities from Lake Michigan, USA - Sp13.BD.MM15.SN (SPAdes) (version 2) | ecosystem: Environmental > Aquatic > Freshwater > Lake | place: Lake Michigan...
GCAATCAGCTAAAAGTCCCCTCTGAAAGGCCCTGGAAAATGCTATTTGATTCCGGGGCTTTTTTTTATCCAGAAGTTTTGCACCCCTCCCCCCTTACAACCGCTCAGAAAACCAGGCAACCGCTCATTAAATCAGGCGAGCCATAAGACTCGCCCATTTTGCCTGCCTAGAAACGCTGACCTACCGTCAGGTAGAAACCAACTGACTCTCCTACGAAATAGCGCTCCTGGCCAAAACCAACGTCAGCACGCTCCGCATAATCCGTATTCAACAGATTGGTGATATTGGCACCGTAATACCAGTCTTCGCCAAAAGCAGACTGATAACGCAAGTTGACCAGGTCATGTCCTGGATATTTGAACGTGTTGACTTCGTCCATGTAATAAGAACCCATGCGTACCCACTCCAGCTCAAGACTGCGCTGCTCACTGATCTGCCAGTTAAGCTGGGTGCTGCCCATTACACGTGGTGCAGTATCAATATCCAGACCCGAAAGCTGCACGGCACCCGGGTTCAGGTTGCCTTCGTAGGTATGACGCGCATAGGTACCTGCAAAGGAAAGTCGCAAGGCATCCGTCAACTCAACTGCGGTATTGAACTCTATACCACGATGCCTGGTCTGGGCGCCGCTGACATTGATGCGGTTGCTGTCCTGGAAAATCACGTTTTCCTTGTCCATGTAGAATGCTGTGAGGGCATAGTTCACCCTCTCACGACTGGCCCGATACCCCACTTCCAGACTGTCCATTTCCTCGGATTCAAGATCCGCAACGTTCTGGGTACCCTGCAGTCGATATACTTCGTTGGTATCTGGAGCACGGAAAGCGCGCGCCAAATTCACGAAGACCTGTTGGGTCTCGTCAAAATCGTGAATCCAACCCAGTTGTGCAGACGCATTTTCATAGGAGTCTTCGCGATCAGCAGGACGATTGAAACGACACCCGCCAAAACCACAGGCAGTACCATTATCTTTGGTTCTGCCATTGATCATGCGATTGTCATAGTCGTAATCGAGTTCTTCGTAGCGCAGTCCAGCCGACAACTGGTTTTGGTCATCCAATTGGAATTTCAACTGCGCATAAGGGGAAAGCAAAGTTGCATCAACCGCGAAGTCATAATGTTTGCCTACAGGAATAGTTGCCACCACCAGAGCGCTGCCTGCTGCAGGTAGCGATTGGGTTTCTCTCAGGTAACCCTTGGTGTTCTCCATGTCCAGGCCTGCCTGCCAGCGCAGCATGCCGTTGTCATTGCCGGAGATCATGCTTTGCAAACCAAAGGAATGCTGGCCGTTCTCTTCCAACGGAGTGCCTGGCAGGAAATGCTGCAGGAAATCCATGTCTATCTTGCGGTAATAAGGCGTCACGATGACGGAAGCTCCATCCGCAAATTCCCAATCAAAACGGCTGCTGAACCGATAGCTGCGCGCATCACGAAAAGATTCAGGATTTGGATTCACACGCTTCAAATCGTCATCCTTGTAGGCATCGTGCCCCTGGATGAAACCTGCCGTCTCCTGATTCAGATTGGTGGCATGCAGTGTGCTGGTAACCGTCAACGCACCACCGGAAGTGTAGCGGTGCTGTGCACTCACTTTCTGCTGGTCAAAGCCGGAATCATGTTTATAGCCATTGTCGGTATTGCCATTCAAACTGACGCGAAAACCATGCCGGCCAATCGTATCGCTGACAGTGCCACGCACACGATTGTACTTGTGTGGACCCACTTCAAACGCGAAATCGCCACTGTAGTCATCGCTGATCTGCTGGCTGATAATATTGATTGCTCCATGCAGTGCATTGGCACCATAAAGAATGCTGCCCGGCCCCCTGATAACCTCGACAGTACCAGCCTGCTCGGTATTGGCCTCGAAAATCTGGTTCACGTTACAGAAACCGGAAGCGCGCATCGGGATGCCATCCAGTGACATCTGGAAGGCACCGCAACTACCCGCACCGGAAAGAACAGGGGAGCGGATTGCAGTCAGGCTTTCCTGCCCGTTGCCGCGGCTGATCCAGGTTCCCGGGACACGCACCAGGGTTTCATTGATATGCGTATGGCGAACAGTGCCCAGCGTATCCGCACTGACAGAGAAGATGCTGGCTGGCACATCCCTTAAGGCCGACTGGCGACGATCTGCGGTAACTACGATGGACTCCAGTTCATTGTCCTGGGCCAGCACTCCTTGCCCTGTCACTGCCACGGCAATGGCGAGCGCCAGGCTGGAGAATCTGTTTCGCTTGCTGATTTCCATTATAAATCCTGATTTTTCCGTTAGTTAGTTACGAGAAAAGGCCGCGTAAAGTATTACACCAATACCCAAGTTGCAAGGTCTACTAGCCCTTGCTCAGGTGTGGGACAATCCACCTTAATTTTTCCACAATTAATGGACCGAACTCTTCTCATGACCATTACATCCAGACAGTCCGAAGGGCTGCTGTTCCAACTAAAACACATTGCCCGTCTGGAATCCTTGCAGGAGTCTGAAATCTTTGCCCACGCCGATCTTGAAACGGTGAGCATGATATTGGAACAGGCTGCCGGTTTCGCAGAGGAACACCTGGCACCACTGGCGGCGCTAGGAGATGTGGAAGGCTGCAAGCTTGATGACGGAAGAGTGCTACTTCCTGCAGGTACCCACGCAGTATGGCAAAGTTGGTGTGAACTGGGTTTTCCTGCGTTGTCCTTGCCTGCCGGGTTTGAAGGCCTGGGCTTTCCCCGCGTGGTCCAAAGCGCAGTTCAGGAAATCTGTGATGGCGCCAATCTGTCCTTCGGCATGCTGGCGATCAATCTACGCTGTGCTGCGCTGGCCCTGATCAAAAGCGCGAACAGTGAATTTATTGAACGCTACGTACCGGGACTTGTCAGCGGCGCAATCGCCAGCACTATCGCCATCAGCGAACCCCAGGCCGGTTCCGATGTCGGCCGCATCCTGACCAGTGCAGAAGTCTGCGCAGACGGTTCCTGGCTACTCAGCGGCTCCAAGATCTGGATTTCCTATGCGGATCATGATGCCACGGCAGACATTGTGCATCTGGTCCTGGCCCGGGTTCCCAACGGAGAAGCAGGAACCCGCGGCCTGGGCTTGTTTCTGGTGCCTGGTGAGAAGAACAGTGTCGGCCGTCAGGATAACGGCATCAGCATTCTGCGCCTGGAACACAAAATGGGCCTGCACTCCTCGCCCACCTGTGTACTGGAATTCAAGCAATCCAGGGGCTGGCTGATCGGCGCAGCCGGCAAGGGACTACAGGCCCTGTTTGCGATGATGAATCCGATGCGCCTTGCGGTTGCGGTACAAGGCGCAGCTGTTGCAGCTGTTGCTACGCTACATGCTGTACGGTATGCCCAGGAAAGGCCTCAGGGGGGCAATCCGCTCTCACCTCCACTGATGATTGCAGATCATGCCGATGTCAGGCGCATGCTGCTCGAGATGACTGCCCAGAGTGAATTGATGCGCGCGCTGGCCCTGCGTACAGCCTGCTTGCTGGACCAGGCAGAATCCAGCGCAGGTGATCTTGCGCAGACTGCGCTGTCGTTGGGAGAGTTGCTGCTACCGGTGGCCAAGACCCGCAATGCAGAATCTGCATTTCAGGTAGCGAACCTTGGCATCCAGGTGCTGGGCGGCTATGGCTACACCAACGACTACCCGCTTGAAAGAATGGCACGTGACATCCGGGTCGCGGCCATCTACGAAGGCACCAGTGGCATCCAATCGCTCGACTTCCTGAAACGGAAAGTAATGGCCGACAAGGGGCAAACCATTTACAGCCTGCTCGATCTGGTAAGGCAAGAAACTGCCAATGCCAATTCCCCCTACTCCTCACAACTGCCAGCGTTATGTGGCCAACTTGAAGCAACCGTGCAGTTTCTGCTGGCTGAAGCCTCCACCCAAACCGAAGCAGGAGCTTATGCGCTCCTGCAGTTGGCTGGACTTGTTGCCGATGGCTGGAATGGACATACGTTATATTGTGCAGCCACCGGTGATTCTGACCACGAACAACGCCTGAAAGCTGCACTGGAATACCATGCCGGCAGTCTGCTGGAGCAAGCTGCGCTGTGGGCGGTGCGCGCCCGCCAGAGCTTGCCCGCATACCGGTTCAGGTAGCCCGAAATGGATTGATCTTGCGCGGTCGATCCATTAAGTTACCCCGCAGGTTTTCCCACATATTAACTAAAATCTAATAAGATCTGACCAGATCTGATCAGAGGTATGTCATGAAAGAATATCAACTATTTATCGACAACGAGTACACGTCATCCGTTTCCGGGGTATACACCGACGACATGAACCCGGCCGCAAACACGGTGTATGCCAAGGTGCAGAACGCCGGCAAGGCCGATATCGAGCGTATTCTGGCCTCCTCCACCAAGGCTTTTGAAACCTGGAAGGACATAAGCCCCACCGCCCGCGAAAGGCTGATGCTGAATGCAGCAGACTTGATGGAGCAAAGAAGCAAAGAGCTGGCCGAGGTTCTGATCGAGGAAGCCGGTTCCACTCTGCTCAAGGCGGGTTACGAAACCCACCACACGCCCAACTACCTGCGCTCCATGGCTGGCGAAGCGCGTCGTGTGAAAGGTGAAACCTATCTTTCCGACTATCCTGGCGTTAAATCCTACTGCATCCGCAGACCGCTGGGTCCCGTGCTGTCCATTGCACCATTCAACTTCCCGCTGCTGCTGGGCATCCGCAAAATCGGTTATGCGCTGGCTGCCGGCAACACCGTGATCATGAAGCCCTCCGAAATGACGCCGGTTATCGGCCTCAAAATCGGCGAACTGTTCCGCGATGCGGGCTTCCCGCCCGGCGTCTTGAACGTTATACCTGCAATCGGAGCCGAGCTGGGCGACGGCTTGATTACCGACAAACGCGTGCGTTTCGTTACCTTTACCGGCTCCAGCAAAGTGGGCTGGCAGGTTGGTGCCAAGGCTGCCGCTCACGGCAAACGTTTTGCGCTCGAACTGGGTGGCAAGAACCCGATCCTGGTATTGAACGATGCCGATATCGATTACGCAGTAAACACGGCAACCTTCAGTAACTTCATGCATCAGGGCCAGATCTGCATGACTGGTTCCCGCGTGATCGTGGAAGCTGGCGTGTATGACCAGTTCGTTGAGAAGTTCAAAACCAAGGTTGCCGGCCTGAAATACGGCGCCAACCCACGCGAACCCGGCCTGATCGTCGGACCGTTGATTCGTCCCACCCAGGCTCCTTTCATCAAGGACCAGGTAGACAAGGCTGTAGCCCAGGGCGCACGCCTGCTCTGCGGTGGCAACTACGAAGGCAACGTGTTCCAGCCCACGATTGTGGCTGACGTCACCCAAGCCATGAGCATTTTCAAAACCGAATGCTTCGGCCCAGTGGCTTCTGTCATCAAAGCCAACGACTGGAAACACGCTCTGGAGCTGGCCAACGATTCTGACTATGGTCTGTCTTCCGCAGTTATCACCAATGACCTGCAGAAAGCGATGGCCCTGTCAGAAGGGCTGGAAGCCGGTGCCGTTCATATCAATGGCCCCAGCGTACGCGACGAACCAACCGTTCCTTTCGGCGGCGTCAAGGACAGCGGCTTTGGTCGCGAAGGCGGCCATTTCTCCATGGACGAGCTGACCGAACTGAAGTGGGTAACCATCCAGACTGGCCAGAACAAATATCCGTTCTGAGCTGGCGCCACACATCCCCTTTGTCGGGATCACAAAAAAGGGGCCAATTGGCCCCTTTTCTTTTTTCCCGGAATTCAGCAATTTATTTGACTAATCGTGCCCGGTATATGGTTCGTGCCGAAGCCTTATTTCTGCAGTTCAGAGCCGGTTGTTTCCACAATTGCGCCGACCAAGGTCTGCAGATTACGCGGCAACTTGCGATAGTTCCTGAGCAGTTTGAATTCGTCACCAGAAATGCTTAGCAGCTCATCCCTGGTACTGTAGTCCTTGCCCGATTCAGCCATCTCGGCACTGACAGGGCGCATCGGCAGCTCACCATCCAGCAACCACGCCCTGCGCACACCCAATAATCTGGCCACTTCAGGCGCACGCTTGGAGACGGGCATCGCCTCTCCATCCAGCCATTTCCTGAAGGCCTGCGGGGTTACCTTGAACATTGCTCCCAATTCTTTCAACTGGCACTTTCCAACGCCAGCTTCGTCCAGTGCCAACTTCAGGCGCGCCGCAAACTCCGTATGCACAACACCGCTTCTGCCCACAATATTCACCCAACCATTGGTTCATGATTGGGCAAATACTGGTTCAAAGCGTCATAACTATCAGTACCTTATACAGTAACTTCCAGTTATTTCATTGGCTGTCTCAGAGCTTGAAGACCTTTTCCGCCACACCTTGGTAGAACATGCGCTTGGTGGCCGCATCCATGTCCATGTTGTCCATGTCAACGACCTCCTGGGGAGTATATTGATAAGGGTAGTCCATGGCGTACATGATGCGATCTGCGCCAATGACCTGCTGGGCAAACTTGATCGCTGGCTCCCATGCAACACCACTGTTGGTGATATAGACGTTTTCTCTCAGGTAATCGCTGACTTTTTTCTTGAGGGGCTTCATGCACTCATAACGGCCAGCCCGCACACCTGCTGCATGCATGTAGTCGAGGCGGTACATCCAGTAAGGCAGCGCCTCGCCCATGTGACCAACGATCATCTGCAATTTCGGGAAACGGTCAAACACGCCTGCGGTGATAATGCGCAACAAGTGCATGCCGGTTTCCACGCCAAAACCAAAAATCGCACCGTCCAAACCCGCTTCCAGCATAGGCCCAATCATGCTCTTGGGTGGCGTGTACGGATGCAGATAGATCGGCATGTCCATGGCTTCAGCCGCTTCGAAGATCGGCCAGAATTTCTGGTCGGACAGATACTCACCAAACGTATGGGAGTTGTTGATGATGCCCTTGAAGCCCATTTTTACGCAACGCTCCAGCTCCTGCGCTGCCAGCTCTGGCGCCTGCGGTGCAATCGCAGCAAGGCCAGTGAAGCGGGTGGGATGCTTGAGGATGGCATCATGCAGGAAATCGTTGCTGTCTCGCGCCAGGGACACCGCAGTGTTGCGCTCGAACACCTGCACACCAGGTGAGGTCAAGGAAAGAATCTGGTGATCTATTCCGGTAGCGTCCATATCAGCAATGCGAATGGCTCCCACATCCGCCAGCTTTTCCCGGATGGCGACACAGCGCGGAGCCATGGAGGTCAGGTAGAAGCCCCACAGACTGTCAAAACCCGGGTCGTCCAGCGTTCGGCTTTCGTAAAGGTCCTTGTACATCTTCAGCATTTGGGGAGGTGCAAAAGCTTCTTCTGTGGCAATGCGCTTGTAGCCAGGATTGCGCGAAATTACCGGATTCGTCATGCAGGATTCCCCTCTCAAAGGTCTGGATTTTTTTGCAAGATGGCGCCGCAGCCACTTGCTGCGCTATTTTACGAGTAAATCAGGATTTGTTGTCATCCTCAACAGCTTCTTTTCCAGGTTAATTCACTCATAAAATTTTACTCAGGGAGCTGTTTTGAGGGATCATAGCCGCCTTTGATTCGCCCCCTCTTTTCCAGGAGACCACAACGTGGCCAGCTACGAACACCTTTACCCTGAGTTGCAGCTCTTCATTGACGGGGAATGGATCTCCAAAGGCTCCAGAAACAGCGAAAATGTCATCAACCCGGCCACTGGCGAGACTATCGGTGTATTGCCCCACGCAACCCAGGCCGATCTTGATCGCGCCTTGGCCGCTGCCGAGCGCGGATTCAAGGTATGGAGTGCAATGTTGCCGGAAAAACGCAGCGAAATCCTGCGCAAGGCTGCCGACATCCTCCGACGCAATGGCGAACAGGTTACGCGTGTTGCCACCATGGAATCCGGCAAACCCATCGCCCAGTCACGCATCGAACTGCATATGTCCATTGAGATCTTCGAATGGTATGCAGAAGAAGGCCGCCGTGCTTATGGCCGCGTGCTGACCCAACGCCAGGCTGGATCGCGCATGCTGGTAATCAAACAACCCATCGGTCCGGTTGCGGCCTTCACGCCCTGGAACTTCCCGCAGGGCAACCCCGCACGCAAACTCGGTGCTGCCTTGGGTGCTGGCTGCTCCTGTGTTATCAAGGCTGCAGAAGATACTCCCGCCTCCGCCATCCTGATTGCCAAGGCCTTGCAGGAAGCCGGGGTACCAGATGGTGTAGTGAACGTGGTCTTTGGCGTACCAGCAGAAGTTTGTCCTTACATCCTGCGCTCAAAAGTTATTCGAAAATTGACATTCACTGGTTCCATTCCGGTAGGCAAGGAATTGGTCAGGATCTGTTCCGAAAACATGATTCGCACCACAATGGAATTGGGTGGCCACGCGCCTGTGCTGGTGTTCGAAGATGCCGATCTGGAGAAAACCCTCGATATGTGTGTGCTGGCCAAATACCGCAACGGCGGCCAGGTCTGCGTATCGCCCACCCGCTATTACGTGCATGAATCGCACTATGCGAAATTCGTGGAAGGTTTCACCAAGCGCGTGAATGTGATGAAAGTCGGCAATCCGCAAGATGAAAGCAACAACATGGGGCCGATGATTCATGCACGTCGACGCGCCGCCGTGGACGAGCTGATCAAGGATGCCGTTGCCCATGGCGCTACCTTGAACACCGGTGGCAAGGCCATCGATGGCCCTGGCTTCTTCTACCAGCCGACTGTGCTTTCCAATGTGCCGGATACGGCACGAATCATGAACGAAGAGCCCTTTGGTCCTGTTGCCCTGATTGTACCGTTCAAGGAATACGATGAAGTGATCGCCAAGGCCAATCGTTTGCCCTATGGCCTGGCTGCCTATGCGTTCACTGATTCAGCCAAGCGCGTCAAATTGCTGGGCGAACAACTGGAAGCCGGCATGATCGGGATCAACAGCTTTGCGATTTCCGTTCCAGAATCTCCGTTTGGTGGCATCAAGGAGAGTGGCCATGGCAGCGAGGAAGGCATTGAAGGACTGGAAGCCTGCCTCATTACCAAATTCATCAGTGAAGTTTGATACTACTTCCTATTCGAGCCCAGGAACCAAGTCATGCAATTTGTTGTAACCGCCATGGATTACACCGACCCGGACGCCTTGCAAAGGCGTTTGGCCAATCGTGAAGCGCATATTGCCGGAGCAAGAAAGCTGATCAAGGAAGGTCGCTTTATCAGCGGCGGCGCTATCCTGGATGCTGCCGGCCGCATGGCAGGGTCTACGCTGCACCTTGATTTCCCTGACCTGGAGAGCCTGCGCCAACTGTTGGAGCAGGATCCCTATGTCAGCGGCAAGGTGTGGGAACACATCGACATCAAGCAGGCAAAACTGTTGCCGCTGGATATCTGACTACAAGCCCGGCGCTTTGTCGGGTTGGTTTATTTACCGTGCTCCTTGTTACCGAGCTCTGCATATTTTTGCTGCTGCTCGCCAGAGGCTTCCTTCTGATAGAGGTCTTTCCACTCGGCATAAGGCCTGCCATAAACGCGCTCACGCGCCTCTTCATAGGAGATGGTTTCCCCGCGCTCTGCCGCTGCAGTCACATACCACTTGGACAAACAGTTGCGGCAGAATCCTGCGAGATTCATCAGATCGATATTCTGGACATCAGTCCGCTTATCCAGATGTTCCAGCAGGCGACGAAATACGGCGGCTTCAATTTCTGTTTTGGACATGGAATAACTCCTGCAAGATGAAATGTTGATTAGCGTCCCTACCTGGCAAAACTCAGGCTCCCGCTTTTTTTACCTTATACCCTTGTTCCTGCAACCACAGCAGCAAACGATCCCGATGCTCCCCCTGGATTTCAATGACTCCGTCCTTCAAGGTGCCACCAGTACCGCACAACTGCTTCAGTTTGCTGGCTACTTGCTTCAGATCATCTTCCGGCAAAGCCAGGCCAGTGACCAACGTGACGCCCTTGCCCTTTCTGCCCTTGGTTTCCCGACTGACGCGCACAATGCCGTCGCCCTTGGCAGGAGCTGCCGCTTTTTTGCACTGACAGGCTGCGATCGGATGTTTGCATTCCGGGCACAGCCTGCCTTTGTCGGTTGAAAAAACGGGTCTGGAATTGCTCATGGTTGCCGCTGTATTGATAAGGTGTGAAGGCATTATCCCGCATCATTGGCAGGTGACAAGCACGCCCGGTTAAAGGCAGGTGGGCAGTGCCAAGCCTGCGAATTGCACTCAAATTTTCCTGTATACTGCGCCCCCAAAGCCAGAGCGGCACTCTCTGCAAGGCGATCAGGAATTACGAACCAGCGTTTTCCCACGCTGGGCAGGACAATAAAATGAAACAGTTGTTCACTTTTGTCTTTTGGCCAGCCTTGGCAGGCTTGGTCTTTGCCTTCGTATTGTTACAAGCACCCAGGCTCGGCACGTTCATACCGGCACTCGTACCCGCTGAAACTGAGGCTCCTCTGGCCCAGGCCAACCCGGATTTCAGCAGCCTCTCATTCAACAGTGCCGTCAAGAAAGCCAGTCCTGCAGTGGTCAGCATCAACAACCTGCAACAGGTCAATCGCAAAATCAGGATTCAGCTGACACCGAACATTACGGGCCTGCGCAATTTGCCCGACCAGAACAACACACTCGGCTCTGGCGTCATCATTAGCCCTGAGGGGTACATCGTTACCAGCTACCATGTGATGTTCAATCCTGACCTGGAAATCATTCGACCGGAACAGGACATCACCGTTACGTTGAATGACGGCAGAAACATTGAAGCCAGCCTGGTTTATCTGGATGCCAAAACCGATTTGGCCTTGCTGAAAATCGCTGCAGACAACCTCACCCATCTGCAACTGCCGGAAAACAAGCAACCGCAAACTGGCGATATCGTGCTGGCAATCGGCAATCCCAGAAATATTGGCCAGTCTGCTTCGTTGGGAATTATCAGTGCGCTGTGGCGCCGTGATGACAGCTACGTAATCCAGACTGACGCTGCCATCAACCCCGGCAATTCGGGCGGCGCACTCATCGATATCAATGGCAATTTCATCGGGATCAACTCGACGATCGTGTCGGAGTCGGGCGGTTCCGAGGGCATCAGTTTTGCGGTGCCCGCGAGCAAAGCCATGGATCTACTGAAGCAGTACAGGGATCTGGCCGCGCGCTCAATGGAACCCGGTTATCTGGGCGTCAACGCAGACGGTATCTCTCTCGAGCAAGGATTGCAGGAGTACGGCAAAAACATCCAGGGCTTTCTGGTCCAGAGTGTTTCCGCGAACAGTGCCGCCGACATGGCCGGAGTTCTGGCTGGTGATGTGATCACAGCGGTTAACGACCAGAAACTGGAGATACAGGAGACAACCGACAAGGAAGCGGCCTACAAAACCATTTCCGTTATCAGCGGACAGAAACCGGGAACGCTCATCATGCTCGAGATTTTCCGTGATGGCAGAAGCACACGCTTCCCGGTCATCCTGGGCTATGGCAAACCCAGGGTCACCGATCCGAGAGAGGAAGTTGGTCAGCCGCTGGATGCTGTCAGGGATGAATTAAATCTGCCGGATCCAGGACTTGTTGCGCCGGCGCCGACCGACATAGCGCCGGAGCCTGCCAATATCCACTAGGGTTATTTCCAGTCAGGGTCACGCATTTCCGCAGAACGCGCATGTGCAGTCAGGCCCTCAGAGCGCGCCAGTATCGAGGTTGTGCCAGCGAGCGCCTTGGCGGCCGCAGCAGAGCAATTGATAATCGAAGACCGTTTCTGGAAATCATAAACCCCAAGCGCCGAGGAAAACCGCGCAGTGCCTGATGTTGGCAGCACGTGACTTGGACCCGCACAATAATCACCCAGCGCTTCTGATGTATACCTTCCCATGAAAATGGCGCCAGCATGACGGATTAGCGGCAGCAAGGTTTCCGGATTTGCGACTGACAACTCCAGGTGTTCCGGCGCAACAAGATTGCAAACTTCGGTTGCTTCCTGCAGATCTTTCACTTCAATCAGCAGCGCCCGTTTGGACAACGCAATCTCAATGATGTGTTTGCGTTCCATGCCAGGCAACAAGCGGTTGATACTGGCTTCGACCTTGCTGATGAATGCGGCATCCGGGCACACCAGAATGGACTGCGCATCTTCGTCATGTTCGGCCTGTGAGAACAGGTCCATGGCGATCCAGTCAGGATCAGTGTGGCCATCGCAAATCACGAGAATTTCGGAAGGCCCAGCCACCATGTCGATACCCACCTGCCCGAATACTGCACGCTTGGCCGTAGCCACATAGATATTGCCAGGGCCGACGATCTTGTCGACGCCAGGAATGGTTTCAGTGCCATAAGCCAGTGCAGCAATTGCCTGCGCCCCCCCCACAGTGATGACCTTGTCTACTTCAGCGAGAGCCAAGGCCGCCAGAACCAACTCATTCACAATGCCGTCAGGTGTTGGCAGCGTGGCGATGATTTCACGCACACCAGCAACGCGCGCGGGAATTGCATCCATCAACACGGTAGAAGGATAGGTCGCCTTGCCGCCGGGCACATACATGCCGACACGATCTATTGAAGTAATCTGTTGCCCGTAGACAGAACCGTCTGCGTCAGTGTACTGCCAGGATTCCTGGCGCTGTCTCTCGTGATACACCCGGATACGCTCAGCGGCTTTGCGCAGCGCAGTCGCCTGTTCTTGCGGCAGTTGCTGCAGGGCTTTGTGCAAACGCTCAGCTGGAATCACCAACTCGGATAGTTGCTTCACATCCAGCCGGTCAAAGGTATTGGTCCAATGCAATACAGCCGCATCGCCACGCGCTCTTACATCATCGATGATTAGCTGCACACGCTCATTGACGCTGGAATCAGACAACGCGTCCCACGCCAGGGCAGCCTTGAGCTGCTGGCGAAAATTCGCAGTGGAAGCCTGCAGTTTTCTGATGGTTACGGTCATGATTCAGTAGTCCTGGCAACTGGTGTTTTGGACCGGCTTTTGAACCGATCTTTTCAGCCGGCTTTTTCAGCCAAGTGCCTGCTGCAACTTCTGCAACAGTTGTTGCACCTTGTCGTGCTTGATTTTCATGGAAGCCCGATTGACGATAACGCGGGTGCTGACTTCGGCGATTACATCCAATGGTTCCAGTCCGTTGGCACGCAAGGTATTGCCGGTATCGACAATATCCACAATGCAATCTGCCAAACCCATCAAGGGAGCAAGCTCCAGCGCACCATTGAGCTTGATGATGTCGACCTGTCGGCCTTGCTCGGAAAAATAATTCTTGGCGATATTGACGAATTTGCTGGCAACCCGCAGTCGCGGTGAATCCAGTTTCGCCCCGATGGGAGCAGCCGTCATCATGCGACAATTGGCAATCCTGAGATCCAGCGGTTCATAGAAACCGCGTGAACCGTATTCAAGGATCATGTCCTTGCCTGCGATGCCGATGTCCGCACTGCCAAGCTCAACGTACGTAGGCACGTCAGATCCGCGAATAACCATCAACTGCACATCAGGTACGGAGCAATCGAAAATCAGTTTGCGGCTTTTGCTTATATCTTCCGCAGGAATGATCCCGGCTTTTTCCAGCAAGGGTAATACTTCATCCAGGATGCGCCCTTTGGTTAGCGCAATTACCAGTTTCTGATCTGACATGATCTTTCTCAGGAAGGTAAACGTCTGATTTTGGCACCCAGCAATTGCAGTTTTTCCTCAATGCATTCGTAGCCGCGATCAATGTGGTAGATACGGTCAACGACCGTTTCACCATCGGACACGAGGCCGGCAATAATCAGGCTCGCGGAGGCACGCAAATCGGTCGCCATGACCGGAGCGGCTTTCAGTGAGGGTACGCCGCGGAAAATCACGGTATTACCCTCGACCTTGAGGTCTGCGCCCATCCGGTTCATCTCATGCACATGCATGAAGCGGTTCTCGAATACTGTCTCGGTAATCGAGCCGGAGCCATCTGCAATCGCATTAAGGGCCGTGAACTGCGCTTGCATGTCAGTCGGAAATGCCGGATAGGGTGCAGTAATCAGCGACACTGCCTTTGGGCGCTGCCCCTGCATGTCCAGGCTGATCCAGTCTTCGCCAATTTCGATGATGGCGCCCGCTTCTTCCAGCTTGCTCAGTACGGCTTCAAGAATGGAAGGCCTGGTATCCTTAACCTTGATCCTGCCACGAGTTGCAGCTGCGGCAATCAGGTAAGTACCGGTTTCGATGCGATCAGGCATCACCGCGTATTCACAACCATTGAGTCTTTCCACACCATTGATAGTGATGGTGGCAGTGCCGTCACCAGTAATGTCTGCGCCCATTGCCCTCAGGCAGTTCGCCAGATCCACGACTTCAGGCTCACGCGCTGCGTTTTCGATGATAGTCTGCCCGTGTGCAATCGCAGCGGCCATCATGATGTTCTCGGTTCCAGTCACCGTCACGATATCCATGAGGATATGTGCGCCTTTCAGGCGCTTGCCGCGCGTACTGGCCTTGATATAACCATCTTCAACGGTAATGGCAGCTCCCATTTTCTTCAGTGCAGCCAAATGCAGGTTCACCGGGCGACTACCGATGGCACAGCCACCGGGCAAGGCTACTTGCGCTTCGCCGAAATGCGACAACATTGGACCCAGCACCAGGATCGAGGCACGCATGGTTTTCACCAGCTCATAGGGGGCGTTGAAACTTTTGATGGTACTGCTCTGGATCTCGATCTTGAGTTTCTCACCCACTACCGATTCGACCCCCATGCAGCCGAGCAGCTCCAGCATCGTGGTAATGTCGTAGAGGTGCGGCAAATTGCCGATAGTGACCACATCCGGGGTCAGCAACGCAGCTGCCATGATTGGCAGTGCAGAGTTCTTGGCGCCAGCAATACGAATTTCGCCGTTGAGCTGCAAACCACCCTGAATCACGAGTTTGTCCAAAATTTCCTCCACCGGTTTTCCGGTTTATGCGCTGCGTTGGGTGCTGGATAACCGGCGTGTTTTTGGCCTGGATCCGGCCTGCTGTATTCCGATCGACTTATACTTCGGCCGGGGTTTTCAGGATCATATTGACTGCGTGGATGGCACCGCTGCTGATATGGTCGTTCAAAATCTTGTAGATGGCCTGCTGCCGCTTGACGCGGTTAAGCCCCGCGAACACGTCAGAAACGATTTCGACCTGATATTTGCCATCTCCACCCAGTACGGTGATAGCTGATTCGGGCAGGGCCGCTTCCAGCAAGCGACTTATTTCGGATGTTGTCATTGCCATGATATGTCACCTTCCTGCGTTATTGCTGAGTGACCATCCAATTGGCAATCACCTTGTCTATGTCGTAGTTGTTGCTCATCATCAGGCTGTCGAACTGTGCGTAGTATTGCCTGCGCAGATTGACGCCTTCGACGTAGAGATTTTTCAATTTCCAGACCCTGTCTGCATTGAGGAACATGGTGTACTGGATTTCGATGCGGCTGCCGTCATCGGCCTTGATGCTCATGCGCACATTGGTGGAGTTCTCAGGCTCTGCCGGCGGCTCTGTCATCGGCAGGATTTCATAATCCACTCCGCCATAGGAGACCAGGGCACTGCCATAAAAATCGATCAACGAGGCCTGGAAGACGTCGGAAAACCGCTGCAGCTGCTCCTCGGTTGCACCATTGGGTCCAGTGCCATATTTGGCCATTACCCCGCGAGCTACTTCCCTGAAATCCACGAATTCCACTAATTGCTCGCCCACCTTGTTGAAATAGGCTGCACGATCCGTCTCGTACAGGGGCTTAATGGTTTCCATCGCTTCCAGCAGACCGCGCACATATCCGTCCACGGCCGCCTCTGCGCTCATTTCAGCCGCATTAACCTGCAAAATACCCAACGCCAGGGTGCAGGCCAGCAGTGCTCGTCTGCTCATACGCATCATTGTTTCATCTCCAGGGAGGTTCGGGATTTTGCCGTAACCTAAAAACGCGATGATTTTACCTCAAAGCAGGGTTGGCCCCAAGCTTGAGCTGCAATTTCTTCTGCCGAACACGTCAACTTGCAAAGCTACCCAAAGCTCTTTCTAATTGGCATCATCCTCCGAAGTGTCCAGATAGATACTCCGAAGTGTCCAGATAGATACTCCGGCGCGCCTGAGCAGCAGCTGAACAGGCGCGCCGGGAATTGTTTTCATCAT
>Ga0209246_10000537_pt1 | contig 16001 bp, 5 predicted proteins | sample LauGreSpBDMM15SN_2_FD_187560 | JGI IMG/M metagenome (GOLD analysis project Ga0209246, IMG submission 187560) | Freshwater lake microbial communities from Lake Michigan, USA - Sp13.BD.MM15.SN (SPAdes) (version 2) | ecosystem: Environmental > Aquatic > Freshwater > Lake | place: Lake Michigan, USA...
ACAATATTAAGTACTGTTCCCTGAGTAAAAGCGTGGTGAAAATTTATTATTCGACCTTTACCACCATAATCAGTGGTACTACCGCCGCCGCTGGCCCCGCCGTCACCCCAACCACCTGCCGACCCTGCGAGTTGAAAACTGTAAGTTGCTGTTTTCGGAACAGTCCATTGTTGATAGCCTAAGTATGTCATGGTAAAATAAGAAGAATTTTCATCCCAAGTTGTACTGTACGCACTACGACAGTTAGAAAGGGTTGGCCCTTGTTGGACAGTCGAACCGTCACCGCCAGCACCTGCAGTTGTAAAAGTGTGCGAAGTGAAAGCATATAATTCAGCCGCTGTTGTTGAAACTGCACTACTTGGACTACTTGCAGGACTAGTTCCAATAGCATTAGTCGCAGTAACTGTAAAGGTGTAGCTTGTAGATGCTGTCAAACCAGTAACAGTTAATGGGCTAGATGCACCAGTTGCAGTTCCACCAGCTGGACTTGATGTGACAGTAAAGCCAGTAATTGCAGAACCACCATTATTAGCTGGTGCGCTAAACGACACACTCATCGTGGTCGCGGTTGCACTACCTGCACTTACTCCTGTTGGTGCGTCAGGCGGACTTGCGCCTGCGCCACCAATCATCATGTTTCGTATAGACATATTAAGTTAAACCTCCGCCGTTGATTACGAACTCTCCAGAAGCAACGCATAGAACAGTACATACGCCACGTTGTGCAAGAGTTCTATTGCCTGTGCTTGCTGTGCCAGCTTGTCTCAATGTCACACTAGTACCTTGAGTAATTGTGATTGAAGAACTTGAGTTGTTATAGATTGTAACGTTATCACCAACTGCAAATACACCAGTATTAATCGTTACACCTGCCGTAGTGTTAATGAATCTGCCAACGTCAGCGGCTGTTGCTGTGTATGAAGTAGACTGTGCATTCTGTGGCAATGTTCTTAAGTTACCATATGCATCAAAAACATAGTCACCAGAGTAAATTTTACCTGCGACACCAAGACCACCAGCAACTGTCAACGCACCAGTCGTAGAACTAGAAGATGCTGTAGTGTTTGCAACGTTAGCTGAACCAACAACTAGTGGCGCAAAAGTTAAACCTGCTGTGCCGAAGTTGACTGTGTTAGCTGGTGTCGCAGTTAAGTCTGAGAACAATTTGTAAACTTTATCTGTTGCGTCACGTACAAGACCAGTGAACTTTGTTGTTGCGCCTTCTTTGAACTCACCAACTGTACCTAAGTCAAGAATGTCGGATGCATTGTTTGCACCAAGGAACACGATAGGGTTTGTAACAGATAGTGAAGATGTTGAAACTGTGTTACCAGAACCTTGCAAGCTAATCGCACCAGTAATTGTTACGTTACCACCAACGTTCAAGTTACCAGCAAGACCAATACCACCGCTAACAACTAACGCACCTGTTGTTGTGCTAGAAGAGTTTGTTGGAATGTTGATAGAAACTTTAACACCTGGTGTAATTTCTACTTGAGTATTACCAGTCGAGAAACCACCAGCACCTAAAATAATTTTGTTAGATGTGCCGTTAGCACCTGTTCCAATAATTAAGTCACCAGTACCTGTACTGCCTGCAGGTGCTTCATAGAGAAGATATGCGTCATCTTTCTTTGTCAATGCAAAATCTGGATCATTATAGTTAGAACTATTGATACCCATTGAGACCCAACCAGAGTCTGTGTTACCCGTATTATTCATTGCAATGAATTCTGAGTATGCTAATGTACCAGTGCTTTGGTTAACAACCGCTACGTCAATCGCATCGTTAGAAGATGCGGCGCCGATGAATGTGTGTTTTGCTTCATCAGAATTAGCTTCTGTCAAAAATCCTGTAACTTGAGAACCTGATTGAACAGCACTTGATGCTTTAACTGTTGCCACAGAAACGTTTGCAGTCGCACCAGAAATTGTTCCGTTTGATGCAGTAATAGTTAACTTGTCAGTATTGACTGTGACATTTCCAATCAATGAGGATGTTCCACTAACAGCTAGATTACCAGATGTGAGTGTATTCGTTGTTGTATTGAATGTCAATCCAGAATCGTCTACAATCAATCCAGCTGTTCCAACAACTGGCACTCGTCCAGCAGTTAGTGATGCTGATGTGAGATTCGTGATTGCACCATTAGTTGAAGAGATAGATGTTGCAGTAAATGTTGTTGCAAACAGCGGAACTCTAGTTGCAACTTCAGCAGTTAATGCATCTACCGTATTTGCGGCGTCATTATATGACTGTCTGAATTCGTTAAACGTGTTTGATAACGCTACTTGTGATGGTGTTGTCATGGTTATTCTCTCTCTTTAGTAATTTTTAATAATAGATGTTTGATTTCGCCGAGGTCTGACTTGATTTTGTCAACTTCTCCACGAATCAATGCGATTTCGTTCGTACTCTTATTTATATCAGAAATTTTTCTTTTCTGGATTTTATACTTTAAGAGAGAATCAATATCCGTATTTAGAATTGCTTTAGAATTCCTGTCTCTCTCTGTGAACCCACGGACAGGTTCGGCAATTAGAATTTTTTCTACTATCATGCTAGTGCAATTCCTCTCAAATCTTTAACTTTTGATGCGAAACTTGGATTGCCAGACAAGAAGACAATCTTAATTGCGAAATACTTGTATCCTTGGAATGTTCTTCCATCAGGTGTTGTATATGCAACTACATTATTTAGAACACGGAAAATGTCTTGGCTAGAAGCAACTGTGGAGAATGCAGACTCAACTGTCAATGATGTGTTATTTGCAATCGTAGAAACCACACGTTCTGTTCTAGCAGTACCGACAGCAATTGTGTCGCCAATTTTCAAGTCTTCAACGAAGCGAGTAGATGTGCCAATAACCGTTGTTGATACGTTGGAGATTGCAACTGTGCCAGCAAGTAATTCAGAACCACCAGTTTTTGCTACAGATGGAACAACATACTTTTCTTCTTTGTACTCATTTTGATTGAGTGTAAACGTTTCTGTTCCAACCAATTCCATAGGAGTATAGAATTTATCGTCAAACGCATCTGTGTCGTTTTCGTTCAACAACTTAACATAAACTTTAATTGAAGTTCCTGGTGGACGATTGATCTTCAAATAAGTAACTAAATCTGCGGCTTCAAATCCGTCATTCAACGTCACAACTTTAGTGATGTATCTAGACTGTGAAGAATATGGTCCAGTTGGATTTTCTTCATTGCGAGTTGTCATTGCTTGACTGACTGCATTTGATGTAGTAAAGTTGTTTACGACAGTTAAAACTGTATTACTTGTTACTGAAGAAACTCTGCGGTATTCGTCACCGAAATATGCATATTCACCAGGGAATACTTGTGTTAGGAAAGTTGTGCCAGTGCCAATAACAACATTATTGCCAGAAGCGTATTCAACTGTTCCGTTTACGGCTGTGCTGTCTAAATTATTGATAACGTTTTTATCAAAGTGAAACAAAATATTTTCATTATCGATGTATGGCGTAATAAACTTATTGCTTGTAGACAATGTTGCTCTTACTTGCAAAGATTTAAATCCACTTGTTGTTTCTGAAGCCGTAGTAGAAATTTGTTTTCTAGAACGCAATACCAATCTTTCATAATTCTTAATTGTAGTATAATCAGAATCAACTGCAAATGAACTGTCAGCAGTCTTGATATCATACGTAATACTTGTTTCAGGAAGAACTTGATCGCTAATAGCTGGAGTCAATGCATCGTAAGTAAATGCAGTTGTTTGTGGAATATTAGTCCAATATGCAATTTTACTTGAAGTATCGAATTCTGCAACTCTCATTGTGAATTTCATATCAATGTTTTGTTTTGCTGTCCATGTTCTATCCGTTTGAGATGTGAATAATACTCCGCTATTATATGCTTGTTCAATTCTAGTCTGTTTGTCTGGATTAGTAATGTCAATTGCACCTAATTCGGCAACCCAAATTGCAAAATCTGGATCATTATTGTCTGGCTTAACAGCAAAACAATACTCATTACCAGGACTCAAATAGATAGGATTTCTAAATGTAAATTTAGTTGCTTTAGACGCATCCTCACTAATTAAAATGTTCTTGTTGTTAACAAGTGCCTCGTCTGTCATGCTAATAAATTGTGGAGATGGAAATCCATTTTCCATTTCACGAATTTGAACGCTAACATTTCTAGTGTCTTCTTGTGATTTTGTTCTAAAAAACAGATCAATAGAAGTTAAATAGAATCCTTTTGTAAATGTATCTGGATCAACATAAAAACTTTGAGACAATGGATCAGTATTTCCTGCAGGCGCAGGTTGAGGAATTGCAACTCTATTTGTTTCAACTGTTTGTTGGGAAACAACTCTCTTACCCAATGGTTTAATATTATTTGCGCCATTAAATATTACGTTATACGGGCGAGAGTTAATCGTGAATGAACCAGTTGTTTGTAAAATTCCTTGTGAGTAAATTATATTTCTTGCACTAGTTAATGTTGTGCCATCTGAATTCGTAGGGCTGTCTGTGACTTTGAATTCACGTTGACCTGTAAAAAATTTACCTGCTGGAACTTCAAACAACAAGAAAATTTCATTGTTTTTAACAATAAATGGTTGTGATAAAGATCCATCGGCAATAGCTTTCCAAGTAACGTTTTCGTCACCAAGAATCGGTCCATCACCAGCAACAGTAGATGGAATAAACTTGTCGTTCAATGTTTCTGCTGTAGTAGATGCACCAATTAACTGAATTTGATAGCAATTTGCAGTAACGTTGACGCCATCAAAGAATGCATAAACTCTAGAATTATTTTTTAATCCTTTAGCACGAATAACAAACTCACGTTTACGCATTCTAAGTGCGGCTTCAACTTGAACAACTCTATCAAACTTAACGTCTTGTGTAGACGATGTTGTTTGATTGCCTGCGGCTAATTGATTATATGCATCTTGTGTTACTGTACGCAATGCTGTAGTAACATTAAATTGACCAACTTGCGTTGTGCTTTGATTTGTGTCTGTTGTTGTCTTTTGACCAGTTGGACCACCAAGCCATTTTTGATTTAGTGGTGCAACTTCTGTATTCCATGCTTCAACTAATGCTTTCCAGTTATCTGCACCTTGGTCATCATTGTAAACAACTGATTTTGTAGGATCGTTTGTAGTCTGAAAGAAATTGTCTGTGAATGGTACAGCGATTAAGTCACCATTCCAAATAAAGTTTAATTCTTCAGCAAGTCTTAATTGTCTAGATGCTTTATCTTGTTTTAATCCCTTTGCTTCAACTTCAGTATACGGCAACATAATTTTGTTGCCAGAATTTTTAGTTGTTGTTGAAAGAAAAGGCGCCGTAGTAGAATAACGAAGACCAGCAGTCTTTGTATTGTCCTGTAAACATGTCAATAATTTATTTTTCTTATCAATAGCACAATCTTTACCATCATTAGACGTAGATGCTACAGCCCAACCTGTAAATGGATCAACAAGAATACCATTCTTAAATCTGTCTATTCCATCATTATCTAATTCTGTGGTGTCAGTCGCTTGCTTCTCCAAGAAACTCAATGCAGTAAAGTATTCAAGTCTTTCAAGTCTTTCATTTATTCTTGCAACATCACGCATAGTAAATCGTTTGTTTTTCAACAATCTAATTGTTACATCTGATGGCAATGAAGGATATGCTGGAATATTAAGTTCAGCAATTTCTAATGTGTCTGGCTTAGTTGGTGGAGATTCTGCTCTCTGATTACCAGCTTGTGCTGGAACACCATCGTTGATGCCAAACACACCAGCATTATTAATGTATACTTTAGCAATTCTGCCTTTGTAGTAAATCAAATCTGCGTCAAAGTCAGACCCAGATTCTGGAATACGTAATCCGAATGTGGGTATTTGATATGTGCCAACATCAATTGGATTCAAAGATGTATTTGCAGTTTTGATTGGTCTAAAGTCAATAGAATCACGAAGCCTAAAAACTCTCTTAGTCGTAGGACTTGTGAATATAGGAATGTCGCCAGTTGTGATTGTAGTATTTGATGTTGCATCATCATCAACTGGATATGAATTGACTGACGTATATCCAACACCCTGAGATGTATCGTGTGTAAAGTGGTCAAATACTGCTAACAATCTACCTGTTGGAACATAACCAGCAACTGGTGTAATTGTTCCGTGTTCGTATGCATAGTCACGTTGTCCGTTATCTAACACATAATTTGCAGTAACGTCTGTATTTGCTGTAGTAGCGGCAATTCCAAATGATGATGACTGATAAACAGCGTGTAACTGATATATGTCACCAACACCTAAACCAAACGGACCAGACAACAAATTTGGATGTGTGTTTGGTTGGATATTTGCATGTGTTTGGAAACTTAATGTTTTAACTTTTTCTCTAGCACTTGCTCTATCCATAGATGTAATAACATCAGCAGTGAATGTTGCATTTTCTTGAACATCAATAGATGCAGTACCTGGAGAAGTAACACTAACTGTTCGTGTGCTTCCTTTTCCGCCATTTGCAGAAAGAGACAAAATTGTTCCTGATGGAAGAATTTTAGTATGTGCAACGCCAGTAGCACCAGCACCATGCGCTGTTGCCAAAGTTAATGCTGTAGAACTTGCAATGGATGCAATTCTATGCGTAGTAGTTGATCCAATTTTAATTAGATCGCCGACATTGTATTGTGATGTGAATAGTGTGCCACTGCCTGTAACAGCAGTAGATGATGCACCCACAGTGACAGTGCCCGTCAACGCAGATGTTTCTACGTTTGCGCCAGCATTGTTAACAACAACCATGTAGAAATCATTTTTCTGTGTCGCATTTAATGTGTCTGTGCCAACAAACGTTTCTGTAACAGCATCAGTCGCAATTGTAGCTACACCAGAAGAGAATGAAACAGTAAATTTCTTTTTAAATCTAAAAGCAGTTTCAACGTTTTCTGATGAATCACGGACAGTTTTAATTGCATCATATGGCAATGGAAAAATCATTGTGCCAAATGATGTTTCTTGCAAAACAGCACCGGCAGTTGTTGTCACAATATCAGCAAATCGTTTTGGTGTTGCAGAATCAAAAACAGAACGAACGTCTTTAAAATCTTTTCCTGAATTCATTACAATATCGTACAAGTACAAATAGTATCTTGCATCAGCAGTGCCTTTAACACCACTCACATATTCAATAGAACGAACTCTTGCAGTACCAATTGCACTACCGGCTGCGGTTGCAGTTGAGTGCGCTAAGTTTGTAATAACTTGCTGTGGTGTATCGTATAGATCAACAGTAGTTGATTCCATAATGTCCCATGCACCAACAACTTCTTTGACTTCAATATATTGTCCATAATTGATTTGTGTTTTAGTCTGTTGCACATAAGCTGTGCTAAGACCCTTTTCAATTTCAATTGGAGTTTTTGTGATAATTTGATTTCTATAACCAGACACATAGGATGTGAATGGATCAACTTCAACCAAAAGCAAATCTGAATTACCACCTTCAGCAGAAGTATATCTGCCTGCATTGTCACCAGTCAACAAATGTTCACGAACAAAAACAATCGGATCAGACAAAGTATAATTGCCAGACTCTTCTTGTGTACGTTTTGCAAGAACTTCTTCTAATTTGCTGTCTACCGTAATTGCTTTTCTTTTTCTAGTAACACCATCTTCAATTTCTGTAATTGTGATGAATTCGTTTTCATCTGTAGTTACCGCATCTAACGCAATTTTTGTTAGAGTTGTATCAATCTTGAATCTATCTGCTCCAGGCGCCTGTGCGTTGGGTGTGCCTTGTGCATTGTCAACAAGACTTTGATCTTCAATGTAATCAACAAAAGATTTGTTTGGAACTAATCCAATTCTATAAGATGGTTCGTTTGAATACTTATCAAGAATAATTGTTTGTGTGGAATGTTTAACAAAATGGTCTGCAACATATACGACACCTTCAGAAACAGTAATCTTAGAGCCGTAGTTATAAATTTGTTGCGTTGCAAGGCCTTCGTCAACAACATTTCTTACTGCATTTGTTGCCGCGGCTAATGCATATGATCTGCCTGTTGTGTTTGCAGTAAAGATAGTTTCAGAATTTGCAAATGAAGTATTTGAACTTTGGTCTGAAACATTTGTTATATTAAGCACTTGATTTGCACCAGTGCTTAATGTCGTGTTTGCTGTTGTCGCAGTTAATGTTCCGGTTGTGTTTGAAACAAAGATTTTAATTGCACCAGAAATTGGGTCTGTATAAAATGTCTCAATCGTAGCAGTATTACCCGTTGAAAAAGTAATTGTGTTTCCTGTTTGAAGCGTAGATGGCGCAACGTTTACTGTAAGAACTTGCGTTCCATTTGTTGCATAACTAATAAACAATGTTTTTGGATCATCACCATCAATATCAGTAACTAGCCCAGAGTATGCTTTGATACCGCTGTTTGCACCGTAAATTATGCTACCAACAAAATTTGCAACAGCAACGGTGCTACCATTATAAGTAGGCTGAAGTTTGACGAAACTTAAATTTAAATCTAGATTTTGTTCACACCCGTCAACTAGTGCGCCTTGCTTGAAAAAATATTCAGCAAAGCGTCTAGTCTGCACTTGTTGAAGAGTTTGTGCTTGTGTGAGTTCTCTAGCCTGAACAGCACGTCCAGGACGATAGAGAACTCTTACAAACTTCTTATCTTCATCATAATCATCAAAGTATGGACTGGTGTCTAAGTCCACACCACCAGGATTTGTATTTGCCATTTATTTTCAAACCTACGTTTTTTTAAAATTAAAATTGAATGATTAGTTTAACGTCTTCAATTTGGTCAGCCGCTCTAGAGATTGGCACACGATTTTCAACATAGATAATGTCGCCGCTATATGGTTGTAAACCTGGAGTTGTAATAACTGCAATTGTTCCAGAAGCGGCTGATGTGCCACCAGAAACGCTTGCTGTGTTAGCGAACGGAAGGTTTAACGGCAACGTAGTGAACAAGTTAGGTGTTGTAAATTCAACAACGCTTGCTGTGTTAGATCCGCTAGTGACAGTTTCATCTAGTGTAAATGTGCCAGAGATGCTGGACAACTGATACTTAAATGACTGTCTGAAAGAAGATGCAACTGCTCTTGTAGTTGTGCCATACAAGTACGGATCACGAACGATACCAACTTGACGGAATTCGTTAGCTGTAGAGAATGTATTAGATTCTGTGCCGTCTAAACGAACGTTAAGCATGATGTACTTGCCACCAAGTTCTTCAACTGCATTAGATCCGTGACCACCTTTTGGTGAGATTACAGCAGTGGCGGCAGCGGCACCAGAAGCAAACGTAACTTGCGCTCTTGTGTATCCTGTACCTGGTGCTGTAATCGTAACTGCGGTAACAACACCCGCAACAATTGTAGAGTTAGCTGTAGCGCCTGTACCATCACCTGCAATAGTAACTGCTGGAGCGGAACCATAAGCAGAACCACCTGATGTTACGTTGACAACGTGAATACCACCATCGATTGCGGCCGCTTGAACATCCCACTGGTCTGTGCCATCATCCGAATCAAGTTTTTGCACTGGAATATAGTCATTTGTCAAAAATTTCAACGCTTTAGCAGTTGTGACTGTGTACATGTATTTCCAGATGTATCCGTCAGCGGCTGTAAATGGCGTTGTAGATACACCTGTTGGCTTTGTCGTTGATGCTGTTCCGCCGGCATTCTTCAAAACTTTATACACATTAAAGTCTTCAGTAATTACATAAAAATCGTCAGACTCAAGCAAGTTTGTGTCTTGGTCATTATATGCATCATAAACTGTGCCGGATGTCCAATTATATCTTGGAATAGCGTGTGTTACGTCAGCAGTAGTAATACGCTTGGCCGCATACATGTCACGCCATGGCGTGTACTCAACGTTTGCTGTCGAGTTTACTGGTGTTGGTGGGTTATTATCGTCTGGGAATGCCGTGTTCTTACCGATGAACAAATACATGATAGTATTTGATGTTTCAGAAAATGCTTCAGCGAACTGTTCTGCATTGTGTACTCTGAATTTTGTGGTTACAATTGATGCCATGTGGTTTTCTCCTTGTGAATATTGTACTTAAAGTTGTTTTTCATTTACTTATTTATACAAAGTTTTTTGAAATTTTGTTGATTTTGCGCTTGTCTACCATTATTTAGGGGGCTATTTTATGCTGGAATCCTGTATGCAACAACACCACTAAATGGGCTTGCTGGTAATCTATCTGTTATCATAAATGTGGTATTTGCAATGCTCTCTACTATGAAATACTCATTGTTGGCAACAAATACACTACCCACAGCAAAGCCGAGCGGCAAAGACTCGTTAGAAAAGTCTGTTCCAGAACCAATTACTATCGAAGCTAAACCTGAAAGTAACGAATCATCAATCACATCGATTGCAGTTGTGCTAAATGTTGAAAGCGATAATGTATTAAATCCTGCATTTGCAGAAGAAACTGTTCCCGCAATCTTTGCATATTTTATATAATTAGACTTAGTATATATTGTTGGGAATATTGTACCAAAAGTTTCCAAACTCAATGGCCTGTCATAGAACGTTCCCGATATTAATAAATCTCCAATTGCTTCAATTGGAATTCCATCGTATGGCAGAGAGTGGCCGTCAGTAGGACTTGCTATATCAAGTATAAATTCGCCTCTGAATATGTCAGTTGAAGTTGGCTTCGCCGCTTGTCCTTCTGCGTATGGAGACGGAGACATTTTGACTGTCGCATCGTATACTTCACCCAAAATTGCATCGAATCTAATATCAGATAATGTAGATATTGGTGTTGAAGAGTAGTCTGACAACAATTCATCATTATACAACTTGTATTTAAATCCATGTCCTTCAGCACGTACAACGATTTCTCTATCTACAGATAGATTGTTCAATTCAACATTAGTTACAGGTAACTGTTTAACGTATTCGTGATATATTCTTGGGAATCTGAAGCCTAAAGTTTCAAGTGTCGATGTTTCAAATGTTGTTGAAATTCCTTCATATGCCGATTGGGGTGTCACATCGGTAAATGTGCTACTACCAACTTCACTAATAATTACATCACTCAATGCAACATCATATAATGATATGATATTAAGTGCTGAACCTTTTGCTGGTAAAACAGAAGAGAATGCAATACTAACTTCTCCGCGCATATCGGACGCATCATTCGGCCCATATATAAAATCGTCAAGTTCAATATCTTGTAATGTTGATATTGAATCCGATGAGAATTGTTCAATTAAAACTTCGCCATATCTCTTTAGTTGAATTGCGTGTCTACCAACAACAAATTCTCTTTTAACGTCTACTGTTGAAGTGTCTGTCGTTGTTACTGATAATTGTTTAACGTATTCTTGATATTGTTTTGGCTGTGAATTGTATACTGTTCCAAACGTTGAAGTTTCGTATGTTGCTGATAGTCCTTCATATACACTCTGAGGTATAATATCATTAAACGTTTCGTTTAAGACTTCATTGATCGCAACATCACCCAAATCAATTTTGTATAGATAAATTAAGTTTTCGGCAGATGCAATAGATTCTGGTTTAATAAAAGAAACTATAATATCAGCTTCAACATTAATATCAACTAAACTTGATGGCAATACAATAAATTCATCGAAAAATGTATTTGCATGTGTTACGATAGGAAGTTCGGCAAACTCAGACAATAAAACTGAGCCATACTTTTTCAACGTAATTGCATGATTTGTTAATACATATTCTTTACTGATGTTGAGAGATGATGTTTCAACAACTAATACAGGCAACTCACGTTGCATTTCAGTTGACATAGATACGCCAACATCATTGAGTGTAAGGAAGATTGGTATTTCAGTATCAATGTCCAAATCTTCAGTAACAATAATAGATTCTAAAACTGGTATTGTTCCGCTAACAGCAAATGTTTCGTATTTGAGTCTTGTTGTTGTTGATAGAGTAGAAACGTCAATCGTATTGTCGATGAATAAGTTCAATATAGATTGATAAGCTGGATTCTCAGAATATGAATCACTAAATCTTACGTCTTGCAAAACAGAAATTGGTGTTGATCCAAAGTCATCACCATATACACCAAATGGTGTCAGAGGCAAACTGCCATATGTATTTTGGCCATAAGCAGGAACAATATCGAATTTTGAAATAACAAATTTTGTTGTCGGTAATGTAGCAGAATTTGAAGTTACATCTAATTCAAATGGAGTCTGAATAATAAATGAATGTCTGATATCGTCTTGATTGATTACAACACCAACATCTGTGATTCCTGTTTCTTCATCACCTTCAGAAACCAAGTGTATAACATACTCTTGAACATCCAACAGGTCTGTGCTAATATTAATGAGTGGTGCTTCAACTTTAATTGTCCAATTAATACTAGAGAATTCATACTCTGCACCTACAGTAAGATGCGTGAATATCTGAACAAGCATTCTGTGAATGTCTGCATTATTAATCAGTTCTGCATGAACGTCAAGATCGTTAAGAATCTGAATCTCACCAAAGTATATGAGTCCAGCAGGGTGGATGATTGATTTTAATGTATCTGAATACGTTTGAAAAGTTAATCCACTCTTGATAACATAAGAGTAATCTTGATAGTAGTATGAGTCTTGAATAATTTTGTAATCAATTTTACCATCATCATCTAGAAAAACACCTTCTCTAATTCCTAAACCAGAAATGACTGGGCTTAGTATTGCGTTTCCGTCACCAATAGTGGCCGCTGACGCATTGGCCGCACTATAGTCGATACCAAAATTTGTAATTTCAACAGCACGAATAGAACCAATACCAGTAATATTGTTTGAAGTGTCTACGCTAACGTTTGCACTTGTACCTTGAATGCCTGTTGCAATTAAGTTTGCGCCAGCACCAGTTGTAGATGCAACCGAGATAAGTGGAAGCAAACCCGGTGTGTAACCATCGCCAAAATCTGTTAATTCAATACGTTTGATTGGACCTTTTACTAACCAGTCTTCATTTTTAATAATGTCGTAGTAACTACCATCAGCCTTCATTTGAAATCCATCTTCAAACAGAAGATCGAATGTTGTGGTTTCTACAACCGATGCAATGATACCTGCACCACTATTGCCTGCATGAAGGCTGGTAATGATAAGTGTATTGCCAACACCATAATTGGTACCAGCATTTGAAATTGTAATTAACTTATCAGACAATAATCCTAAAGATGCGATGGTTGTGTCTTGTAGTGTGATAGAAGGTTTCTTAAAATATCCTTCACCTCTATTGAGAACAGATACTTCAGAAATTTCACCAACAGTAAATGTGTTTGCGCCAGAAGTTACGCTGTATGTGTTTGCAAGCGCAGTGACTTGAACAAGAAATCCACTACCACCAGTTCCGCTATTGTCAATAGTTGCGTTAGTATTTAATTGATATCCATGTCCAACTGTATTTACTTTTAATGCACTAATCGGAGATTCTTTAATTGATGAAACTTTAGCTTGTGCCTCTGAGCCATTACCAGTAATTGTAATAACATCGCCGTCTTCGTATCCAGAACCGCCATCAACAATTGTGACACCCGATACAATACCATAAATTGTTGTGATAAGATTATCATCATCAATGTCTTCAATGTCTTCACCCGCGGCAAATGTTCCACTCACAAGTTTGAGTGTCATCTCAGCGACTTCTAACGAACCAATAAAGAATTTTTTGATATCAACTACGTTTGCAAGAACACCAGAAGTCTGCCCACGAATAGTTTTATTTAAATATAAAAAGATATCTCTAGAGAAAGGTGTACCAGTTGCATCTATACCAACAGCTACAGCTTCTGTTCTAATGATTTGTGTCTTTTCAAAGTTACCATCAGATATACGGAGAACATCTTCTCCTGGATAATAGAAATCAACACTTTCATTGTATAAAAGTTTGAATAAGAATCTGTAAGACTGTTCGTTACTCTTAGATTGGAAGAATTCTCTAAATTTTGATGCAATTAATCTTTTATTTCCATAATATGTTATTGGAATACTAGGATATAATTCTTCTCTCAAATAATCTACATAAGTATCTATTGATGTTTCGATATTACGATAGTCTAATAATTTTCCTGATCTGCGTACAACATTATCTACAACAGAACTTATTTTTGCGGTTGCACCAGAAGTTTGACCAGTTACAGTTTCATATAAATTAAACGGAACTCTAGTCTCAATCGAAACGATTAAATCGTTAGCAATACCAATCTCTTTAATTTTTGCAGTTGCACCTACAGTTGCACCAACTATAGTTTCACCACGTTGAAATGTACCAACTTTGTCAGTAAATTCAATTTTTGAAGTTTGCATCCACTCATAGTATGCCTTCATAAACAACAAAAACTTTTCAGAATCGGCCGCAAGGTCTCCTGAAAGTATTGTCTCTATACCAAATGATGGTTTGAATTTAGAATCTGACATTTTTATATGTTTATCTTGCTACCAAACTAAGGGAATTATCGTCAACCATAGTTATGTCAATGTCGGTAGCCCGAATTGATAATATTTGACCTCTTAACGGAAGAATGTCTTTATTTTGAGGCGCCGCAGTTATTTTTAATGTTGTTCCGCCATCATTAAATGAAGTTGGCGCAAAGTTTGTTAAAATAATTTTACCTGTAGTATAGTTGATTGATCCAGCATTAACAGACACAGGAATATTTTCAATACCTAACACTCTGTATATACGAATTATGCCATTGTTATCTTCTAAGAAGCAATTTGAGAATCCACCAAAAGTAAATGAGTTAGATGTGACTTTGTTACCAACACCATTTGGATGGGTTGATGGTCTACCATTTGTTGCATTGTCAATTGCATTTGAGAAATTGATCTCATATCTTGTGCCAACGCCTAATTGAACGTCAAGTTCTTTTCTCATTTGTGCTGTAGTCACGCTACTTAAGATTGATCTTTCAGAAACGTCAATTAGTCTAGATAATTTAGAATATCTAAAGTAAGTTCCGAATGTGTCTAAGTCTGTTAAACTATAATTTTGAATCGTAGCCAATACTAAAGATTTAACAGAGTCAGCAGATAGAGATGTTTTTTTCGCATCGTAATTGACTGACGTACTTACTTCAATGTAGATGTAATCGGGATCAACAATTTCGGTCTGTATCGTTAAAACTTTTTTAGGTTTAATAACAGAATTTATTAAATTTATTTTTTCTGTTGCAGTTAACACATCACCTGTTGTTGGCTTAATTGCAATGAATACTTTTCCAAATGTTGGCGGATCATTATCTTCACCACCCCATACGACAACAGAGTTGACAGTTGGTTGACTTAACAGTAATGATTTGTAATCTTCAGCAGTCACCACACGATTCTGTGCTTCATATGATTTTGGAGCATTGAATTTTATCTGTGCTGGTGTTTCTCTGTTTGCGCCACCCACGGCTGGATCAGTAGCAGTAAATGTTGCAGTAAGAACACCTGCAATTGAATCGGAATATGTGAGTGCATTTATATCATTTGCCAATGCGCCACTAGAAACCAAATATCTAATCACAACAATGTTTCCATTGTCTAGTGCAACACCAAATGTGCCTTCACCAAATTTTATTTCGTACTGTCCATCTTCTGATTCTTGCAAGAAATAAACTAAAGATGTTGCATCTATTTCAACTAAATTTTCAGATAATGTAAATGTTCGTGTCGTGCTATCAACAGCAGAGTTCAAAACTGTGACTACCAGAGTTGTGGTGTCTACTGTTGCGTTTGGTATTAAAAATCTTTGATCTGGATCGGCGGCTACGACACTATATCGTGTCGTTATTACTGAACCTTCTTTTAGCGTAATGTTACCAGAAAATACACCACTTGCAGAAAAAATAGTTTTTGAATCAACATTTGAAAAGATAAAAGATGTGCCATCAATCGAACCAACAAATTTAGTAAATGCTGGAATATTAATACTCGCAGGAGAACCACTCACAGTTAATGCTAGAGTTCCTGTGATAGACGCTGACGATGTTGAACGTGGCAC
>Ga0209246_10000545_pt1 | contig 15808 bp, 17 predicted proteins | sample LauGreSpBDMM15SN_2_FD_187560 | JGI IMG/M metagenome (GOLD analysis project Ga0209246, IMG submission 187560) | Freshwater lake microbial communities from Lake Michigan, USA - Sp13.BD.MM15.SN (SPAdes) (version 2) | ecosystem: Environmental > Aquatic > Freshwater > Lake | place: Lake Michigan...
GCAGTTGGTTTAAGTGCTTCCTGGTTAATTTTAGATGAGGCAGGTGTATTTAACAATATTACAGATACTTATGGATATACTGAACCACTTATTAAAGATGGTAGTACTTATACAGGAGTAGCATTAGTATTTGGATCTTCTGGAGATATGGATTCTGGTAGTAAGTATTTCTATGAAATGTTTACTAATCCTGAAAAATATAATATGCTAGCTTTTGAAGATCCATTTAATCCTAATTCTAAAATAGGATTCTTTAGTTCAGCTACAAAAGGTAGATTAGGTAAATGTCTTAATCCTAATTCTAAATGGTATAAACAACCAATGACAGATGAAGATGGTAACTCTAACTATGAAGCTGCACAAGATGATATTGAATTTAATAGAATTAGTAAGCGTAATGGTTTAGATCCTAAAGCTATTCATAATGAAACTACTCAGTTCCCTTTAAACTGGAAAGAAGCTTTCCTTAGAAATAAAGGTAATGTATTTGGTTCACCAGAAATGTTAGAGTGGTTAGGTCATTTAGAAAATACACCTAGTCTTAGAGGTCAAGCTCAAAAAGGTGATTTATTCTTTGAAAAAGGAGAGATTAAATGGCGACCTAATGATGAGTTAATTTATATAACTGATTTTCCATTAAGAAAAGATCCTAAGTCTGGTCAAAGTTTTACAACAGATAGTTGTGCAGTAATATGGGAACATCCTGAAAAACAAGATAATGGAGAAATACCTAGTTATTTATACATTGCAGGATGTGACCCTTATGATCAAGATAAATCAGAGTCTGGTTCATTAGGATCATTCTTTGTATATAAAAGATTTTACAGAGCAGATAGAACTCATGATATTATAGTTGCAGAATATACTTCTAGACCAGATACTGCAGAACAATTTTATGAAAATTGTAGAAAGTTATGTATGTATTATAATGCTAAAGTATTGTATGAGAACCAGTTAAAAGGTTTAAAAGTATACTTTGAACAAAAAAATGCTTTACAATATATGTGTGAACAACCAGGTATTATTAGAGATATGGTTAAAGACTCTAGAGTACAAAGAGGATATGGTATCCATATGAATAGAGGTACTAATGGAGCAAGTGGTATTAAAGACCAATGTGAGTTATATCTTAAAAAGTGGTTATATGAAGAAGTTAGTGGTGAAACAGAAGGAACTAAAGTATGTAGATTTCAAACAATTAAATCAATACCTTTACTTAAAGAATTAATAGCATATGACAGAGATATTAACACTGATAGAGTTATTGCAGTTATGCTATGCGTACTGCAAACATACGAACTACACAGAATACACGTAGAAGAGCTATTAGACATGAAAACAACGTCTGGTGACTTCTTAGAAAGACTTTACCAAAAAAACCTTATATTTAACAGGAGGAATTCTCAATCCCAATTTAATCCAAGCAAAAACTAATGAGTCAAGATATATATGCCAATTTAGGTGGTCAGAATTTACCTCAACAAAAATTACCTATGTCTAGTAAAGACAAAGAATGGGGTAAGTCTTGTATTAATTATTATTCAAACTATAGATATACCAATGGTAGTAACTTAAGATCTGATAGATTTAGAAAGTTAATTAACTATGATTTATACAATGGTAAAGTAAACCATAAAGATATTGAAACTATATGTGATCCATTAGGAGTTAATACTTCTAGTACATTCTCAGCTAGGTTTCAACATTATGATATAGTGTCAGAACCAATTAGATTATTAATAGGTGAAGAAACTAAAAGACCAGATAATCATATTGTGGTATCTGAATCTCCAGAAGATATTAATCGTAAAACAGCAGGAGTTAAGCAAAAAATATTTCAAGCTTTACAAGAAGGTTTGGCTTATCAAATAGATCCTAATGCTGATCCAGAGAATCCACCGCCACCACCTGAAGAAATACTTAAACATGAAAAACATACTCCTTCAGATATAATTGAATCTAAAGCTAACAAAATACTTAAAGTATTAAAGAAAAGACTTAATACAAGATTGTTATTTTCTCAAGGTTGGAAAGATGCATTAATTGCAGGAGAAGAAGTTTATTGGGTAGGTATTGAGAATGCTGAAGTAGCTATGCGTAGAGTTAACCCTGTTAACTTAACAGTTATTTTAGATGGTGATACAACTTTTATTGATGATGCTATTGCAGTAGTTGAAGAAAGAATGTTAGCTATCAATACTATATTAGATGAGTATGGTGATATTCTTTCTAAAGATGATGTAGACAAATTAGAAAATTATACTAGAGGAACCTTTGGTTCTTTTAATACTGCAGGTGGATTTGAACCTCAGTTTGATGTAGTTAATGGACAGAATGCTTTTGCAGGAGTTACTCCTACTAATGCTTATAATGGAAATAATAGTAATAACTATTCTATTAGAGTTACAAGAGTTGAATGGAAATCAATGAAAAAGATTGGTGAATTAACTTGGACTGATGAAGATGGAACTCCACAATCAGAAATAGTTGATGAGTTATTTAATACAAGAGTATTTAAAGAAGCTTTTCCAGATGCTAAAGTAGAATGGTATTGGATTAATGAAGCTTGGGAAGGTGTTAAAATAGGATTAGATATTTTTACAGATATTAAACCTAAACCTAACCAAAGACGTAGATTAGATAATCCTTATTTCTGTAGATTAGGTTATACAGGATTTATATATGAAGCAACTAATTCTCAATCAGTTAGTTTAATTGACAGGTTAAAACCTTATCAATATTTATATGATATTATATCTTACAGATTAGAGATAGCATTTGCTTCTGATCAAGGTAAGAAATTTATAATGGACTTAGCTCAAATACCTGCAAGTCATGGTATTGACATGGATAGATGGTTATACTATTTAAAAGAAATGAATATTGCTTTTATTAATAGTTTTGAAGAAGGTAAAAAAGGTGCTGCTACTGGACAATTAGCTAATAAGTTTAATCAGTTCCAAGCAATAGATTTAAGTCTTAGTCAATCTATTCAGCAGTATATCAACATGTTAGATTATATTAAAACACAAGTAGCATTTGTATCTGGAGTTACTCCACAAAGATTAGGTGCTATTAATAACTCTGAATTAGTTGGTAATGTAGAAAGATCTGTTAATCAATCTTCTTTAATTACTGAATATTTATATGAAGCTCATACTGAAGTTAAACGTAGAGCATATACTGCAGTTATTGAAGTAGCTAAGATTGCTTATAAAAAAGGATTAGTTGCTCAGTATGTTTTAGATGATATGGCAATTGAGTTATTAAGACTAGAAGAAAATGAATTTGAAAATTCAGAGTTTAGTGTATTTGTAACTAACAATACTAAAGATCTTGAATTAAAAGCTAAGTTAGATCAATTAGTTCAAGTAGCATTACAATCTGAAAAAGTAGATTTATCTGCAATAGTTGAAACATTGATGAATGATTCACCTAGAGATATAGTTAGATTATTACAACGTAAAGAAGAAGAATTTTATAAACGTCAAGCTGAATCTCAAAAATCTCAACAAGAACATCAAATGCAAGTTGAACAAATGCAACAACAAATGCATGCTGAACAAGTTGAATTTGATCATCTTAAACTTGACCAAGAAAGATATATTGCTGAACAAAATAATGAAACTAGAATACAAGTTGCTGAGATTGCTGTATATAATAAACAACAAGATATTGACCTTAATGATAACGGCATACCAGATTCTTCAGAGATTGCAGCTAATGCAATAAAACAACAAGAAATATCTTCTAGAATGTTTTTAGAACAATCTAAGATTGGTAATGATAGATCTAAACATGAAGCTCAAATAGCATTAAAAGATAAAGAAATGAAGCTCAAGAATGAGCTTGAAAATAAAAAAATTGAAGCTATAAAAGTTCAAAATGCTAATCAGATAGAACTAGCTAATAAAAAAGCTAAGTTAGATAGAGAAATGATGGATAAGAAAATGCAGATTGAAAAAATGAAAATTGCTTCTAAACCTAAAACACCTAAAAAATAATGGAAGTACCTAAAATAAAACTTACACAAATGAATCCTGAAATATTTATGGGTAAACTATTTCAACTAAGAGATGAAATACACATAAATCATTTAAGAGTAACAGGTCCAGGTTCTTTTGCTGCACATAAAGCATTAAATGAATTTTACGATGGAATACTAGATTTAACAGATAGTTTAATAGAATCTTATCAAGGTAAATATGGTATTATTGAAATTGTTGTACCTAGTGCAAGTAAAAGTGATAGTATTAAATGTTTAGAAGAATTAGCTAAATTAACAGATGATGGAGCAGTTTACAAAATGTTTAAAGAAACATGGATACAAAATCAATTAGATGAAATTAGTGCTTTAACTTATCAAACATTATATAAGTTAAAAAACTTAAAATAATTTAAATGACAACTATCCATGAATTACAACAAGTTATGTGGGTAATAACACCTCATGGAGATGGTCAAGTATTATTTATAATGGATTATGGTCCACATGAAAATACAATATTTGTTGTAGCACTTGAAGAAAATGGTATGATAAAACATTACAATAGTAATGATGTTAGATTATGTAAAAACAATACTTTTAATATAAATAAAAATGTATAATAAGTTACCAATAAAAGAAAGAATGGATTTGATGAAGTCTTACAGAAAGGCTAATCCTGATATGTCTTATCGTGATATGGTAAATGATTATAATACTAGTTATGAAAAGTTTGGTGATGGTGGAAAAAAATCTTTTAATGATTGGTATAAAACTGTTCCTGCAAATAAAGCAGATACTTCATCTTATAATTTAAGAAGAGCATATGATTTAGCTCCTCAAGAACAATTAGATGCTTTTGTTAAAAATCCAAATGCACATTTATATAGTACTTATGAAAATAAAGAAACAGGTGTATATGAATTTATGAAATCTAAAAATCATCCTACTATTCAAAAAGAATTAGAATGGTTTAATTCAAATGATCCTGAAGCTATTAAATTTAAAAATAATTATAAATTAGATACATCTAAAGATTATTATCAATATGTACCTCAAAAACATAAGTATGGAGGAATTCAAAAGTTTGGAGATGAAGGTAAGTCTGATGGAATGACAGGAATGATGAAATCTAAAATAGCTACTGAAGCTCATTATGGAAATCCCGCTGCATTAAGAATGGTATCACCTAATCCTAATAAATATACTTTTACAGGAAAAGAATTAGATTGGGAAGGAAATCAAGCTTCACCAGCAGGTGATACAGGAACACATTTTATGGGTTCTTATGGTAATCAAGCAAGACCTAGTTTACAAGAAGTTAATGGTAAAATGCAATACTTTGAAAATCCTCAATACAACAGTAAAGAAAATTTTAATTTTTTAAGACCTGAAGATGCTGAATATTTTGCAGAACATTATAAAGATGTAGCTCCAATGATGAGGGGTTATGAGAAGTTTGGAGATGGTGGTAAAAAAAGTGTAAATAATAATTTATTATCTACAACTGTAAGAAATGATAATACATTGTATAATGGACAATCATTTTTAAACAGAGGAATGCAAATTGAACATTATCCTAATGGTGTAAATGATACTTTGTATAATTATACAAAACAACTTCCTGATGGTACATTTGAAAATTTTAATTCTTCAACAGGTCATTCTAATTCACCTGCATTTAATCAGTTGTATAAAAATGGACAATTTTTAAAACTACCTCCTAATCAATCTACTGAGTATCAAAATAATATTTTAAACTATTTTCAAAAAACAGGTAAGTAATAAAATAACATTAAAGCTATCAAAAGTTATCTGGTTATGTAACTTTTAGCATTTGCAAACAATAACCAAAACAGTTATATTTATAGTATATTACTAATAAGGCAAAAAAATGAGTAAGGAAAAAAAAGAATTTAACATTCTTGACACACCATTTGGTGAAGGTCTAGAAATGCAGTTTAATGATGAATTCTCTAGTGATTTTCAAGAGAACAATTCAGTAGCACAACCACTAGTTCCAGAACTAGAAGATGTAACACCTCCAGTTGATGAAACTAAAGAAGTTGTTAAAGATCTACCTAAAGAAGAAACCAAAGAAACTCAAGAAGTTGATAAGGTTGAATCTAAACAAAACAATACTGAAGAGAGTTCTTCTCTCAAAGTATTTGCAAGTTGGTTAGGTGATAAAGGTTTAGTAGACTATGATGAAGAAACTTTTGAAGATTCTGAAGATGGTTTAAAAAAACTAATGAGTTCTACTGTTGAACGAGAAGTGGAAAACTACAAAAAGAGTTTACCAGAAGATGTTCATAAATTAGTAGAATTTGTTGAAGCAGGAGGTAATCCTAAAGATTTTATTAATGCATATTACAATGAAGTAACTTGGAGTGATTTTGAAATAGACACTGACACTACTCAAAAGATTGTATTAAGAGAATACTTAAAGGCACAAGGAGAAGATATGGAAGAAATAGAAGAAACTTTAGATACATATGAAGTTTCTGGTATTTTAGAAAAGAAAGCTAAGAGTGCTTTAGGTAAATTACAAAACTATGAAAGAGGTTATCAAGAACAATTGGTAGAATCTCAAAAGAAGTATGAAATTGAACAAAAAGCTGTAGCTAAAAAACAGTATGAAGATTTCAAAGCTGATTTATACGCTAAAGAAGATATTCAAGGGTTTAAGTTAACTCCCAAACTAAAAGATAATCTTTGGGACTTCATTATGAAACCCGATAAGACTGGTAAGACAGGATTACAGAAACATAATGAAACTAATACTAATGCTCAATTCATGTATGCTTATTTAGCAATGAATGATTGGGACTTAAGTAAATTAGAAAGACAAGTTAAAACCAAAGTTAACTCTGAGTTAGCAAGTAAGTTATCTAACTTTAAAGATGGAAGGTCTAAATTAAAATCAGGTCAATCTGATGGATTTGGATCTGAAAAATCTTCAGGCAACTTTAGTGCCTTTAGACAAGCCTTAGATAAAGGTTTATTATAAAAGAACAATTATTAATTTAATATAACAAAAACAAAATGCAAATTAGTCCATTACAAATAACAAACATGAATTGGCATGCTGGTCTTACTCAAGACTCTCATTTGTCCACATTCTTTTTAACTGAGCCAGCTATTGCTAGCCAAGTTATTACTCGTATTTATAACAAACAAAATGGTTATAAAAATGCTCTTTCTTTCTTAACAGGTGGAATGGGTAAAGCTAAAGAAATTGATGGTATCCAATATCGTTGGAATATCATTGGTGACTCTCGTAAAGCAATTTCTATTACTCGTTCAGTATTTGATGCTGCAACTTTAGTAGGTATTAACGCTACATCTTTTAAAATTGGTGTTGGTGAAAAATGGTTTACAGAAGGTGACGTTTTATTATTTGACAGTCCAGATTATAAAGCTCGTGTAATTTCTGAACCAATTTATGATGGTGCTGATTACATCTTAGTATGTCAATTAGTTACTGCAGATATCACTAAATCTGTACCTTCAACTTTATTAACAGTTGGTAAAGAGGTATCTAAAGAATACAACATTGTAGAACATGATCATTCTCGTACATCAGGTGAAACTCACTATGCTACACCAATGATGTTAGAAAACTTCATGACTACATTGCGTAAGAAATATTCTGTAACTGGTGCTGCTCACAGCCGTGTTATGGTTATCTCTATGTTAAATCCTGAAACTAATGAAAAAACTAACACTTGGGTAAAATATGCTGAGTGGGAATTTTGGAAACAGTTTATGGATGAAATTGAAATTATGTTAATGTTTGGTGAATCTAACATTAAATCTAATGGTACAACTGACTTAAAAGGTGCTTCTGGAAATACAATTTATTCAGGTGCTGGTTTAGAAGGTCAAATTGCTCCAGGTAACAAAAGATTGTTTACTACATTAAATGAAAAAACTATCCGTGATTTCATGGGAGATTTAGCATACAATGGTACTGAAGATGGTCCTCGTGAATATGTTGCTTTATGTGGTCGTGAATTCATGAACTTATTTGATCAAGCTATGAAGCGTTCAGCTTCTGCTTTCAACTTAGTTGATAGTAAATTCATCGCAGGTGAAGGACAAAACTTAGAATTACATGGTCAGTTTATGACTTATACAGGTTTGAATGGAGATAAAATTACATTGAAAGAGTATAAGCCTTATAATGATACAATGAGAAATCGTTTATTACATCCTCAAACTGGTAAACCAGCAGAGTCTTATAAAGCGACTTTCTTAAACTTTAAATCTTATAACAAAGGAGAACCAAATATCCAAAAAGTATATTCTAAAGATCGTGAGATGGTAACAACTTACATTGAAGGAATGTATGGCCCTTATGGACCTAAGAAAAATGGTTCATCTGCAAGTTCAGTAGATGGTTACACATTTGAAGCAATGACAGAATGTGGAGTTATGTTACGTGACCCAAGTGATGCTGCTCAATTAATTTTAGATGTATCTAGCATTAGCTAGTTAAAGAATAAAGGTTTTTAGAGAGTGTACCTTATATCAAAACACTCTCTTTTTTTTAAACTAATAAAGGCAAATTATTAAAAACAATGGAAGTAATTAACAGACAGTATGTTATTAGACCTATCATACGCAATAAATTTTCAGGTCAATCAGCTTATGTAAAAACATTAACAGTTATTGCAGGAGCACAGTTAAGCATGAATGGTTTGTATAAAACTGGACTATCTAATGAAGATGAAGTTCATTTTGAAAAAGATCTAAACTTAGCTAAAGGAACTTTAAGTAAGCGTAATGCAGACTTTTGGGGTGATATGGAAGTAAGGTTAAGAAATGATAAGTTAACTATATTTAATATAGTAAATGCTTATGATGAATTAAAATTTAGAATGTTACAACAACATGATTGGATAGCTAATACTGAACATGATGTAGTTGGAAATTCAACAGCTAGATTTTATATATATGATCCAGAAGCAGCAAGTAAAATTGAAGATGCTAAAATGGAATTCGAGTTTGCAGCTATGGAAGCTTTTCATAGTACAACAGTAGAAGAAAGAAGAGGTCTATTAAGAGTTTATGGTAAAACAGGTGTAGATAGTATGTCTGAAACTATGGTTAAAACTGAACTATTTAAAGAACTTAAAAAAGACTATAAAGAGTTTATTAGAATAGCTAAAGCTAAAGATACTCCTACAAGAGCATTAGTAAAAGCTTTAACTGAGAAAGATATTATTAAAAAGAAGGGTACTTACTTTTATAATGGTGAAGATTTATTAGGTAGTTCAACTGATGAAGTTGTAAGTTACTTATCAGATTTAAAAAACCAAGCTGTTAAATTAGCATTAGAAAGTAAGTTAAAACCTAAGAAAACTAAAACTGATTAATGACTGCAGCAGAATTACACTTAGAATTTAAATTTAGATGTGATAAGTTAGATACTTTAAACTATCCTAACTTCTTACCTGAAGAAATAGATTTAATTTTAAATAATGCTCAAGATAGATTTATTAAACAAAGGTATGGTTTAAATAATATTAAAAGACAATCTTTTGAAGAAACTGAAAAGCGTACTGAGGACTTAAAGAATATTACAACTAATGCAATATTGACACCTCAACCTTATTCAGTAGATAACATAGATACAACTGCAAGGTTTGTATTGTTACCAACAGATCACTGGTTTACTATACAAGAAAGAGCAGGAGTAACATGTGTTGATTGTGGAACACCAACAACTCAAAGAGTTGAAGTAATTCCAATAACACATGCTGAAGCATCTAAAACTTTAAAAGATCCATTTAAAAAACCTAATTCTAATAAAGTACTTAGGTTAACAATTGATGGTAAAGTTGAATTATTATCAAGTTGTACAATAGTAGATTATCAATTTAGATACTTAAGACAACCTGTTAAAATTGACTTAACAACAAATACTACTTGTGAATTATCAGAACATGTTCATAATGAATTAGTTGATATAGCAGTAGGTATAGCATTAGAAAGTATAGAAAGTAAAAGATCTCAATCATTTAATCCTTTGATTAATAACACTAACGAATAATAAAAATTAAAATTAAAATGGCAATTTCAACAATATCACCTAAATATTTTTTAGGTTCATTCATTCCAAATGTTAAAATTTTATCAGCTAAAGTTGATGAAATAATTAACGCAGTTAATGGTACAACAGGTACTGTAACTCAAGGAACAAGTCGTAGTACCGCAGTAACTTTAAATACTACTAAAGGTGTAATTACAACTGATACAACTTCTTTAGCAACAGCTACTAGTGCAGTTTTTACAATAAACAATTCTACAGTAAAAGCTGATTCAGTAATTAACGCTACTATGAATACTACAAATTTAACAGGTTATGCTGTACACTTTAGTATTGAAAGTGTAGTTGCAGGATCTTTTAAAATTCGTTACCTTAATTCAACAGGTAGTGCTATTACTACTGCTGTTCTTTTTAACTTTGTAGTAAACAACTAATTAATAACAAATATCTCAATAAATAAAATTTAAAATTAAAAACAATGTCAATTCATAAAGTAACAAACACATTTGTAGGTAATGGTTCAGCATTAGAAGCTGACGTTAATACATTAACACCTGGTAAATTAGGTCTATTTACTATGGGAAACACAGCATTAACTACAGCTTATGTAGCTAGTTCTGCTACACAAAAAATCCAAGTATCTGAAACATTTGCTGATGGTTCTTTCAAAAAATCAATGTTAATTGATGGAGCTTCAGTTGTTGGTGCTCGTGGTAAGCGTTATACACCAGCTACTCGTGATGTATGGGCTATTGGTTATGACCGTAAATTAGCAACAGGTTCAATTGAAGTAAACAATGCTGCTGATTATACAGCAAGTATTCGTTTTAAGAATGATAAATCTTTATATTCTGAAAGACCAGAAATGTTAAGAATTAACTTTACTTCTTCTGCAACAGCTACTCAATTAAATATTGCTACTCAAATTGCAGGTGCAATTAATAACAGTGGTTATAAAACATTAGTAAAAGCCGTTGTAGTTGGTAATGGTACAGGTGTATATGGTTTAACTGCAGCTACTGCTTGGGGTGTTGAAATCTCTGCTTTAGATATTAATCAATTTCGTAGTTCAACTTACAAAGAAAACCGTGTATATTTTTCAGTTCAAGTAGAAGATGCTACAGGATTTGGTTCTAGTACAACTTGTACTCAAATTTCTGCAAATAATCCAGGAGAAGGAACTTATAATTATCTTTATAACAAAGAAAACTTTGATTATCAATATGAAGGTTTATCTAATCGTAGATTATGGCCAGCTCAACAAGTTAGTTTTAATGTAGCTAACACAGGTTATTTAACATCAACAGTTGTAGCTACTACAGGTAACGTAGGTGTAACAATTAACTCTGATGTAGTAACATTTGCTACAAGTAATGCTATTGTTCGTGCAGGTGAATTAGTATCTTTAGATGGAACAATATATGAAGTTAAATATTTAATCAGTACTACTTCTGCAGTATTAACTACTCCATTTGTTGGAGCAACTAATGCTACTGCTGTATTATTATTTAAATATTTCTACAATATGATTGTATTAGAATTTACTGACAACTCATTTACTTCAGGTGCAGATTTAATTTCTGTAGCTCGTAAATCAGTTTATATTGCAACTCCAGCTATTACTGCTGGTGCAGCTTATACAGCTATTTCTGCAGGTTCATTAGAAGGTGCTACATTGTTAACTAACTTAAATGCTTGGTTAGCAACTACTCCTGCTGCTCCAGTATTAACTTATGCAGTTTAGTTCTTAAACTGCTTATTATACCTATCTGGTATATCAAACTTTAAAGCCTTAATTAGTATAATAAGCCCCTGGTTTTTCTTCCTTAAAAGTTTTCCAGGGGCTTTACTTATGCACTAAAAAATTTAAAAAAATGTCATTAATACTTAATTTTGAAATATGTCAATCCAATGGTTGTAAAGATTTAATCTTTTCAGAAACTACTGGTAAATATGATGCTACTTACAATACAGGTGGATATGGTGCACCTAATGAAACTACTGCTGCTGCAGTTACTGCAACATTAACTACAACAAATCCTAGTGGTTTAATAACCACTATTGACTTAATGCCTGAAGGATTTCCTACAGACGACATTGTTGCTGATGGTTATACAATTACTTCATCAACAGTTTTACCTGATGGAATGTACACATTTGTATATAATGTAACTTATGATTATCGTGGTACTATTGTTACATATAGTAAATCTATAAGTAAGTTATTTTATTGTAATGCAGAATGTTGTGTTAATCAAATGTTATCTAATTTAAACTTAACATGTGATTGTTGTGAAACTGATGAAAATATTAAAGATTATTACAAAGCTTGGACATTTTTACAAGCATTAAAAAATGCTGCTCAATGTGGTGATGTTACCACTTTCACTAACATCTTAAAAATAATTACAAAATTATGTAAAAATAATAATTGTAAAACTTGCAAATAACAAATAAAAACCTTATATTATATAACCATGTGTGATTGCTGTAAAAAAATAATAGTCCAAACAAATACTAATACATCAGTAAATACTGTAGATTTTGCATCCGTAGAAGCTATTGATATTTTAAAAGATACTTCTTACGCATTTGAATATACTGCACTAGAAGATGGAGATTACATTCTTCAATTAGAATTGTATATTAATATTACTCTTGGTGACTCAGGAGCCTATTTAAGTTCACAATTAATTAAAAATAGTATTGTAGAATCAAATATTAACGCTAGTCATAGTGTAGGTCCTGATGAAATATCTGAAACTACATATACTCATAATTGTAAAATTATAGGAGTTGTTACAGGAGATACAATGGGATTTAGAATATCTTCTTCTGGATCAGATTCATATATAAATAATGGATCAATAATTATTACAAAAGTAGCATAAAATGGATGATTGTAGTCAACTAAATATACCTATAGGACCTCAAGGTCCAGAAGGTCCAGAAGGACCTCAGGGTATTCAAGGTATTCAGGGAGAAAAAGGTATTCAAGGTGATCCTGGAGTACAAGGTCCTAGTGGAGTTATTAGTGTAACTGCACCTATTACTAATACAGGTACTTCAACTTCTGCAATAATTGGTATTGATACTGCTGCATTAGTAACTATTATAAATAATTCTAGTTCAGGTGGTCTTGTTCCAACAGGAGCAATATTACCTTTTGGTTCATTAACTCCTCCAACAGGATGGGTAAGTTGCAATGGTCAAGAAGTTAATAGAGTAGGAACTTATGCTGCATTATTTGCAGTAATAGGTATAAGTTATGGTTCAGGTGATGCTGTTAATACTTTTAATTTACCTAATTTAAAAACAAGTGTACCAGTAGGATATGATTCTGCTACTGCACCATTTAATACAATGGGGAATGCAGGTGGTGAAATAAATCATTTATTACTTAATGCAGAATTACCTAAACATACTCATGTATTAAATCAAGGTGTAGATGGAGCTATTTTTGATCTTTCTATACCACATAGTCATAATTATAATCTTCAAGGTGGAAGTGTAAATAGAAATAGTAATTTAGCAGATCTTAGTGGTACAGGTGGTGAACCAGTAACTAATTTTGGTACTACAACAAATAATGGTGAACATAGACATACAGGTAATACTGGTGATGGTACAACTAATGGAGTATTAGGACAAACTCATAATAACATGCCACCATATGTAGTGTTTAATTACATAATTAAAATATAATAATATGTGTAACTGTAAAGAATTAACAATACCTATTGGTCCAACTGGTCCTCAAGGAACGCCTGGTAATAATGGTACAGATGGTGTTGATGGTACAAATGGCACTAATGGAACCGATGGAACTAATGGTACAAATGCTTTTAAATTTGTAAAACAATTTGTAACTAGTGAAATAGAACAACCTATTGTTATACCTTATAGTCAATGGTCATCTTGTGGAACTACACCTCAAGGTTGTTTAGCTGATGGAACTTTAACAAATCCTTTTATAGATATACATATTCAATTATGGAATTACAATATAAGTGAAAAAGGTGCTTATTGGTTATTATTAAGTAATGGTGCTTTTAGTACAACTTTTAGTTATAATGTTACTGTAAATCCTTCTACGGGAGATATTACAATTATAACAGATGGTAATTCAGGAACTTATAGATTAGTAATATTAGGATAATGACAGAAACAAATTTAAATATAGTATTATCTAACGCATTATGTTGCTCTAGTCAATTAGCAAATAATGTAGCTAATTTATATAACAAAGGTAACATTTGTGTAGATACTGAATTTGATAAATTAAAATTATTAATTGATAGAATTGAAGTATTAAAATGTTATAATTTTCCAATAATTACAATTATACCAAATACAAATAGTGAATTTGTTACAATTTTCTCAAATACTCAATTTAGTTGGTTATCAGAAATAGATTATTTAACTATTCAATTAAATATTAATGGAACAATATACACTCTTGTTTCAGATGGTGTAAATACAGGGTTTGAATTAATAGAAAATAAATTATTAGAATTAGGTATTTTAATTTCTTTTTTTAATAATAGAATTAGTATTAATTTAATATTAACTTGTAATATATTAAATATTAGTTTTACTGTACAATATGGAGGTGAAACTCCATTAGAATCTTTATTTGATAATACAATTCCTGGAATATGTACTTCTACAATAATAACACCTGTTGAAAATTGTTTAACAGAAGAACAAGCAGATATTATGATGCACGATGTAATGCGTCAATGTGATATTTGTGATTGCCAATTAACAACTTAAAATAAAATAAAATGAATTTACAATTTGGAAATCAAAGTAAAAGTTATTTAGACCAGTTACTTAAACAAAACCTTAATAGCTTTAAAGCTTTTAGTTATCAAAAACTAACAGTTACTGGTACTGCAGTAACATTAACTGTTCCTGCAAATGCAAAGTATGCAGAGATTAGATTAGAATCTTCAGTAACTGCATCTATCCCAATAAGATATTTAATTACAGGTGGTATTCCTACAGCAACTGATGGTATGGCTTTAAATAATTTAGATATATTTGATATAAGTGATTATCAAAATCTAGTTAATTTTAAAGCAATACAAACTGGTGCAGGTACTCATACTTTACATATTACTTATTATAAATAATAAACAATGATTTCAGCTTTTAAAAATATAAAAAGAGTATTTTCTCAAAATGGAGGAAGTGGAGCTGCTATTAACTTAGTAGGTTCTCCATGTGAAATTCAATTAGCTGCAAGTGATGAATCTACTGCTTTAACAACAGGTACAGCTAAGGTTAGCTTTAGAATGCCTTTTGCTATGACTTTAACAGAAGTTAGAGCTTCTTTAGTTACTGCTCAAGCAAGTGGCACTATATTTACAGTAGATATTAATGAAGCAGGAGTTAGTGTAATTTCTACTAAATTAACAATAGATAATACTGAATTAACAAGTGTAACTGCTGCAACACCTCCTGTAATATCAGATAGTGCTTTAGCAGATGATGCTTTAATAACTATTGATATTGACCAAATAGGAGATGGTACTGCTAAAGGTTTAAAGATATTATTAAAAGGAACTAGGGCATGATAATAAATCCTTACATATATGGAGTTGCAACTAGCTATGACCCAGATGCTCAGTTATTCTTTAATGCTCAAACAGGAGCAGGAGTAACTCTTACTACTACTGAAATGAATGCTGTTAATCAATGGGTAGTAGATAGCAAAGCAATAGGTATATGGACTAAAATGAAAGCTGTTTATCCTTTTGTAG
>Ga0209246_10000549_pt1 | contig 15722 bp, 12 predicted proteins | sample LauGreSpBDMM15SN_2_FD_187560 | JGI IMG/M metagenome (GOLD analysis project Ga0209246, IMG submission 187560) | Freshwater lake microbial communities from Lake Michigan, USA - Sp13.BD.MM15.SN (SPAdes) (version 2) | ecosystem: Environmental > Aquatic > Freshwater > Lake | place: Lake Michigan...
AGCTTATAAGAGGGTAGCTGGTATCCACGCTTTACCACGTGATACAAGTCAACCTGTAGGCGACCCTGAAGAGACAGAGTATGTAGGAAGTTATCACCAAGTGCTGAGGAAGCAAGGCGCTTCTCATCAAGCTTCACCTTGCCACCGTGGCCAAAGAGACGACTGAGTTTCTGGAGGTTTTCATCAGTGGTAATCTTGAGGACCTCTGACCGATGCCACAAGTACTTTTCATCAAAACCAAAGATGTTATAGCCAACCCAGATATCGGGGTTTACCTCGATTAGCCATTCATACCAGGCTAGAAGCATTTGCTTCTCAGTCGCATAGTATTTAACAGTGGCGCCAGGGATATCATCGCATGTATCGAGGACAAAGATAGTCTTCTGAATGGAACCATCGGACTCCTTGAGGACACAGCCAATCTGAATAACTGGATCACCAGGATCCTTTGCGTTCTGAGGCTTTGCAACAGGGAAATCACCAGACCTCGAGTAGCACTCAATATCCCAAAAGAGTGCCTTGAAGGGTGCAGTTGGCTTAGGGGGAGTGGGTTCATTGGAAACATCCTCCCATGAGCACTTGATAACACGAATATCAGTCTCCTCATCAAAACCATCCTCAGTGGGCTCTACAGAAACCCAGCCACATGGTGCAACATCACGCAAGTGGAAGAACCTCAGGAGAGGGTCGAGGCCCGACTCATAGACTGGTAGAGGGCTAGACTTCTTGCTTAGACAGAAGATGGGCTCCTGGTGGTCGTTAAGGAAGATGTTCTTTAAGGAACGGAAATCCTTGATAGACGCAACAGCAAGCTTGAAGAAGGTAAACTCCTCGTCCGCAGTAAAGCCATAGAGCTCCTTACGCTTTACTCGCTCAACGGACATAGATGCAGGAGCTACGCCACCAATCTGCTGCTTGAACTGCATGATATCAAGAGATGGAGGAACCTTGACATATAGATAAGGGCGAAATCCTTCAATATCACACCGAAGGGATACACCATCTGCTGTCATACCAAAGAGATGAATTGTCATGAGACACTGCTTCTTTCCATAGTCAGCTCGACCATAGGAAATATCAGGATCTGTGTTATCATCCCATGTATACTCTACCTCCTGCTCTTCCTCAGTCTCTCGCGTGACCTCCATATATTGGTCGCGTGAGAGGGCATCAAGAATATGAAATTTTACGGGCATTATTGTGTGCTAATTTGTAAAAGGCCCCGGGGCCCAATTTTTACAGTTTACTTACGATTCTTTCTTGTAGAATGACTTCTCATCTGAAGCATTGAGCGCATTGATGCTGTCTTACGCTTAATGGCATCCAGCATACTTCCACCCTTGATTACTGCAGGAACTATAGCGGCTGTAGGAGTGGGGGACTTTGTCTGAGATGCAACTAAGTCCGCACCAATATCAGGAGGATTTGATGATAAGATTGATTTAGATTTTGAATTATTAACGGGTTTTATATTACTGTCTGAAACGGAAGCACTATTTCCCATATTCTTATTTACAGACATGTTCTTTATTTCATTAATTGACTTGTTATCTCTTGGCTCAAAGGGTGACTTGGCAAGGCTCCTTACTGTTACATTTGCTCTAGGGGGGGTATTCATACGCTTAGGAAGATTTGTCTTAACAGTAGGATTTACAACTAAATTCGATAAGGCTTCTCTGTCTTCAGATAAGGTTGAATTGCGAGGCATTGCATTTGTAGGTTGGCCTTCCTCATCCTTAAAAGTGGCAGGCTTTCCATCCTTACCAACCAACATGAGAGTTGGGTAAAACTTACGAGGGACATTGGCTAGACTTGTCTTTCCAATAAAATCAGAATCAACTGAAGCAAGGTTTACTGACTTATTTTTTAGTTTAGTCAAAGAACTCCAGACTTCATCATTAAAACGGTGGCAAGCACCACACCACTTTGCATTTACATATACGAGTGTTAAAGGGCCTTTTACAAGTGCCTTCTCAAATAACTTTACGGCTCCATCAGACCGGACATCTATTACCTTGGAGGCCTTTCTATTTTTACGTGTCTTGTCCCTTGAAGGCGCCATCTACTTAGTACAAAGTTTTATAGGCTTCAGATAGTAATGAAGGTCTCCCTTCCAGAATGGTTAGATGAAAAAGTATTTTCAATGATGGGTCTTTGCGTGGTCATTTTAATTGTAGTCGTGGGCTTCTTCAAGAAGTCTGAATTAAATGTGCAGCCATTTTCTTCCGAAGAATTCAAGGACAAGGTTGTCCTTGACACATCAAAAGATACCAATATGTTTCCTTACACCACGGATCCTATCAAGAGCCTTGACCAATATGAATTGGAGGCTGTCTTTACAAATGAGGGCGACAGACAGCTCAAGAAGCAACAGATTAATCAGTTGACCCGTCAATACCCCTTAGACTGGACAAACTATCCTCCGAATTCCAGCAAATTTCAGTCTGAACAGGCCAAGTATATTGAAGGGTTTTCCTCTGATTCATCTGCAAAAGACTTGAACGAGCCATACAAGGAAATGGGCGATGGCAATTTATCACCCCCCGACACGAGTGCAATCGAAAAGGATGAGAAGGACATTTTGGCAACTTATAGACCAAGAAAGACAGGATCCATGACGTCTTATAATGCTTATGATGCACAGAAGCTCTTAGAACAAGTATACGCACCAAAGGGTATTAAGCCTATTGTCAGAAGAAAGGAGGGCAATGTGTTCGAAGTTGTTAGTACAAGAAGTCTCAAGACCAAGGTAGAATACGAGGATGATCTTCCAGATGCTCCTACGTCCGCTGGTTCTGGCATCGGTCCAGGAGAAGCAGTCATTGAAGTTCCACCCACCGCCACGGAGGTTGCAGCTGGCCGCGACCCCTTTTACGAGCCTACCACGGGTACACGCTCATCGCGCACAGATTACATGCGCTGGACACCTGGCCTAGAGCGCATGTTCGCACCCACATATCCTACAACGGACTGGATTGGACAGCCTAAGTAGGTAAAGCCTAAATAAATTCAATAATACTTAAGACTTTAAGGCTTATGTTTTATTGATGTGAATTTTATTATATATACTATTATATGGGTAAATCTCAAAGTAAACTTTCCAGTAATCCAGGGCTAAAAAGAGCATTACTAATTGGCATTAATTATATAGAAGACAGTGCTAATAAATTAGAAGGCTGTATTAATGATGTTAAGAATGTAAAAAGTCAAATAAACAAATTTTATCCGAAATGTAATCAATTCAGAAGTTTAACTGACGATTTAACTAAATTAGAAGAAAAGCCTACACGGCAAAATATTATAGATGGTATTAATTGGTTAGTTAAGGACTTGAAAGCGGGTGAAAACGTATATTTTCATTACAGTGGCCACGGGGGGTTAACAGTTGATCTCAACAAGGATGAAAAGTCTGGTATGGACAGTTGCATTTATCCAATTAATGGTAAAAACATAGAAATTATCTTAGACGATGAATTAAAAATACTATTGGCCAATAAAATACCAGGAGGTTCTAAGTGCTTTGTTGTGTTAGACTGTTGCCACAGTGGTTCTGGATTAGATTTAAGATTTAATATTCAATGCCCTTCTTATGGTAAATTAATTGTTTCGCAGGAAACTAAATACGAAAAAACAAGAGGCTCAGTGATTTTTCTAAGTGGATGTATGGATATACAGACCTCGGCTGATACTGTTAATCACAAGAATGAGCCAACTGGAGCTTTAACAAATGCTCTACTTGATGTTTGGAACACGTATGGTATGAATATACAATTTAAGCATTTACTATGGGACATTCGAAAATTACTAAAAGAAAGACAATACGAACAAATACCACAATTAAGTTGCGGTAGCAGTTTGGATATTAATGATATATTTAGTTTGAACTAAATAAGATATAAACGTGAATGTAAAGTACAAGTAGAATGGGAACATATAGTTTTTATTTAACATCTCGCAATAATGCTGCAGGATGTAAAATAAATTGGCAAGCCATGAACACAGAGAAGTTATTTAAGTTCTGGCCCTTGAAGAAATCCTATACTGTCGTTTCAAACTTAGAAGAACTTGCTGAAGAACTCGATGAAACCAAGTTATTCGGATATCACACAGAAGAATTGATGGAGGCTCTTAATGAATTAGCAATGGGTTTAGAGCCATATAATTGTTTTCCTCGTCTGTATTTTGAATATGAGGGAGGGGAGCATCTAGTATGCTATGAATTTATACCAGGATCTCACTTCAATGTTACATTGATTGATTATGAAGAAGATGATGAAGTTTGTGATTTACCTGAGAAAAAGGGATGGTACTCAGTCTAAATAGTTTGGTCTATAGTATTCTATGCCCATTTGGTTAGACTACAGAGAAAGAGGACTACAAGCCTTAGCGCCTACTTTCCAAATTATAACTCCTCCTGTTGGCGATATTTGGATTGGAGACATTTCTGGAAACTTACTTCAGGAAGGTGGTGTTATTTTAGAGCGCAAGTCATTGACTGACCTAGAAGCCAGTATTATAGATGGACGGTATGAGGAACAGCGGGGTAGAATGTTGGCCTATGCATCTGAACAGAAAGTGGCAATCGGATACGTTATTGAAGGTCAGACAAAGGGATTCCAAGGTCGTAGATTTACCGGTGACTCTGTCTTGAAGCTGATTTCTCAGATCCAATTCAAGCACCGAATTCCAGTATTTCAGACGGCTTCTATGGAGGATACCTTGGCCCTCGCCGTGATCATAGAGGGAGAATGGGTGAAAGCAAAGGGGAACTTCTCGTGGCAAATGGGAGCAGGAAATGGCGCAACACCCATTGCAGCCTCTTACACAAAGTCAAATTCCAGAGATACACCTGAGTCGTTTCTAATTGGTGTTCTAACTCAATGTCGTGGAGTAAGTGAAGCCCTGGCTCGTATTATATTGGGCAAAGTTGTAAACTTAGAAGGATTAATGAAGATAACAGAACCCGAAATAGCAGCTATGGCGGATTCTGAAGGTAAACGTAAAGTGGGGAAGGCGGTTGCAGCAAGGCTTTATGGATTACTTCACTTGAAAGTAGAAAATCCTTCACAGCAGTCATCTTCTTGAGGGGGGGCGCCGTCGCTATCATAAGGCTTATTATTACATGTTGCTCCAGAGCTATATCCCTTTGTAGATTCACGATTATAGCTCTTCTCATATGGTAATTCAAACTGTCTTTCGCGTCTCTTGTAATCACGGGTTAGACGATTATCTAAGTAGTCGTCTTCAGCATCTGAAGTTCTACCCTTGAAATCTGGGAATTTTGAGTGTTTTCTGTCGTTTGCCCTTATAAGTTCATCAACGGAAGGGCGGTTCTTCTTAGCATATTCATGCTGCTTTTCAGTATCAAATTCATCATGATAGCCGCTATTTCTAAAATTGCGACTTGATTTGAGAGTGGTATCATATCTGTAGTCATATGGATCCTTTGACATTCGTCTACTAGGCAAGCCGTCCTCGTCCTCAATAACATCATCGGTTCCTCTAAACTGCCGATTAGATACCTTTGACTTGCTATTAATATCCCTATTTGTGTCAGGGTCTAGTGCCCAATCGGGGTAAGTGATTTTAGCAGGGTTCTTTAAAACATCGAGTTTGCTGTAGTCTACGTCATCTTTTTTATTTGGCTTTGAATCATATGAGCCAACATTATGTCTTTCTCCAGTTGCACCTATGACAGTTTCAGGAGGGTCCTTGTTGTAATCATAATCATCTGAAGAAGCCCCTGAACAAGGACCTCCAGTCTTTTTACTATATTGACCCTTTGGGCATGTTGGGTCAGCCGGAATAGCAGCGCCTTTACGCTGTGTTTCTAGGTAATAGTCTGATACAAAAGAACCAAAATTGAAATGTAAGGCCACTACAATTGAAAAAAGAGCAAGGCCTATTATCAACAATTTAATGTGTAAACTATTCATACTACATTGTAGTGTTAATTTAAGCACTACACTTGCTACCATTGTATGGTTCTTAGACCTTCCATAAATCGGCGAGGACGTTTGCTACCGGATCAGGTGCATCTGAGAACCGCACTGACTGTTTTGGTTTGGCATAAGGTGAAGGGCGTTCCATAGTTTCTACAAAGGATGCTGGAGGTGTATATTCTGAGGCCCTTAAGATAGGCCCAGCATTCCGTGTTTCCGTAGCTGCCTGCTGCAATGAGACTTGAGATACACCTCGCCTCTTTTCCGGCCCTTCCATTCTAGGTGGCATCATTGATTGAACAATTGGGTTCTTTTCCATGAGATACTCCCGTTCATGGTGAGCCCAAGAAATCCATAAAAGATTGGGATATGTATATCTCACTTCATATCCTTGAGCTCTTAATTGAAAGACAACATAGACAATACAGTCCTTCAAGTCTAGAGAAGGCAATCCTAAAACAAAGGGTGGGACATTATAATAGACAAAGGTTGGTTGATTGGGGGCGGTTGCACAATGAGCTACTTTCTGTAAGGCCTGTTCTAAGATTTGATTATATGCAGTTTGCCGGGCTTTATCTTGTTTTAATCTTACATCAAATAATGTAGACGCAGGCAGTTGAGGAACCCCTGACATTTCTACAGATGCGCTACTCTTTACACTATAGAATTCTCCGCTTCAGTAATGAGAATATTGTTAACAGGATGTACAGGATTTGTTGGCAAATTTGTCCTCCTTGAACTTTTATTAAGGGCAAAAAAAGATGATAAAATTATTTGTTTATTACGTGGAAAGAAAGGTCAGACAGCTCAGCAAAGATGGACGCAAATCAAGGAAGATTCTTTATTTACCGGCATAGACTTTAAGAATACCGAGATCGCAGAGGGAGACTTGAATAGTTTAGATGACTTGGAATGGAGCAGTGAAAAAGAACCAGATGTCTTAGTACATTCTGCAGCAAACGTCAAGACACTAGACCCGTATCCAGACCTATACAGGGATAATGTGCTGGGTGTTCAGAAAATATGCCAGATGTGCTTGAAATGGAAGATTTCAAGATTACATCTAGTTTCAACTTGTTATGTACACCCTCGAGGGACAGTGGGAAAGTCTGAGCTTTTGTCAGATAATTTACCAAGGTCTGTATTTACTACAGATTACACATACACGAAGTACTTAGGGGAAACTGCAGCCAAGGAATTCTCAGACAAATTCCATATTAGTATTTTGCGTCTGAGTTGCGTTGGGGCACCCTCTAATTGGTTAGATGCGCATCCTACACCTGGTGCTATGGCACATCTCGGTTTTGTTTCTTTAGCAATGCGAGAGAAGCTAGAAATTCTAAGAATTCCTTCGACCATGAGCTTGAGTACGATACCAGTAAACATAGTAGCTAGAGCAATCGTAGATGACGTATTGGTAGAAGAATTGGGAGACAATCCAATAGTAGTCAGACAGATTTGTGCAAATCCTACGAGCCAATGGAATATTAGTATTCCTCAGCTTTGTTCTACGCTACAAAGGCTGTGTCCAGATTTGTCTATTCAACTTCTAAATGTATCTGAACAAGAATTCAAGACGGCTCTACAGAATCATTGGGGCTACAATGCTTATTTGCCATGGGGATACAAGGCTCTAAGATTTCACGAAGAAGTAAATGATTTTATGACCAAGTTTGCAGACGGGCAGCGATTTGAATCCAGTGTTTCAGACGGCTATTTCCCAAAGGTTTCAGACGAACAAATCTATGAGCAAACGTGCCTATATGTTGCAAGGGGTATTCATCAACATAAGATGGAACGTTCCTTACAGAAATCCAGATTAGACATATTCTGGGGATCTATGAATGAACATTATATAAAGGGTCAAATCATGTTCAAGGAACCCTTAGTATTCAAGTCAAAAGAAGAAGCCGTGCGAAAGATATACGACTGTCTAGGTGCTTATAGACCATTCTTTGCGGATCCTTATCCAAACAAACTGATTTACAATGGTTCTCTTGGCCCCAATATAGGATGGACTTCAGACGAGGCTTCTAGTAAAAAGCGGTCTGGGCAAATAGAGTTATTAGGAGATTATACGTCAATAAAAGGTTTCAAGGTAACAGGGCATCATGGAATTGGAGATGGTATTTCATTTCTTGGACTATTACCAAGAGTAAATTCCTTACAATCCACGGAACCCGAGCATATTCTTGTTCAATCCAGTGTTAGGTCAAGGTCTTTGTCAATGACGCAAGAAATACAATGTATGGCATATTATTTAGCAGCTCTAGTCTTAGTTTTAGTTGAAAAGAAACCTTCAACTGTATTTGGAGAAAAAGGGGTAGAAATGTCTAGAAGTAGTATACAAAAGGTAGAAGGCAAGTCTTTTACAAATTCCTTGATAGAAAAGACATACCCTGTGTTACGTTCGACGTTAAATAAGGATATAATTGTCTATTGTATTCCTGCTGCGATTGAAGGGCCAAAAGAAAGAGGTCTAAAAGTTCCCAGAAACTCCTTTGTTCCCATTATATTACCATGGTCTTCTAAAGGTGGAAGAATGCAGGAGCTATGCTTGAATTCGAAGGGTGTAAAGTTCTTAGGATGGCTAATCTGTCAACTTATAACAATGACAGATAGCAAGTGGCTACGGGATTTATTTATGGACAAGGTAGATATTGTTCTATCTTCTTTAATGGCATCTGATAGACCCTTGTCAAACATAGATAGTTTTCACGTGCTATCACCTGTATCAAGTTCTATACCGTTTACAGTTACTGCAATAACAATTGGTACCGAGACATGTTTAACAACGGCGTCTTCACATCCCAAACTGAATGCCAAGGAACTGATGAGAGAAGTATCATCTAAATAATTTGTTTTAACTATAACTAAATGATACCACCTAGGCAACTAGTTCTGAGTGGTGGAGGCATCAAAGTAATTTCTATTGTAGGGGCTCTGAGGATCCTAGAAGAGAAAGGATTGTTAAAGAATGTAAAAGTAGTATCAGGTGTAAGTGCAGGAGCCTGGTTAGCCTTTATGGTGGCAGCAGGTTTAACAATAAAATTCATTGAGAAACTTGTGGTAGATCTGGAATTTGGAATTGTTCGTAATTTGTCACCAGATGCGATTGTAGGATTTCCTGAAACCTTTGGCCTGGATGATGGATCTAATTTGAAGAAATTCCTGGAATCTTTAATGAAAATAGTAATGAAAATAGACCCTGCAATTACATTTTCAGGACTTTCAAAGAAGATAAAATTCAAGTGCTGGGCTACGGACTTGAATACTAGGTCAATCAGAGAGTTTTCTTTAGAGAAAACACCTAATATCCGTATCATAGATGCTCTACACGCATCCATGGCTATACCATTGTATTTCACACCCGTTCCAGATCCTGAAACAGGACACTTGCTGAGTGATGGCGGAATTCAGGGTGCTTTGCCTATTCATCATCTAACGGAATCCGAATGTGAGGAATGCCTTGCAATAGGCTTTTGTAGAGATAAACCTTTCCCTGAAGAAGGCGAGGTTCCGTCTGATTTAATGAGTTTTATGGGATCTATATTTTCATGCTTAACACATTCTAGAAATGAGGATGTGATAAATAAGTGGAAACATAAGATAATGAGAATACCGGTTGATGGTGTTCAATCGTGGAATTTTGAGATTAGCCGGGATGAGCGCCTAGAGTTAGTCAAAAAAGGTAAGGATTCTATGTCAAGGTGGTTAGAACTAAAGTCATCTGGAAGTAGAATACCAGAAAGGCGGTTGTCTATTTAGCATTCTGTGTAATGAACTGACCTATGGCGGGAACAGAGCGCTCGCCCTGGTATTCAATGTATTTGCCATCAACGGTATTCAAAATAAAGGTTGGGAAGCCCTTAACATTACGAGCCTCTAGTTCAGGGGCAGCGTTGGGGTCGCCCTGCTCAAGCATGCGGATTTTGGTCTTCTTACCATTGGTTGTTACTTGACCAGCTGCAGCAAACTTCTTGTACTCGGGTAAAATACTCTCGCAGTGGGGGCAACCATTCATGTAGTAAAGGGTGAAGACGTTTGTTTTCTGGCCTATGTCAGCAAAGGCGTCGCGCTGGACACCCTTATCCATGACTACCACAGATACATAGATCAAGATTGCCAGAACTAAACCAACAACAAGTAAAACACGAGCATTAGGTAGTTGCATCTCTAAGATATGTAAAGAGAAAACTTAAAGTATATATAGAATGAGTTGGATTGCAGGAATAAGAAATGATGTTTTATACAAGGTTCAAAAGAGACCCCTTGACCCCCGTTGGTCGCAACAGGATTTACAGGTGTTGCTAGCTTGGTGCGCTTCTGCTCAGGCCCTAGGATGGACTGAGCAGAGAGGATTTATTGTAGGGGAAGCACTAGTAATGAAAAATAAATATCATGGAATTGAATGGTCAAATGAGGCCCTGTTGGCTGACATGGATTTACTCCTTGTCTCGGGGAAACAACATGAGGCCGAGTAAGAAAACAAAGAAAATTCCTGTGTGAAAAAATAGTCCAATAGGTGTCGGGCATCCACCGTTTGCCAAAGTTATTATAGAACCAAAGAGCATCTGTGTTACCTTGAATGTTTCGGGGTTTGCAATTAAGAAAAATACTAGAGCTGAGTAAAAGGAATACTTGGCTTTCAGGCCAAATTCTAACATCTGATTGTAATAGGGAAAATAGTTTTCAAGTGAAATCTGATTAATATCTTATCATAATTTTCAGGGAAGGATTTGGGTATATTTATAGTGTCATTTTCTGCTTGAGAAACTTTATTACAAGTGTTTTTTGTACACTTGTAATAACGATATTCATTTATGGTTGTAGGTAAACCATTGGCTACATCGAAGTAGTTCATCTACTTATACTTAGAGAAGAGTTCTTAGACTGTCAGCTCTTACTAAGATAGGTACCCATTCATCCTTGGCTGAAGGAATTGCTTTTGCATAAAGAGGCTTGATACGATCCATTGTACCCTTATCATTTGTCATGAGGTCGTCGACTTCATGAGGTGCTAATAGGCCAACTGTTTGACGAGCTTCCTCTAGAGGGTCCTCATCCGCAAATTCATCGATGAAACGATGAATGGGGTCTGTTAAGCTATTGATAGGCGCGGGTTCAGGCTCAGGAAGCATTTGTTGATACTCGGGTTCCAGGCTATTGTATTCCTTGTTCATATTTTCCCAGGCTACTTGTTGCGCTAGAACCTTAGGGATATCATCAGGTCCAACGGAAATATCGGGCCTTGAGCCACCAGCCATCGACTGTGTAGTTTTTTCGAGGCCTAATTCATTCATGTGGTTTACATAATAATTGAGAGTACCTTTCTCAGAACCATAATTAGCCCAATCTATATTATCTCTTATTTTAGGCCAGAATTCCAGTTGATTTGTTGTATTATATCTAATATGAAGAGAAGCATAAAATTTAAAAAACTGTGTTAAAACACCCCCTACTTCTGGACTACCCTTTCTAGCATTAAAATTTTCATCTTTTGGAGAAGGATTAAATAATTTATCTAGTACACCTTTTTCTACAGATGTAGACTTTACCAGTATCTCCTTCGCTTGCTCAGAAGAATATATAATACGTTTATTAAATACATTATAGATCGCATCGATGTATTGTGCTGAAAGTTGTAAATTATCTTTACATACAAGTGTTGATATATAATTATTAGCAATCTTATATAATATCATAAATGCCTGTATTAATTTATATGTTCCAGTTTTAATTAAAGCTTTCTTTGCTTCACCAGTTTTGTCCTCATAACTTTTTACCATATACTTATATATCTCATCTATCTTTCTAATAAATTCAATTGAAATATTAGCATCTATACCTTTCTCAATCATTTTCTCTTTTATTAAAGGGTATACCCTGTTGCCTTTTCCTGTATACATCAATATACTATTTAAATTTGAATTAGCATTTTGCATTAACTTGCTACCATAAGTTTTAATACTATCGACTGCTTTTGTAAATTCTTTATCAGGAGAATGTTCTAGAAACATAAGATATAGAGGTCTATGCATTTTCCCCTGTGATACAGCTGGATATTGTGCGGTTGTTCCATTCTTTCCTGAATACGCATCGATAACATCTGCTAAATGTCTCATTAAATCCTCTTGAATTTCAGGTTGTAATTCAAGTTGTTTACCTTCATCTACACACTCTTTTGAAGCAACATCCCAGATTGTACCTGGATTACATTTCTTACAAGTTCCAGTTGCATCCTCGCCGTCAAATTGAGGTGATGGGCATTTACAGTTAGGAGGTATTCCTACCTTGGGTGAATCACACACTGGTGTTGGTGGGATAATTTCACAATCACCACTTGCATTTCTTCTTTGACCTGCTTGACACTTCGGTTTACAGTGACCATTCACAATTTCACTCGGATCATCGCACTTTACACACTTCCCCGCAGAATCTAAAGCATGACCTGGAATATTAGCACATTCTGTGCAAACACCGTTTACTTCAAGCGTTCCATCTGGGCATTCACAGTTACCTTTATCATCAAGAACTCTTGGAGCTACGCAGACTTTTGTCTCACATGCTTTTGTCTTAGGGTTCCATTGCTCCTTAGGATTTTTACAAATACAACGGATCCACTGCGCATAATTATTATCTAAGATATCCAAGTATTCAATTAATCTATTAACACCAATATCAAATACCACAACACCATTTTGCTGAGATAGTTTTAATTCAGCCTCATCATAATTTGGATCCATTGTCGCCTTCAATTTCGCTTCTAAGTCAGCAGGGTCTAGAAGGCCTTGTAATTTATTTACATGACCACCCATTTTACTCATCATTCCTTGCATATGTTCAATCATTTCTTTATAGAGGGCTTTCTTTGCAGAAAGAACTGCTGCAGCTACAAGAGGCCCACAGTTTGTAGCATTAGGTATAATAGCATCTATCATATCCTTCAATGTCGTTTTATCGGTAGGATCAGTAATCGTTGCTAAAATACCTGCAAAGGCACTTGTAAAATGTTCTTTTACATGATCCTCTGGGGTTTTTCCAGCAGGGACAGGAGGGATTGCTGCTGTAAATACAGTTTTTATAGAATTCATGGCGCCAATGATCTGAGTATGTCTAGACTTATATGGGAATATACCAATAATAAAATCAGCAATACCTTTTAATTGATCCTTTTCAACTTGTTCTAGTTGTGTAGTATCAACCTTTCCCTTGAAGTCTGTCAAAGCAGAAGACACATCAGGCTTCCTGGTAGCATCAAACAGGTCGCCAACGAGTGAAATATGAGTATCGTTTGAAGATAGATTTTGAACAATTATTTCTAAATCCTTTCTAACAGGGTCTGCTGGATCAAGTGCGGCTATAGCCGTTAGGACAATAGACCAGTCTCTAGGTTTCTTTTGTAGTGTCAATGAAATGAGTTTAATTATTTTTGCATATGCTTGAGATGAGGCATGAATTCCAGTGATTGCCGCTATTATATTTTCTACAACTTTCTTGTCTTCATCTGATAGCAATGTATTCGCTGCAAGTCCAGCACCAATCGCTTTTAGATTAGGGTCAGATGGATCCTTCGCAATTTCACCCATAATACGTCTGAATTCAACGCTGGCTTCAGAACAATCTGTTGATTTCATGAGTTCATCTACAATAGAAACAAGTGGACCAGAACGTTTCTCCTTTGCCAAGAAATTCGCTGGATTTTCTAAGGTTGTCTTTATGGTCCCTAGACTTGTCTTATTTCCAATTGCCTTTACAATTGTATCAAGAGTATCCTTGTAAACCAACTGTATCTTGAATACCTTAACTGCTGAATTAGCGGCATCTTTTGTTGGTGTAGATATATGATTTGCGTTAGTTCCAAAATAATTCACCAATTTAAGTTCAGCTGCATCAAATGTAGCAATATCAGGAGCTAAGACCATTTCCTTTATAAAGCTCTGAACTTCTCTGTGTATCTTGTATTTCTTCATAGCAAACAAAATATCAGATTTTGGCTTTACTGCCTGATCTTCTGTTGAAATTGGGCATTTTGCTAAATAAGCAGTATATAATGGATCTTTACGAATAGTTTCCATTTCAGCCTCGACATCATCGAGGGGCTTTGTTGACATTCCTGCTGCATGAATTTTTTGTAGTAAATCTGTAACAGCAACATCCCTAGCTGAGCTACCAGCCGCGCCTGCATCTTCAAGCTCCTTGATTTTCTTTCTATATGCATTAATTGTCTTCTGAATACGATCGGCCACTTTATTCTTTGTATCAGGGTCATTAATTGCAGCCATTTTGTCTAATGCTAAGGCTTCTGTAATGTGCTTGTTAGCCAAGGTAATTTCATCATGTAAGACCTTTACTTCCGCTTCTAAGATACGAATACGCTCTTCTAGTCTAGCCTTTTCCTCAGGAGTTATACCAGGGGCTGACTTACCCTTTAGAAGTTCCATGATAATAATCTGCTTTTCGTTAAGCTGTCTATTCAAGTCGGCAACATGCTTTTCAGAAGCCTCCTTGATTGTTATGATTTCTTTTTCCAAATGTTCTTTCAATAACATAAGACCTTCCATCTTTCCTTGTAATTTAGCTAACTCTAGGGCCAAGTTATTAGACTTGTCCTTTTCTGCTTGAAGGGCTATTGGATCACATGCCTTCTTAGCATCTGCAAGTTCCTTCTTGAGGCCTGCTATTTCTTCATTCAACTTGTCGATTTGTGTCTTAAAACAATCAAAGGCCTTAGAAATATCTTGCCAAAAATTTGGCATATCTTTCTTATTGTAACTTTGAACTGCAGACCGTATAGAATCTAGAACACATTTACTTATAACTGGATCAAGATAAGTTAACTTAGGTTCAAAGATTTTGATTATTTCCTCAGGGTCCGCTGGAGGTACTGGTGTTCCAGCTGAAGGCACTGGTGTGCCAGCTGAAGGCACTGGTGTGCCAGCTGAAGGCACTGGTGTTCCACCTGGAGGCACTGGTGTTCCAGCTGTTCCAGCTGCACCTGTAACGAACTTATTAAAGATATCAGGAAAGAGGGTCTGTAGTAAGACAAAAAGCTCAACAACACTTTCTGCAGTGGCCCTCATACCATCGCTATCTCCATATGCACCCTCAGCTCGCATTCCTTCCAAGATACTCTTAATATCTCCATTTACACTATCATATTCATCACGGATTTCCTGGATAGAAACATCCTTCTGACCCTTCTTTCCCTTGTCATATAGGATCTTGAAAATCTTAGGTAAAATTACATGCCATAGAGTTCCTGGTTCAGTTGGTGGTAGAGGAGTTGTTTCCTTAGATCCAATACAATCTGAAGCAGATGGTGCCTTTAACAGACTCATATAAGAGTTAATACGGTCAAGTTGAGCCTGAAGCGCCTTCTTCTTTTCGTTATCGGCCTCCTTACTATGACTATTAATCATGTATTGATTATACTTTGTAAAAGCAGTTATTAAGAGTGCAATATGATTTGGTGCACATGGAACTCTGTATCGGTTTGTCTTAGGGTCATATGATACTGTTTTTTCAGAATCTGTTATTGATATCTTCCAATACATCGCCATAATATTCTTTATTTGCTTGTCATTGCCAAAACGCTTCTCAAATTCTTCTAGACCTCCCAAATTCTGTATACCAGGCGCACCTGAAATAATAGATGTAGGTGTCCCTGTTAAATCAAAGGTTGCAGATTGACCAATACTTTCTTCACCAAAGCGAACAAGGGTTCTTCCAGTTGATGACATTTCCAATATAGGTTCATCTGACCCTGATAGAGGGGGT
>Ga0209246_10000557_pt1 | contig 15604 bp, 9 predicted proteins | sample LauGreSpBDMM15SN_2_FD_187560 | JGI IMG/M metagenome (GOLD analysis project Ga0209246, IMG submission 187560) | Freshwater lake microbial communities from Lake Michigan, USA - Sp13.BD.MM15.SN (SPAdes) (version 2) | ecosystem: Environmental > Aquatic > Freshwater > Lake | place: Lake Michigan, USA...
ATATACTTGATAGCATCTTTTTCATTATAGAATGTTTCTAAAATTGTTTCTTCACATGATTTATCATAATCATCATATACTTCACCAACCTCATAATAACATTTTTCTAACCCAAACCCAAAATATTTTAACATTTTTTATTAAATTAACAAATTTTAACTTTAAATTATTAAATTATTTTTATTATTTTATTTTAAAACTTGACTTTTAAAACTTTACTTTTTACTTTTTGCTTTTCTTCTTTTGTTAAATCGTATTCTTTGTATTATCCATTTACTTCAGTAGATGGTGTTAAAATATACATTAACTAACATCTTTTTTCTGATATTTTATATACATAAGTTCATTTTCATCTATAAACTCACAATTTTTAATTTAAAGTTTGTTGTACCACCGACACCGTTTGGATAAGGTCTGTACATTATTTGAGGCAATCCGTTTTGTGACCATTGCATATCAAGTTGATCATTGTAAACTCCTTTTACAGACATAATTCTAACAGAAGTACCATGAATACCTATAGCATTTACTCTTCCTATTGTAAAAACTGCGTGTGCTCTACTGTTATCTTCTAATGGTTTGACAAATACTATATATACACCATATATGTTTGGGAAATCTGTAATAGTTACAGGAGTAGTAGAATTATTATTCAAATTAACAACTGTTGTAATATCAGCAGGAGAACCATTTATATTATTAACTGTAATATCATTTGCAACTAAATCTTGTATATGTAAATCTGAATAATGAACAAATGATGAATTTGTGGCAGGATCAAGATTACTACAAACAAATGCAAATTCATCGTAAGCTTCATCCCATATCATCATAACAAATTCGCATGGATATAAAGAATAATTTGAAGTATTGTCTGGAATAGTAGAAAAATCCATTCCTTCTATTGGAGTTGGATTAGATAAAACAGTTGTTTGATCAAGTGTACTATAAATAGTTGCTATACGAGTACTTCCGGAATAACTTTTAATTCTCCTTACTTGAGCTTGACCAGTACCACTAGTAATTCGAACCCACCATCCAGCATAATAATCATCTACATTACTTGCAGTAGAACTTAAATGGATTGTTGTAAAAGTATTGTTACCATTTTGTACTAAACCACTGTGATCTGGAGTATCTGAAATAACATCTCCTTGACTATTATCATTTGCTGATTGGTAACGTTTAACCGCCAAACCACCATTTCCTGTACCGGATGGTGCATTGTTAACTATAACTATATTATCATCAATAGTTACAACTGTTGATTCTATAGTCGTAGTAGTACCCTTGACATCTAAATTACCGTGAATTGTAGTTGTACTAGTTGCTGTACCAATATGCACTGGGATATTAGAAGTTTGTCTAGCAATTTGAATACCATTTGTTACATCAGCACTTTCAATTTGAACGCCACTATTACTATCTAAACGAATACCACCAATACTTGTAGATATATAAATAGCATCACTATTAGTTCCAGATGATGTAATATTAACTTTAGAATTGGTATTGCCAGTAACAGTGATATTTAAATCTTGATTATCTGCAGTAGTACTATTTGTAAAAGTACTAGATGCTCCATTTGTAGTAATTACTGTCGAACCACCGTTTTGCGTTGTAGTTTCTAAACCACTCATTCCTGTATTAATACTTACTTTTCCGACAGAAAATTCAGGTTGATCAATTAAGATATTACCAGTACTTGATGTGGTTTGAATTTGTAAAGCAGTATTTAAGATATTTGTACCAGAACTTTTTAATATTAAACTAGAATCTGTAAAGTTATCAAGACCAATTATCATGTTTTGATTATAACCAGAACTATCTACGATATAAGACGATCCAGCACCTCTAGATGTCATTAATATTTGTCCAGATGTATTGGTTACAACTGTATAACCTCCAGATCCAGTAAGATGAGATATTGAACCATTACCTAATCCATTTGCATTTGATATTTGAATATTACCATTTGTATGTTCGGTATTAATAAAAAGGGCTGTTTGAGTTGTATTATTACCTCCACTTATAATTTTTAATTGAGAATCCGTATAACCATTAAGATTTATTGTTAAATCTTGATTTGCAGATTGAGTATTTACACTAAATGCTGCAGATCCATTATTTGCTGTAATTAATACATTTCCATTTGATGTTGTTTCCGTTATACCACCTGAACCTGACACCACCGATATACCTCCGCCATTTGTACCAGATAATAATGAAATCCCACCATTTATATCAGATGCAATTATATCAACTGCACGTGATGAATTTAATCCACCATATAATTGTAAACTTGCAATTTCAGAAATAACTCTGACATTACCACCTGTACTTGAAAATGTAGCCGAATCTCCAACTTGAACGGTTGCTGTATTTGCACCAGTTACTGTAAAAGGACCGTCGTTTGTATTAATATGAGTTTCTGTTAAATTAGTAATACCATATAAAATATTTAGATTTTCATGTACGTTCAATGTTTTTGCAATACCGACACCTCCTGCAACAATTAAGGCACCATCTGTATTTGTCGTACTATTTTCAATGCCTTGTATAATACAGCGTCTATTAATATTTATATCACCCCAACCGAATTGTGTGACATCACTGCCTTGTTCTAAAGTCACATCACCGTGAAATATAGTTGCTAACGGAGTTGACATATTACTTTTACTTTAGGTATTTTTATAAAAATTTGGACGAATTTTTTTATATTAATTTTGACTGGGATGATAGGGTGTTGCATTCTAAATTTAATGTTTTTAGATTGTTACTTTTTACATTTACAACGGAACACAGCTGACCACATCTGTCAGATGGACAATAATATTCTTGATTGTATGTTGGATTTGTGTAATCTTTGAAAAAATTATATTTATCTAAAAATTGTTGTAATAATACTAATGATCTTGGAATTAGCTTTTTAGACTGCAAGAAGTTAGTTGTATATCTAGTATCAATTATAAAACCAGAATTATTTACAAATCCGGTATGAGTAAAATCACGTAATACACCTGCGTGTGATACTATAAATATGTTTAAATCATCGACTGGTTCTACTACGAGTGGTAGGTAATAATTAGCAAACCATTTTAAAAAATTTTTAATATCACCTGGTTGTAATCTTTCTTTTGGAAATGCTTCTACAAATGAAAAATCGAAATAATTTAATATACCTAGCTTATCCAAGTAAGATTTTTGTTCTTGTAAAGATTTCATAGAATATCCTGGTGACAAATTGATTTTTTCTATACTACTTTTTGAAAATTTATCAGAACTTCCTTCATCTATTTCTCTTAAAAATGGTAATACGTATATTTTAGTTGGTGGGTTGATCCATTTTCTGGACATGTAATACGCTGTTTCCATTGCTCTAATTAACGGAGAACATCCTATTATATTTATTTTATTAATATCCACTTGAGTAAATACTTTATTTATAACACATCCATTATGAATTGATGCAGTAACACCAAGATGTGTTAGAACAGGGTCGTCTAATGGTTGAATATTAGAATTAAATATAGTTTTAACTTCTTTATGAGACTTTAAGGCCATAGCATCTGAAGCTTTAATTATCTTTGATTGAACTAGATTACCAAGAGCATTACCGCAAGAATATCCATGTCTAACAAATATAAATTTTGGCATAAATTTCTTTATAATAACCCTTTAAAATAATAATATAGATTAAAAATTGAAATTTATTAGTAAAATACATATATATAAAAATGGAATCTTATTATAAATCGAATTATATAAAGGTCCCTGATGATTTTTACAAATCGGATATTGATATTCAAATTATAGAATGGTGGGCTCAAGATGAATATGATGAAAGTAACGATAATACTAGCTGTGATTCGGATATGTCAAATGTTAAAAATCAAGACGTGTATACTATTAGGTGTTTTGGTGCAACTAAGACTGGTATATCTGTAACGTGTAAAATAACTGGATTTACTCCTTTTTATTATATAAAAGTACCAAGTAATTTTACTAGAGTTCAATTACATCATTTTTTAAATTACATTGAGACAAGTTATGCATTACGTGATTTTACTAATCCGTTAGCTAGAGAAAATGGTAAGCATAAATCTAGAGTTGTTGAAAAAAAAGATTTATTTGGATTTAAAAATGGGAAACAGTATAAATTTGTACAGTTGGTTTTTAATAATTATTCTGCTTTAATGAAAAGTAGATATTTATTTAAAAAGCCTACAACAATTCAAAATGTAACAACTACACCAACTAAATTTAAATTATACGAAAGTAATTTTGAACCATTTATGAGATATTGTCATATAAAAGATATTTTAATGGCTGGTTGGATAAAAATACCAAAAGGTAAATATCGTATAACTCGAGATTCAGCTACATCCCAAGTTGAAGTTAGTATTGATAGAAGATCAGTTGTTTCATTACGACAAGTCCAAGATATTAGTAATTTTTTACAAGCATCTTGGGATATCGAGGTATATAGTCACGATAGAACATTTCCTGATCCTGAATTTAAAATAAAGTCACCTGATTCTAGTGGAGATTTTATTTATCCAAATGAAATATTTCAAATTGCTACAACGTATAGATATACAAACGAAACGGAGACTCTTGTAAAACATTTACTTACATTAAAACATTGTAGTAAGATAGACGAACCTAATGTAATCGTAGAAGAATGTAAAAATGAAAAAGAATTGATTCAACGTTGGGTGGAAATCGTTTCACTTATGGATCCTGATATTTTTTATACTTATAATGGTGATTCATTTGATTGTATGTATTTAATAGAAAGAGCTGTTTTATGTGGATTAGCATCTAAAAAAAAAAGTGGTTCGAAAACGGTTTATTCAGGACACGTACTAAAAAAATTAAGTAGATTAACAGAAAAACAAGCTGAAATGAAACGTGAATATTTTAGTTCAAGTGCGTACGGTGATAGTGAATTTAATAGAATTTATATTCCCGGGCGTTTAAATTACGATTTGTTAATTCATTATAAGCGTGGAATGAAAAAATATTCAAGTTATAAATTGGATAATATAGCATCGGAAATATTAAAAGAAACTAAAAATGATGTTAGTGTCAAAGATATTTTTAATTATTACGAATCAGGTGATCCAGATAAAATTAAACAAATTGCAGAATATTGTGTGCAAGATACAGCTCTTTTACAAAAATTAGTTGATAAACAGCTTATTTTAACAAATATTATGCAGTTGGCAAATGTTACATTTGTACCTATTGGATTTCTAACAACACGTGGTCAGACAATTAAGGTATTTTCTCAAGTTTTGCGCAAAGCTAGACAAATGGATTTTCTTGTTCCTCATACTAATTTTAATGAAGATGCGCATCCTATACATCTTAAATTAAAAGAACCTCATCCATTTGATGATAATCAAATTCGTGAAAATACATACATTGAAATAGATGCTGGTAAAAGTCAAGGAAATAAAAGGATGATTATAAGTGGTAGATTATCTGAAATAGTAGACGATACGTCTATTATTATTCTTTCAGATGCTGAAATAGAAAGGGAGTTTTATAATATTAGATTCAAGTATAAAGGCGAGAATTATGATATTTCTAGAATGTGGTCAAACGAAGATGCTGTTGATGATAGTTTTACAGGGGCAACTGTTTTGGAGCCTATTTGTGGATTTTTTAATGATAATATAGCAGTGTTGGATTTTGCTAGTTTATATCCTACAATTATGATTAGTAGAAATTTATGTTATAGTGCTTTTGTAATGGATTCTAGATATTTAGATATACCTGGTGTAAATTATGAAAGCATAAAATGGGATGATAAAGTTGAATATAAATTAAGACAAAAATGTGAAGCTATTGGTAAAAGTGGTAAAAGTAAAGGTGAAGTATGTGGAAAACAATCATATTTTGAAATAACAAATGAACTTGGTATAACTGGTTATTATTGTCGTATTCACGATACAGAGAAGAAAAGTAGATCTTCAGATGAAAAATTCCAAAAACGTGATGTAAGTTATAATTATACAGTTGTTCAACCACATGTCGATCCTAATACTGGCGAAATTTTAAACAAAGGTGTATTACCAGCATTATTAGAGGAATTATACGAGGAACGTAAAAGAGTAAAACGAGAAATGGCTCAAGCTGCAAAAGATGGTAATAAATTACTTGAAAGTATTTTAGATTCTACACAATTAGCTATTAAAGTATCATTAAATTCTACTTATGGATTTTTAGGTAGAGGACAAGGTAATCTTATCTTGAAAGAATTAGGATCTATTGTTACAGCAGTAGGTAGAATGTTGATTGAACAAAGTAAAGAATACGCAGAAAATGATTTTCTAGATTATATACGACAAAATAATTTACTTGTACAAAAATTAGAAAAAAAAGTATTAGACTTGACAGAAGAAGAAAAAACACAGATCCTAAAACGTTTTTGTACATAAAAAAACCCTTATTTTATTCTTTATACATTATATAAAATATTTTATATAATATATGATAAAAGGCAAGGTAAGTTTTTTACCATTTGATGTAATTTACAAGATATATTTTTATGTTGATGATTATTGTACAGCAAATAATTTTTTTTTATTATGTAAGGATTTCTATAATAATTTTATGAAAAACAAGGCACATAATTACAAATTTAATATTTTATACGACAGTTTGTTTTCATTTTTAATGTTATTACCAGAAACGTTTAATACAAATGAGAATATAGGAGATTTAACATTTTACGAATTGTTAATGTGCCAATCGCAAAATAATCATGATAAAATAATGTTGAGAAAAGATATCCATTTTATTTATAATTTGTATAAAAATTTTTTTGTATATTATTTTGCAAATGATACTAATAAAAATAGCAGTCTAACAATTGCCACCAATCTATCTAATATTATTATTTTACAAGGTCCTTTATTTATAAATAATTTAGTTAAACTTGAAGTCTTCGGTAAAGGTCATGGAAATGTAAATTTTGGTAACGTACCTTGCCTTTTATCGAAGACTTCGGTAAAGGTACCTTGCCTTTTATCGAAGACTTCGGTAAAGGTATCTATTAAATCAAGATTTAAAAATCGTTCTGAAATGTTTGGATATATTTTAAAACATTATAATAGATATAATTTAAGATTGCTTCGATATCAAATCGGATTAGTTACTTAGTTACTTTTAACCTTTATTTTTGAAGGGCTTTGGCCCTACTTTTTTTAAAAGTAACTAAAGGTTAACCAAAAAACCCTTATTTTTGAAGGGCTTTGGCCCTACTTTTTTTAAAAGTAACTAAAGTAACTAAAGAATTTGTTTCTAAAATAATTTTTTTGATTAGATATATAATTTGTAATTTTTTGTAGTTTGTATTCATCTAAATTATGAATTAGATTATTATATATGGTTTTATTAACTCTTACTCTTCTATTTGTAACTGGGTTTTTTATATAAATCATAGAATTAATGGCTATATTTTCACGGTTACATAGAAAATTATAATAATATAGATTATTTTTTTTCAACATTGTTTTAAATTGATTGTAATTATACGAGATGAGATCATCTTTCCAAAAATGTCTTTTTAGATTGCATATTTCAATAAGGCAATTTTCATTACAATCATAACAACACAAATTCAATACCGTATTGTTTAGATTTAATTCTTTATATCCTAATATTTTTTGAATAATGGGTATTGATGTTACATAATCCGAGATTATACACATTTGATTAAAAGTCATCGGTATGTAATCTTGATAATGAAATTTGTATAATACACTATTGTAATAATGTATTTTTAAATCGTTAGTATTAGCTATATTATTTTGTTCTAAAAAGTTAAAACGATAATTAAAAGAATAATAATCAGACTGGGGGTAATATTCTAGATTTTGAAAATTGTAAAATGTTAATAATAATAACTTATTTGGAAACGTTTTTATATTACAGAAATTGTTATTTATATAATAAGTAAAAATAATGTCAAATAATAAATTAGTAGTATTATGCGATGACACATTTGACGTGAATTTATATAATTTAATATAATATTGAAAAGATATTCTCTTATTTGCAAGGTAATCTTTATAAAACATTTGTTTATATCGATACACATGTTGACTTAGACACGCGTTTAACCAATTGTAAAAACAATTGCAATTTATTGATTGTAATCTTAATTGGTATGATAACAAATCACATTGTATACGTGTAATATTGTAAAATAGTACTTTATCAATACTTCTCAAATTATATATATCAACGACATTTAAAAATTTGCAGATATTATAAATAATATCAACTGGTGCCTTATTTATCATGTATTAAATTAAAGGATGTATTAATTTAATTCATTTTTTAACAAATTTTTCGTCCATGACAATCCGTTTTTTCAAAGTATTTTTCAAACCATATGTTAATTACTCTTGGATGTTCGAGTGGCGAAAGATTGTCGTCTTTTGAGGGTTCGTCATTTGTTATGTATTTGTAATTATATCGTATCATAAATCCTATACTTTCAATATAATGTTTTAGTTCTTCGAATTGTTTTTCTGATATTTGTTCGGGTGTTATATGGTTTCCATATAAAAATTTTGCTCCAGCTATTAAGAATTTCATTAGTAATTGGAACATTACAACTTGGTTTACAATAACTGTTTCTGGTAACATTAAGTTGTATGTACAAGGTGGTTTGGGTGGTTTTGAAAAAATCACATTTACCAAAGTTTCTATATTTTGAGTTTCCATTATTATATACAGTTAAAAAAAATTTTTATATTTTTACAAATCATCTATTAAACAATCTTCTTGTGAGTCCCGCTCTTCCATTTCATCTAAATTTTCAATAGATTTTTTATATATATCATCTAAATATAATTGTCTACATAATTTCTTTTTATTATCAGTGTTACTATTTACAAATTTTGTTTTATACGAAATATCATTTAAAAAACAATTTTCAAAATTGTTGATAAAAATACATAAACTGGCTAAAATATTTTCTAAATAAGAGTCATCTTGGTAGATAATTGTAGTTCTTATTTGTGAACGGTATTTTTCTATTAATTTGGCCATAGGTATATCCAATAAATACATGTACAAGTGTATTTGTGTTTTTTCATAATCACGTAAAGTAGAAAAAAATCCACGCATTCTGTTTTTAATTTCGACAATGTAACTGCGTTCTGGATTTTCTTTATCTATATAAATACCATCAAGACGTCCACCAATATACCATTCAAATTGTTTAGATGAAGGTACATTAGGTACCTGACGTTTGTAAAATTTTTGAGATGTGTCTAATGTAATACCTGATTTCTGTTCATATATTTCTATAGCTGAATCTTCTCGTAATGTTCCGTGAGTTTTATTAATAAAACTAGTAGTTTCACGTTGTAACAACGCTAGTTTATCTCCTTCTAAATTCATATTGTCTAGAATTGTTGTAATATTTTTTTGTTTATCCTTTGTTTCTATAACTTCAGATTGTAATAATTGAACAGTTTCTTTACCAATGGATTTAATTAATCTTTGTTGTTGGTCTAAGTCAATACTGTCAATTTTACTTTCTAAAGATTTTGATTCTTTATTTATTTCGCTAGCGTTTTTATCAATTTCTTTAACGTGTAGTTTATATTGATGTTTTGTAATTTTTTTATTGTTTAACTCGGTTTGTAAATTTTCACGTTTTTTTTCTAAATCGTCTAAATCTTTTTTTTTAGAATCTAATTCTGATTTACTTTTGTTTATAATGTCAGTATAAGATTCTGTATCGCAACGTTTCCATAAGCGTTCAAAAGGTGTTACGAAATCGTATTGATTTTGACCTATATATGCTGCAATGTCACTCGGATATAAGAATACTTTTTTTTGATCTGTTGCCATTATTTATATAATAATGTTCCGTCATTTTAAATTAAGTTTTTTATTAATGTTTCGTTCTATGTATGTTTATTTAAATATTATAATATGATATATGTTAGAAATAAAGACTGTGATTATAAGTAAGGTTTTTGAAGGTTCTCAAGAAGCTGCTAAAGAATTAATTAATAATGGTTATAATGTATACCTTATCAATGTTTTAAGTTCTCTCGATTCTGAATCGTTTACGTTTTCTAAAATTGATTCCGAATCGATATTTTGTAATCAGACTTTATTAGAATCATATTTTAGTTGTATAGTTGACTCTGGGTGTTCTTCTGAAGAATGTATTATTGTTGATAATAAACATGATAATATACAAATTGCTAAAAGGACGGGATGTAAGATTTGTTTTTTACCGTCTAATACTGTTCGTAAAGGTACAGATTCGTTAGATATAATTAGAACTATTATTTACTATCAAAACGAAAATTCTGGTATTGTAAAACGTACAATGTTTAGAAAAGGTATTAATATAGTAATTCCTATGATGGGGAGTGGTTTACGTTTAAACGGTAAAGGTATGGAAAAGACTTGTATGGAAAAGACTTGTATGGGTAAACCTATGATTTCTTGGGTAATTCAAAATTTAAAAATTGATGCAAATTATATATTTATAATAAGATCAGATTCAGATATTGATAAATTGTTATTGTCTCTAGTGCCTAAATGTAAAATTGTTAGATGTGAACATAAAACAGGAGGTCAAATAGAATCTATATTATTAGCTGAAAAATATATAAATAATGATGATCCATTAATTGTAGCAAATGACAATCAATGGTTGGATTGGGATATTGAAAAGATGTTGGATATATTTTTATTTCAAAAACTTGATAGTTTACTGGATCTGATTACTTTTACAAGTGATGGTGATCACAGATACAATTATATAAAATTAGATGATGATAATAATGTTGTATTTATTAAACAAAATTGTCCAATAACACAACTAGCAATGACTGATGTTTATTTTTGGAGACGTGGTAAGGATTTCATTCGATGTGCTCATAAAATGACATCCTTTAATAAAAGAATACGAGGTGAATTTTGTACACTGTTGGTTGTAAATGAATTACTAGATGAAATACGAGATGGTGTATCTGTTGGTAAAATTACATCATCGGAATGTAAATCCTTTATAACATTACAAGATCACAATGATATAATGCAATTCGAAAATTATTGGATTTCTCAAGTTAAAAATGGCTTTGATGTTTAAAATCAAAAGCTTTTTTTGGTAACCTTTAGTTACTTTTTTGAGGGCTTTGACCCTTTAATTTTGAAGGGCTTTGGCCCTACTTTTTCTTTTTGAAAGGGCTTTGGTCCTACTTTCCCCCTTTTGAAAGGGCTTTGGCCCTACTTTTTCTTTTTGATGTTACTTTTTTTAAAAGTAACTAAAGTAACTAAAGTAACTAAAGGTTATTCGTCAATTTTAAAGTCACTTGGTTTAAGTGCTTTACCTCCGCATTTAATTAGTATATTATTTGTATGATCTATAATTTCATCTAGAAGGTCTTGACGATCTTTAAGTGCAATCTTATAGAAACCGAGAATAGGTTTGGCTAATTGTTCTAAATAACAAGTTCTATTATATTTCAGGTTATTTTCGATTGCGTATCTGGGATCTTCACCTAATTCAGATTTTGCTTTTTTAGTGTCAATACTTTCTATAAAAATGTAGGGGATTCGATCTCCAACTTGGACTTCTTGTTTTCGTAATTTTAAACGTTCAGCTAATTGTACATGTACAGGTCGTGTTTTATAACTAGCTGCTAACATAGCTGATACGACAAGATCTTTTATATCAATGTTGTAATTGTAAATATTATTAATGTATTGTTTATATAATTCTGTACTAGTTTTTAGTGAATCATAGTTCGCAGAACTTTCATTTTTTACTAATTCTCCTGTTGCTGTTTTGTCATTTACAATAGTGTCAATTATTTCTTTATAGCATTTTTTAACCATTGGACAATAATCTCGCCTTGTTAAAGCAATACCTTTAGCGTCAACTCCTTTTAATTGAAATGGATCTTTTGTATTTTCAAATTTATTGGCAATGTATCTTTTTTTAGTTAAAAGTATAAATGGATGAAATACTTTTTCGAATTCTAATTCTATAGGGGGCCGTTTAAAAATATTATTTGTTAAATTATCACCACATATTGATGCCAATCTAAATGTGTCAAGTCTATTCTTTTCAAAATCTTCACGATTGTATTTAAACTTGATAAAGATAGAGTCTGTGTTAAATGCTTGCAATTGACCAACTCCGCAACCGAATCTTCCAATGACAGTTTCTAAATCGTAGACGTAATCATTTGTTGTACCTTTATCGATAATTTTTTTTACAATTGTTTCGTTTTCGTGTTTTGATTTAATTTTATTTATTATATAAACATCGTCTTGTTCATTGTCATTTGTATTGTCAATGGATAAATTAAATCCTAAATTTTTTAATGAATAATATATACGTTGAGCTTCTATTTTACTTTTAACAGTAAAAGTATCAAGATTAACATTTGCAATTTTTTTAATTGAATCGTGGGTTTCATCAAATCTAGTTGGAAAACTGTGTAAAAGAGAATCTCCTACTTTTAAATCTCCTGGTTTAATAGGATCAAGGTTAAATCTTATTAACGAATGATCTTCTGTAACATCCACGCATCCGGAATGAGTTAATACTCTAAAAATCTTTTTATTACAATGATGTCTAATAACTTTTTTAATATTTACCCATCCAATATCAGTCCATACTTGATAATCAGTGGTTGAAAATTCTTTTTCTAAACGGATTGTTTTATCAAACATTTTAAATCCTGGATATTCTTCTTTCTTACTAATGTCAAAAATACTTTCAATACTTTCAATATAAATCAAACCATTTTTCTTTAAAAGTAATGGAGTATCACCTGTTACGCTATCACCGTATACTACTTGTATATTGATATCTACGTGAATTTCTGGGTCGTATTTGTAAGTTTTATCTGTAACACTAATTGTATATTCTTTAATATTCCAATTATAAAGAACTCCTATTTCATTTTCAGGATATCTTTCTCTAAGAATAGAGTAAATTAATTCTAAATCGTTAACATTAGTGACTTTAAAACTTTTCATTTAATGGATGTGTTCATAATTAGATTATTAAATAAAATTCAATTATTGATAGTTATTTAGTTTTTACACTAGTATTAAAATTTTTTATAAACGTATTTGTGTGTTTATAAAAAATTTCACATTCGTTTGTTTTGAGTTATTTTATTATAAGATATATTTATAAAAATACAATGGCTTCTAATTTTTCACCTATGTATTTTGAGCAACCTATAGTAATTTTTGATACTACACAATCGGTTAATTCGACAAGTGGTTCGTTTGTTTTGTATGGTGGTGTAAGTATTAATGCTACTTATCAAAGTGAAAGTACTTCTAGTGGTGCATTTGTTTTGTCTGGTGGTATGGCAGTTCAGAAAAATCTGAATGTAGGTGGTATTACTAATATTAGTGCTACTGCTCAAAGTGAGGGAACAGGTTCCGGTGCTCTGGTTGTAGAAGGAGGAGTAGGTATAGCTAAAAATCTTCATGTTGGTCAAGATACTTTTATTTCTGGTAATTTGTATGTTAATGGTTTAACAACTTCAGTTAACAGTACTACTATTAACGTAGCTGATAATACTTTTACATTAAATAGTGGTCCATCAGGTTCTAGAGATGCTGGTATTTTGATTCAAAGATATCAAACAGCAGTTGATGATGGTAGTGGTGATGTTGTAGGAAATAATGAACCTTTTGTTTTGGATTCTACCTTTACCTTAGGCGGATCTAACAGTGTAACATTCGCAACAACTGACAATGCTTTGGCCGTTGATGGATGGTGGGTTAAGGTAACATCTGGTACTCCTTATGTTCGTAAAATTACAAGTGGTACAAATATTGCAGGAACTGTTACTCTTACTTTAGAAACAGCATTTACAAGTTCTGTAACTACATCAGATACATTTAAATTATATAATAGAAATTATGTAGCTCAATATTATGAAGAGGCAAATGATGAATATATCCTTGGTTATATTGCCAATGCTCAAGATATCCAGACTCAATTACAAGGTACTGGATTACTTAATGTAAGAGCAAAGGGATTGTTTGCTACCAATTCTACAATTGAGAATTTGTCGGTTGCTAGTTTGACTGCTGGTAATATTGGATTAGATCAAGCTACTATATTGAATACTTTTGTTGTAACAGGAACAACTACTTTAGGATCTCTTTTTGTTAGTGGGGCAAGTCAAATCGGTGGTGGTTTAACTGTTACAGGAGCTTCTCTTCTTAATTTGGGAGTTAGTGCAGGTTCATTAAATGTTACTGGTGAATCATTGTTACATGGTGCAGTTACAGCTGGTGCTCTTAATGTTACCGGAGCTTCTCTTCTTCAATTGGGAGTTAGTGCTGGTTCTTTGAATGTTACAGGAGAATCTTGGTTGCAAGGTGCAGTTACAGCTGGGGCTCTTAATGTTACCGGAGCTTCTCTTCTTCAATTGGGAGTTAGTGCTGGTTCTTTGAATGTTACTGGAGAATCTACTTTGCACGGTGCAGTTACAGCAGGTGCTCTTAATGTTACTGGTGCTTCTCTTCTTCAATTGGGAGTTAGTGCTGGTTCTTTGAATGTTACTGGAGAATCTACTTTGCACGGTGCAGTTACAACAGGTGCTCTTAATGTTACTGGTGCTTCTCTTCTTCAATTGGGAGTTAGTGCAGGTTCTTTGAATGTTACAGGAGAATCTTGGTTACAAGGTGCAGTTACAGCAGGTGCTCTTAATGTTACTGGTGCTTCTCTTCTTCAATTGGGAGTTAGTGCAGGTTCTTTGAATGTTACAGGAGAATCTTGGTTACAAGGTGCAGTTACAGCTGGTGCTCTTAATGTTACAGGTGCTTCTCTTCTTCAATTGGGAGTTAGTGCAGGTTCTTTGAATGTTACAGGAGAATCTTGGTTACAAGGTGCAGTTACAGCAGGTGCTCTTAATGTTACTGGTGCTTCTCTTCTTCAACTAGGTTTAACTGGAGGGTCTCTTAATATTACAGGAGAGTCTTGGTTGCAAGGTGCAGTTACAGCTGGTGCTCTAGCAGTTACTGGAGCTTCTCTTCTTCGTTTGGGAGTTAGTGCTGGTTCTTTGGATGTTACTGGAGCATCTGTTTTGCATAATGGTTTAACAACTGGATCTTTGACAGTTACTGGTGCTAGTATTTTTGATAATGGAATTACAACTGGTTCTTTGAATGTTACAGGAGAATCTACTCTTCACGATAATGTAACTATGGGATCAAATGTTGTGATTGATGGTCCAGCATTTCAAATTCCATATGGAGATGTTATTTCTAGACCTATTGCTCCTCAGCAAGGTTATATTCGTTATAACACTGAATATACTCAATTTGAAGGATTTGGTCCTGGAAGTGCTTGGGGGTCATTGGGTGGTGTTGTAGATATTGCTCAGACTACAAAAATTATTGCTTCAGCAACTCCAAGTGTCACTGATGGTAATTTGTACTTTTTCACTGTAGGAGTTGAACAGATGAGAATTAATAGCGCAGGTAATATTGGTATTCATACTACTTCTCCAGGGTATACACTTGATGTAGTGGGAACTTTGGGTGCAACAATTGGTTTAACAGCTGGATCTTT
>Ga0209246_10000560_pt1 | contig 15542 bp, 24 predicted proteins | sample LauGreSpBDMM15SN_2_FD_187560 | JGI IMG/M metagenome (GOLD analysis project Ga0209246, IMG submission 187560) | Freshwater lake microbial communities from Lake Michigan, USA - Sp13.BD.MM15.SN (SPAdes) (version 2) | ecosystem: Environmental > Aquatic > Freshwater > Lake | place: Lake Michigan...
ATCCCTTCTTGCTGTTACAACTCTGGCAACACGCAACTGCGTTCTCATAATTGATTACTAGATCAGGTGCTTTGCTAACTGGGATTATATGATCGACAGTTGTTGCTGGTTGCTGGCAGTAGAAGCAAGACCATTGATCTCTAGCTAGTACTCGTAATCTAAACGCCTTGTAATCTCTGCTTAATCGAGGATCACCGCGCTTTGCCATTACTGCCAACCTCTAGTCTTAAGATGATGTAGTGCATTGCAATAGTTAGGCTCATCATACTGAGTAACTCCATAACGCTTTGCTACATAATACCAATAAGCCCAGAACTGAACATCATAAGGCTTGCCTTTAATATGCTCAGACTTTATTTGGTAGTAACCGTATACCTGGTTCTTGCCGGTCTTATTACCAATAGCATTTATATCCCATCGACTCTCTCGATGGATAATCTCGTTATGGCATTTATATTGAGCATCTGTTAACTGATATGCAGCTAATACTCTAATAGATTTATTAGCATCTAATTGAGCCTCTGCTGGCTGGGCGAAGCCTAGACATAGGACTCCCACTAACACTTTAGCAACCTTCCGCGCTACGCCTTTCAGGCGCGGCTTGAGCCCTTGATGGGCTCTTGCTAAGAGTGTACTCGCCATGTCAAGCATGTGTATAAAGTGGGCGTGGCGTAAGCGTGTTCGATAGTAATCTGTACAGGTTATCCACAGTTGTGCATAACTATTTATCCGTAGAGTAAAACCCATTCCCCTTAAACGAAATACCAAAAGAGCTATAAATCTTGCGCATTGGTTCATGACAGAACCCGCATTCGACATCGTGTGGTTCATTTATTTTTAACTCCTTTTCGTAGCGAAGGTTGGCTTCGCATCGATCATTAGTACACTCAAACTCATAGATCGGCATTACTGATCCTCGCACCAATTACAGGGATCATTGATAGTCCATTCTCCACAATTCTGGCAGCGTTTAATATCGCCTTCTACTATTACATCTTTGCGTTTTTCATAACCGGCGGCTATCAGTAACTCCACCAGATCGCTAAGGCGTAACATCGCTACATAATGCTGTGGCGACTCACCTTGACCATTAAGCCGAAAGCAAGCAAACCCCAATAGCCCACTCTTGGCTGTCCTAGCTTCAATCTGGCGGAGTGTCCCTGAGACATCGAGTCCTGTGCGCGCCTTAACCTCGCAGTCGAACGGGACATTGAGAATGTCGCGCCCAGAACCTCGACCTACCGTAGCGCCATCCCACCAGCGCTTCAGATATTCTGCGACTACCCGCTCTGTGCGGAAGCCTCTATATTTGCGGCTTTGAGTCATTAACCGCGTGGCATTTCTTGCAAGACCAAGTTAATGCTTGACCCTCGACCCAGAATGCTAATTCCTCTTTGGCTACTGGCTCGTTGCATAAGTTACACAGTATCCTAATCTGCATCGCATCAAGGATCGCCTCGCGCTGTCTTTTCCTAGCATATATTTCATCATCTGTAGGAAATGACTCCCATTCACCGTCTTGGTTCATAAACTGTAAACCGCTCATGCTCTGACCTCCTGTGGTTTCCAAGTGCCATCCTTTGTGATGTTATACCAAATCACATCTCGACAAACATAACAGTCAAACTTGCCCCAAGCCTTGCCTTTGGCACTAACTCCAGTTTTCCAATCCATTGGCTTGTGGTCGTGGCAATTGCGACATCGAGGAATGTCTTTATCAATAGTTGTGCCACCTAATACATCCTGAACTAATGCAACCGCTTCTGCTGCACTAGCTGCTGGAGCAACTGCCTTTACAGTCCAGGCATCAGCCTCAACCGGCATCATTATCTTTTCTGTTAACTTCTCTGCAAAGCCTCTAGGCTCTGTTGCTTTGACCTTTGCCATTTCTTCGCGGCTAGGGCGTTTGCCTTTCGAAGCATAACCTGCATTAGCCAATGCACGACCGATCGCACTTGTCTCGCAGTTCTCAAGCGCCGAAGTAGAATTAACTCCTCGCGTTGATACAGTTTCCTCTGCGTACCCAGTTGTCCAAGGGTTTGCATCCACTTCAGTTCGATATATAGCAGCTTGTACAATAAAGCGTTGAAGGGTGTGCTCAATAATCGTAGTAGATATTCGGCCATCAGGATGTTCCTTCCAAAACTTAACTAGGCGTTCCTCGACTGTTTCATAATCCTCTAAGTTAAACATAAAGTTCACTCTCCTCTGTCGCTAGTTGACCAGCGATGGCAAGATAAGACGCGGAGTCGATCCAACTGTCGATGCGCTGTGCATCTTCAAGGGTTCTTCCGATCTTAACAAGCGCGAGTATGACTGCAACCTGGTAATCCTCAACCGGCATCTCAAGATAGGCGCTGATAAGTCTTGCTGCTCTAGCCATGTTGTCGCTTGGATGACCATAATGTAATCCGCGTTCCTGATAAAGGTCTGTTGCACTCTGTAGGATTTCTGCATGCTTCATACTCTGACCTGATCTAGCTGCTCATAGTGCTTGCGTACTGCTTTGCGCCCTACTATGTAACCGTCTCTATGACCGATTTTGTACCCCATAAAGAACATCAAAAACCAAGATGCCAGGATGATTATTTGTAATGTACTCATTTACTGCCCTTCCGCTGCGCCCTTCGCAGCTTCTTGGCATAAGTGTTGCATAAATATCAGACAGATTTACGGTGTCTTGTATAACGAAACGGTAACAATTCTTGGTCATCAATAAAATCATCAACTGTAGGATTTATCTCGGGAAAATCATCTAGCCCTTCCATAGCGCCTTCCGTGGACTACAAAAGTGCCATCCTTCTCAAGGTTAATTAGGGTTACTTGCGTGTCCTCGATAAGCACAAATGCTTGCTGCCAGTTCATTGTGCCCCTTGTATAGCCAGCCAGCCGTACATCCATAAGATGTCCAGCCTCTACGCCTCGCAGGATACGCCCTATTTTGCCCCCAGATGCCTCTGTAAAGGCTGACTGACCTGCTCTGTGTGTGTGTCCACAGATGACGCTTAAACCGTGTCTGCGGGCTGCTCCAAGGGCTGTAAGACCCGCATTAGGGTTAATGCCCTGCTCATCCCCATGGACTGCTACCCAGCCCTTCATAAAGGCATAAGGCTTCTTATGGTAAGTAATACCTAGTTCATCAAGTTTTAAGAATTTTTCAAAGCGCAGCTCTGGCAGCGCTAGGAATGCCGGTATTTTCTTCATAATCACATTGTAAAGTCTGTCTGTGTGATTGCTTCTAATCATGTGCGCTTCTTTAGAATGCTCTACCAAAGACCATAAAACTTCTACTGCTTGGTCTCGATCGTCTCCGAGTGTTTGCTCGAACCAGCCTGGCATTCCTTCTGTCCATCGGCTGATCTGTGGAAGATCGATTTCATCTCCCAAAGTAATGACGCTATCGGGGCGGTACGCCTTAATAAAAGCTGCAACATTTCTTACTGCTATTTCATCGTGATAGGGGACTTGTAAGTCTGGAACTATTACGGTGCGCTTCATTGTTAATCCTCATCGTCATCGTCATAGGGGATGCGGTCGGGAAGGTTTGGCAGCCAGTTAGGAGTTGGCAGGATAGTTGCTGGGTAAGTCAAAGGCTCAAGCAATATCGCCATAGCAATATCGTCAGCAAAGCCAGCCTTCTTTAGGCTTTTCCAGTACTCGTTTAACCCAATGCAATAAGTCTCTAGCATTGAGTAGTCCTCAAGGTCTATAACTCTTTTGCGCGTCATAGGATTAGTTTGACTTATCGCAGAGGATTTCGTAGATTTTATCGACGCGTGTCTCTAAACGATTTACTGCATCCTTCATCGATGTACCGCTATTCGGCTTCAGCTCCGCTAAATAGTGTTTGACCATGAATTGCAGCATCGCAGTAACACCACCCAGAACCGTGGCGATCGCTACTGCAAGAGCAGCATAATCCTGAGCCGTCATTTTTTAGGGGTGGCATACCCAAAGATACCGGCAACGATTGAGCCAAGGATGGCGCGATAGTCCAGGGCGAAGTTAGAGGTTGTGCCCCATACGCATAAGAATGCGCCGACTGAGATAACTGCTGGATGCTTCATATTCATTTAGTTGCTCCTAGTAATGGGATATTAAAGAACGAGCCGTCTTCATCGCCTTTGCGAGTGAAAGATATGTGTGCATGATGAGCATGCTTATTGATTCCCTTATACGGAATCCAACGCCATAAGGATTTAGCGCTACAGATTTTTGAGTCAAAGATAAGATATGAGATTCTACGATCAGACTTTGCCAAGATACGAAGTTGATCTGCCACATCGGGCATGAGGTCGGGCTTAGCTTTGCCGGATAGATCGCGGTCAACATCAATGGCACGAACCCAGCCTTGCTCATCTGGATTATGGTCAGACTTACGAGCTGCGTGGCGACTATCACCGATCCAGCCATCCGAGGTGCGATCACGATCGCTGAAACAGTCATCAAATTGCTCCCGTAGTTGCGCTGCTGCTTTAGATAATTTAGGCTTCATCTAATAACTTTTTCGCCTGAAGTTCACAGCCTTGGCAATTCCATCGATATTTATCGTTTAGAAATAGTTCTTTATGACCGCATTCTGGTCTAGGTGCGATAAAAGCATCTGCATCTGCATTGTAAGTAAAGCCGATACCTGCGTAGTTGTAACGAATGTTGCCATTGTAAGAGGTGCGTTTCGCGCCATAATAAGTCTCAGTATCTAAACCGTTTATGAGTTCTGTTTCATCTTTGCCAACAATGACAGCAGTAACAATGTTATGTTCATCTAAATATGCGTAGTGTGCCATTATGAAACCGTCATCGTATCTGATACGCCTGCTGCTGTTATTCTGTAATAACGATAGGTCGCATCTGTTGTAGAAGTTTGGGTTACACCGCCTGAAAATGTGGCAGAGTTAGCAAGAAGCATGCGAACTGCAACAAACCCAGAACCGCCGTTGCCGCCGTTAGAGGCTAGTACTCCAGCGTTGCCGCCGCCGCCACCGCCAGCGCCGCGATTAGCCGTTCCCGCGACTCCGTTAGGCGATGAGTTATTACCACCAGCGCCACCGCCGCCAGCGCCGCCTGCACCATTGTTTGCGCCATTATAGACACCGCCGCCGCCACCGCCAGCGTAAGTTACTGATGATCCAGAATAAGAACTAGATGAACCTGCACCGCCAGCGCCAGCCGTTGCTGCTATTCCAGCAACTCCAACTGCACTAGCACCACCGCCCCCGCCGCCAGTAAAGTTTGTGTTTGCCGGACCACCATTACCGCCTGCAAAACCTTGCGCTGGAGATGCTGTTGCAGAACCGCCAGTATAGTTGGCAGAACCACCGCCGCCCGAACCACCAGTTACGCCGTTGGCTTCACCACCACCGTAACCACCGCCTGTTGAGGTAATAGATGAGAATACTGAATTGCTACCATTACTCGCTACCGCTAAAGCAATGCCACCATTACCACCAGCGCCGACTGTTACCGTTAGAGGACTGTTTAAAGATACTGAAAATGCTGTGCTAGTGAGGAAACCGCCAGCGCCGCCACCGCCACCAGCGCGGCCGCCTGCTGTGCCACCACCGCCAGCGCCGCCTGCAATAACTAAATAATCCACATTTGCAACGGTTGGAGTTGCTGGATTATTAATTGCAGTTAAAAGATTAAGCATTACGCAATAGCCCCTACGACATACCAAGCATCTGTGCCAGTCTTGATACAGGCTGCTGATTTGTACTGAGCCAGCGTAGGACTAGCTGCGGTTGCACCGGCTGAAAGTACTGTTGTAGTACCAGGGGTTACAGCAGAGATTGTGCAAAGGCCAGCGCCGATATTGAGAACTGTGATTACTGTGCCTATCGGATGAGCCACATTTGCGTTAGTAGGCAACTTAATAGCGTTGGCTGAAGCGTTGCTTTGGGTAATTAAAGTCTGATACGAGTCGGCTATGACGGTTGTGTAGGTTGTGCCTGTCTGGGCGTTGAGCGTGAACGCCACTAGCCCGTTGTACATAGCCGCGCTAAGGACATCGCCCGTAATTGCTGGAAAACCTGTTGCCATTTATATCTCCTAGTACGCCATGATAGATGTGCCGATTATACCTGATACAGCCGAGCCTATGATGAAGCCCTCGATTATTGGTTCTAGTGTTGTAACAGTTACCTTCATGGAATTAGGCGTTATATTCCAGTCAAGCCCCTGCGCTTGTAGTGTCTTAACGATAGTTGAGCCATCTGGCTGAACATTTGTAATCTTTAGGTTTGAAAAGTAATCCAGAGCCAGCATAGTTGCAGTTGGTACATCTGGATCAAGAAGATCGACAGTCATAGCATCGATGCGGATCGTAGTCTCGGCTCTAGTTGCTACATAAATCCTGGCTATATTTAGGGCATCTGCATCTGTCTGAGCAACCAGCTTAGATTCGTTTAGTTGATGCGAAAAGAACTTAGCGATAGAAGCTGCATTCTCTGCCACCTGCTGTGTGCCGCCAACAATAGTCATTCCTGCGCTGTTAATGATTAACTTATCGTCAAAGGCAAACACCAGGTTTGTGTAAGGAATGCCAGTAGTCTGATCAAACTCAATAGGAGTCTCGCCATACTTTTTGATTACATTAGTGCGACTTAGGAAGTTGGCTGTGCCTTCTGAGTCAATATAGAACGCGCCTTGCTCGGAGAACTCTGCATTCTTTAGCGCATCAAGGGAAGTCCGAGAAGTACCAGGATCAACCTGGCAGGTTGTATCGCCGGTATCTATGGTTCGCATTGAGGCTGGCCAAGAGACTTGATCTAGAATTTTACCTATGCGTGTGCCAGTAGCTTGTCCTGCTGTAGCGCTTGCCACCGTTGTAAGGCTTGCCTGTTGCATCAGTCTGAAAGCATCTGTGCAGACAATATCTACATAGCCAGTCTCTTGGTTCTGAGGATAGGTGTACTTATATTCAGTTGTATAGCCAGAGAATAAGAAGTAGCCAACATTATTTACTGTTGCTGATACGCGCAGCTTGCGAAGCGGAGTTAGGAAACCAAAATAAGGAGATGAAGTGTTTTGAGGATTAAAGTAGGACAGAGGATCGAGGACTCTAACTATGCAACTGCCAGCCTCATAAGTATCTCGCATGATATTGCGGCCGCGCTTAATGCTGATCGAGTAAACATCTGGAGTTAAATCAACCGTTGGCTCTGGAGTAGTTGTCGCAGCTAGTGTGCCAGTACCCAGTACGCCGTATTTAGCATCGCCAATAGTAAACGGATAACCGAAAGTTGCTCCGCTGGTGAAGTCGAAGGATACGGATATTTGAGCAGGCAGGGTCATAGCGTTGCGAATGTACCTGTGCGTCTAGCAACCAGAGAACCTGCTCCGCTTAATGAACTGTTGATCAAGCCATTGCGTACTGCATCGACCAGTTCTCCCTCTGATACGACTGATCCAGCAACATTGACTATAACCGTTCCAGGTTGATTAAATCCAGCACCTAACTTGCCGCCTGGAGTTTGTGGCAGGAAGTCGCTTGGATCAAACATTCCGTTGCCGTTAGACATTGATGTGCCGGTTACTGCGGCTGTGCCGCCGCCAGTAGTTCCGCCTACTGCAATTCTCTTAACCTGAGCCTCAATCGCATTAAGGTAACTAGCCCAAGCAGAAAATGGGTTCTTAGCATCTGGCAAGTCTCTTAGATAAGCCACTAAGTCTGCCGTCAATCCTTGAGATTTAGCAAGTTGACCAGCTAGTTTAGAAGCCTCTGTTGAGTTGCCGGTAAGAATTGCTAATTGTAATTCTAAGCGAACTCTTTCCTCGTCTGTAATCTTGCCTTTAAGGGCTGCAATAACGGAAGTCTGCTGCTGATCAAATAAAGTGCCAGCCTTTTTTAGTGCATTAGCTTCTTTAGCAGCTTTGAGTTCAGCCTTTTTTGCAGCCAATAATTTAGCCTGTAAAGCATTTTCTTTTCTGTATTGATCAATACGATCCCAAGCCGCTTTTTTATTTAATTCTGTTTGGATTGACGGAATAGCGCCCATAAAGGGTGCAGACTTGCCAGCACTTTCACCCAATGCTTTAACAGCTGCAAAGTCTCCGCGGAGTATTGCTAAGAATTGACCAACTCCCACGCCGAAGTTTCTTTGAAACTTAGCAGCAGCTTGAGATAAATCTTCAATAAAACCTAATGTGTTGTCAAACCCTTTAGTTCCGCCGCCGCCTATTGCAGTTAAACCTTCCAGAAAACCTTTACCTAAAGTTTCGTTAGCATTAGCAATCGCTACATTTAGGCGATTAAACTTACCAGAATAAGTGTCTACTGCTACAGCAGCCTGACCACCAAACAGCGAGTTAATTTTTGCCTGGACTTCCTCGAACTTCATACCTTTTAGTTGTGCTTGCGTTAAGCCCAAACCGTACTTAGCAAGTGCGCGAGTCTGACCTACATAACCTTTTGATAAATCTCCTGCAACGGTTACGACATCTATTCCACTTGCGGCTGACAGATCAAGCGCTGTTTTAAGCAAAGACTGAGATTTAGCGACATCTCCAGTAGTAGTAAGTAAACGCTGAAAGGCTGGGCGCAGTTGATCATCAAGAACACCAAACTGCTTTTCGAGGTCAGCAATAAAGGTTTTAACTGCTGGATCAGCATAAGCCAAGCCTAAGTTATTTAATGATCGACTGAGAACGCGAGCTGCTTTGTCATCTGCTGCAAAAGCTTTGGCTGCATTAAATTGGGATCGAGCTAAGCGTTGAGCGGTAAATAAGCCGAGAAAAGATTTAGATAGCGTCTTAACTTGATTATTAAGTCCTATAGTTGATTTACTAGCATCGGCAAAAGCCTTTTTGCCAGAGAATACCGAGGCAATATCTATCTTTAGATCAGCCATTATTTGCCATCCGTTCTTGATCTAAACTTGCCCGCTGAGTTTTCTATTGCTTTAATAACGGCAGCAGTTACTTTGCCTTGATCTTCTGCAAATGCTTTGAAGATTACGCGACCAGTCATCTTGCGGGTCGATCTGCCAACCTGTCCTTCTTGACGCGGGCGAGCATTAACTAAGCCGCTTAAAGAATTAGCGCGGGCGATAAATTGCTTTCCAGCGTTAGGGTTAAGCGACTTGTTAACTTTGTTTGATGTATCAATATAATCGCTAAAGACTCCGCGAGTAGAAGCTTGAGATGGTTGTCCTGTCGGGTTCTTGCGACCTGCTGTCTCGTATATTGCTCCACCGGCGGAACTGTTAATAATACGAGCAAGGGATACGAAGCCACGCTTGTTAGGCTTAGACGGGCTAGTGGAGTATTTAACTCCGCGCTTGGCTTCTGTCTGATCGTATTTAGGAAAGTGGCGATAATTAGTTGTTTCTGTTGAGGAACTAGCTTTAGTCCATCCTGATAACTGCGATGCTGACGCTGGCATAAAGCCCCGAGCCTTATTTGTAATTGGCTTTAAAGCAGCCGACATTTCTTTAGTCTGTGCTTTGGCTAGATCAGGCTCAAATTGTCTTAGGGCTTTGCGAAGTTTATCAGCGCCTTTTAGTTCGACTGGCATCGCTCTGCTCCTTCGCTCTATCCTTCAGGGCTTGGATTAAAGTCCTGAACATTGTGTGATCTAACTCGATTAAAGTTTGGGGCGAGAGCCCTGTCTCTAGCGATAATCTCGCTACGAGATAGGTGAAGGACTCCCGCGTTACTCCAAAGGGTCATCATCTAGTACCTCGACTCGCGTCAATGTATCTAGAAAAGACTCCCCGAAGGGTTTTACGGTTTCACCCGAACGCCGAATTGCTTCCCAGCAGAGCCAATATACATCGGTCTGCTTTTCATCATCTCTAAAGGCTTTGTGGAAACCCTTCTTAGCATGAGCCTCGAAGGCGTACTCGATCGCCGGAGTGATCTGGTACTCGTTAACGCTTCCGTCTGCCCTTGTTACCTTTAGTTTTGCCATTTCTTTGCCCCTTAGTTAGTTATTAGGAAGTGGTGATTACTACTGTGCCGTTGACTGTCCAGGTTACTGACTGTGTACCAAGGTCTGCAACTGCGCCGTTGATGTCTGTCGTATTATTTACAAGACAGGTCATAGTATATAGAGGGTTAGTCGCTGATGTAGCTGCTGAAGTCTGCTTTAGAGTTACTGATACTGAAGTTCCCCAAGCAGCCTGAAGTGTCGCTAGAGTTTCTGATGCTGCTGTATCGTTTAGGAAGTCAATAGTTACAGATGATGCTTCCAAGCCCTTGACGAACTTGTGGCCGCTATCGCCCATTGCTGTTACTTCAAGTTCATCAAAGGTTCTGTTTAGCGTTACTGATGTTACATGGTCTGAGAGGTCAACCGCATTAACAGTAACCTGAACTCCATTATTTAGAAATACTGCCATTTTGGTTATTCCTCATCTTTCTTAGTTGCTTGTTTAGGTGCTGGTGCTGGTGTCGCAGGAGTCTGACCAATCTTGATCAGGAACTCTGCTTGTTCTTTTTCCCATTCATTCATGGTTAACTCCAACTCGTTAGAACTGAGACTTGCAGGGAGCAAGTCAGTAATGTCGCCGATGCGGCATCAAGAACGCTAGGAGCGCTCACATCTCCCACATTATAGACGATCGAAGAGGCTGCCAGTTTGTTAAACACAGCTACTAGCATCTCCTCAATTCCATTTAGGTTACCTTCATTATCAAGCAAAGGCACGAATACATTTATATTAAAATTAGCAAGCGGGGCAATCGTGTTGTAACTATTGTTATTAGGAGTTACATAAGGATCAGCCGGTGAAAGAACTACGCTGTTGGCAATAGGCGTGGCTGGTGGGAAACTAAATACTGACCAGAGTGTGTTATCGACTAGAGCTGCTGCAATAGTGGCGCGAAGTGTTGAGATCGCTGCTGTCATCGCTAACCGATCTGCGCATAAGGCGATAGATAAGGCGCGAGAAGGCCGCGAACGCGAGCCAGCAAAGTGTTAGACATTGTGAACGGGCTAGGTGCAAACCCATCAACTGTCATGCCCTGGCCGCTTGGCGCTTGGCGCGCTTGCCAGATAGCTTCGCAGATTTGCAGGGATGCTTGCTTGACGGCATCGATGGTTGTGTAATCTGCTTGAGTTGTGCCAGAAACTACCCCTAGCGGAACTACTGGATGATAACCTTGCTCGGTTGGAGTGCCTGTTACTGCAAAAGTGATCGATTGTACATCTACTGCTGTAATGGTCTTTGTGCCATTAAAAGGTGTGCCATTTTTTGTTATGACCACGCTTTCGCCAACATAAAATATATCATTTACTCGTTGATTAAAATAAAGAGTTCCCTCTGTTGTTGTGTTGCTGTGTGCAACATTGTAAGTCTCGTTAGTAAATAGGAAGGGCAACATAACATCATCTGCTGCATCGCAGACTGACTGTAGAACCGCATCTGTATAGAGTGTGCCAACGCCAAGGGCACTTCTAAGAGTTGCGACTGTTGTTACGCTCATGTGATCCTTCCTAAAGACTGGCTGGGTAGAAGGGCACTACCCAGCCAGCGACTTAATGGGTTTCTATCAGGTCTTGTTGATACCGAACGCACCCGCACCGATTTTGGTTGCGATCGCGCCGTAGCCGTACATAGCAACGAGGATTTCACCTGAAGCAATTACATCAGCGCGTAGCTGGTAAGTTGGTGATTCGTACCATGTGTAGGCAGTTGGGTTGATGATTAACATTGAATCATCTTTGTCTGTGTCATTTGCAGATGGAACATTTGCAGAGACATAGAGATCAAGACCAGCAACATTTCCACGAATGCTATCTGGGCGTACTACGCCGCCAGCGTTCTGTGGTTGTGCAGCCATGTAAATTGGGCGGCCTGAGTCATTCAATGTCATAAGGTTTGCCCATTGGCTAGTGTTAGCCAAGATATTGCGAGCGAAGCCTTGTGTGTTTGTGTAAACAGATGCAGCGCCACGAGATACGAATCCAAGCAATTCTGAAGCTGTTGGATAAGTTGTTAGTGTTGTTGCATCAGCAGTTGCGCCAGAAGCTAGTGCTGTGTAAACAGCCTTGTCTGTTGCGGCTGCGTATTGTGCTGCCATGTTGTTCATCAATTCAGTAATAAATAGTGGTGATGAACGATCAAATAGTTCGACAGAGAATTGCTGTTGTCCAGCATACTTCTTGACCGTTACTGTTACGAATGATGAAGCCTGATCTGTGTTAGATGGTGTACCGGCTTCTGCTGTCTCTGCAACTGTTGGAAGTGTTGTGATTTTTGGAATTTCGAAAGACATTCCAGCATCAGGCAATACGCCAGTTGAGATGGCATCAATCGCTGAACGAGTGTTATTAGCAAGTCCATTGATAACGGTTGTTAGTTGGCGTGTTGGGATAAGACCAGCATTGTCTGTGGTATCTGCTGCTGCGCGAACATATTCGCGAGCCTCATCTGATCCAAGTGATGCCTTGATAGTCATTTCCAATTGCTTTGGAGCTGAGAAATCAAAGCGTGGCTTTGAGTAAGCCATTGCTGTAATAGTAGGGCGAGCAGCTTCTACAGCCGCAGCTTCTACCGGTGTTGCTTCGACTGGAGGTGTTTCCACGACTGTCTCGCTTTCTGTTTTGGTTTCGGTTTCGACAGGGATAATTTCCTCTGCCGCGATCTCAAGTATTTGAGCAGACTTAAAGGCTGGCTCTGTTACTAGAGAAACTTCTTTTAATTTAGCCGCTGATACGACTGTGTGCCCATCGCGTGATGGCTTTGCTGAGATGATCTCTGCGCCAATAGATAACCCAGTTACTAAACCTTCTTGCGCCATTACTAGCGCATCGTTGCCGCTAGTTGAGCGACTTAACTTAAAGGTTGCATAGATGCCGTCTGCGCGTGTCTCGGCGGCAGTCATTCGACCAATAGGCTTCTTCATATCGTGTTGCGACAGCAACTTAATCTTGCTTACATCGCCAATCTCGATAGAGCCAGCCTCAAAGGTATAAGCGCCAAGGTTTGTGTTGCCAACCTCGCCAGTTCCGAGAGGAACGATCATGCCAGATATTTCGCGGCGATCCTCATTGCACTCGATGGATGATGCTTCTATGTATAAAGTTTCCATTATTCGCCATTCCCGTTAGGAGATAAACTTTCCATTTCCATTGCCTGTTCAGTTGTAATTAGTCCAAGAGCCAGCATCTTTTCTAGAACTAGCAGTCTTTCCATTGGTTCTGTTCTCAAAAATGTATCGTCAAGATTAAACTTCACATAATGACCGGCAGTAGAAATATCATCCATACTGAGTCTTGCCTCAATAGCAGATGCGTAAGGCTGCAAGGTTAGGGCCACCATTTGCTTGCGCTCATCCTGGACATTGGCATAAGTCATTGTGGTGTTTTGTGAAGCTGACACATAGTAAGGATCAACAGAGCAAAGTCTTGCGCATTCTGTTGCTAGGTTCTGGATCGCCTCGTTGTACATCATATCTTTAGGCGAGAATGAAGTAGGCTCATAATTTAGGGTAGAAGTTAGGTAAGCAGTAGCGTTATTAGTGCGACTGCGCTTCCAAGCAGCTAGTAGCGCTGTAATTTCAGATGGTGGCAAGTCAGCGCCAGAGTTCTTAATTATGCCGCTATTCATTGGAGTTGCAGCAGCTATAGCAGCAGCGCGTTGGACATCGAGCGCGGACTGAATAGTTCTAGCGCCTATTCCTAAGATGCCTTCATCCTTTTGGAATGTAATAAGTGATCCGAGGCCAGTCATTGGTACTGGCTTGCCATCAATGTTGTATTGCGTAACGAAATTAGTTGCTGGGTCAGTAATAAAACCAACCTTTGTGTTAGCAACCCAGTTAGCGCGAGCCATGCGGCCATCCTCGGCATAAACTTCTGTAATCTGCCAAAAGGCTTGGCCGTACATAAGCAACGAGTCAAGTGTGAAATAAAGAGTCTCAAATAATGGCTGATGCTTGGAAGGTTGCTCAACCCATCGAGGCGCAGCAATTTTTTCGCCGGTTGACTTCTTGTAATACTCTAAAGGAACTGAAGCAAGAGTTCCTGCAATTAGATCGCGGCATCGTTTAATGGCTGGAACGCCAAGTGCTTGCTGGCGAGATACTAACGCAGGAAAATAATTGTTGTAGCCGTAAAAACTGTCGGCCATAATCTGAGGCGCTTCTTGCGCTTGTATAACTTGTGGCTTACGCGAGAATATACCCATAGGCCGTAATTATACACTAGATGTAGGTCATTCTGCGTAGATAGCCGCTATCTGTTGTGGTTTCATTAACATTGATACAACCATTGCCAAACTTATAGGCGCAGAAATATCTCCAGCAGACTTTCGCTTAACTATTCGCCAAGCAGCATCATTGACTTTAGCTGCGCAATTATTCATTTGCTGGATTAAGTTAGCCTGGCCATTGTGAACTACCTTGTGGCTAATCAGGCCATTGAGTAAATCTCCGCAAGCCTGATAGAACTGCTGGCCAGATACATCCTGAGTAATGCAACCAGCATTAGTCAATCTTTCCGCAATAGAGGCCGTTGCATACTTGTCAAAGCAGATTTGTCGCGGCCTGTACTGATCAGCCCAACCTTTAATGTCAGCTGCAATTCTAAGATCATCGACTGAGACTGCGCTTTCCCAAGTCTGCAAGATGCCTACTCCTATTCGCCCATCGGGGAGTAATTGTCCGGCAACTAGCGAAGCATTGCGACGAGAAGGCGATACATCAAAGCCAAAGACTGTGTAGCCGCCAGGTGGTATCTGCAATTCGCTATCGCTTGTCTCCTCAAGTATTCCATGCGGCCAAGGGCTGCTTAGGGAGTCGATCCATTGGCAGAGCAGCTCTGTTCGAGTATTTTCTATAGGAGAAGTAGCAACTGACTCCTCTAGCGTTTCTTTTGTTACTAAATAGCCAAGTGCAGGGTTAGCGAGTGCCCAGGCTTTAGGATCATCGATCTTGCAGTATTGGGGAGCGCTGTACTCGTAATAACCGAAAGACTTTGGCGGATTATCTAAGGCTCGTTCTCGCAGCTGGTTAAGTACTGCGCTAAAGGCATCTCCAGCGTTAGAAGTTAGGAAAGTGTGCGCATTAGCCCTAGCGCGAGTTACCGGCATCGCTGCTCGATAGCCATCCTCTGACCATTCTCGGATTTCATCGAGAAATAGCGCATCGGCCGATCGACCACGAGCGCCGTCTCTAGTAGCTGCAACTACATCGAGTCTGCGGCCGTCTTTCATCTCGATCGACTCAGTACCGTTGGCATATCTAATCTGTTTGACTAGCTGCATCAAGTTCTCGTTACTCTCAAAGACTGTGGCCACTTGCCTAAAGGTATCTAAGGCCATCGATCGATTAGACGAGGCAATAATAATATTGCGGCTATCCCACTTGATGAGATGAGCCAAGATAAGCATTCTTGTTAAATGCGTCTTTCCATTCTGCCTAGCAACTAGGATCAGGTTGGTTTTGCGAACCCAGTTTCCTTTAGCATCAATTCTGAGCATATCTCGCAACACGAACTCCTGCCAAGGCAGTAAAGGTATCTCGATCAGGTTTGCTAACTCAATTACATCATCAATTTTAGATTTGCCCTTGAGATATGGGCTGTGAAGCCTTGGTTCT
>Ga0209246_10000566_pt1 | contig 15481 bp, 22 predicted proteins | sample LauGreSpBDMM15SN_2_FD_187560 | JGI IMG/M metagenome (GOLD analysis project Ga0209246, IMG submission 187560) | Freshwater lake microbial communities from Lake Michigan, USA - Sp13.BD.MM15.SN (SPAdes) (version 2) | ecosystem: Environmental > Aquatic > Freshwater > Lake | place: Lake Michigan...
ATTGGTATTAAATGGTCAACTGTTGTCGCATCTAATCCGCAGTAATGGCATGACCAGCCATCTCTATTTAGCACTACTAATCTTTGCTTCTTATATGTCCTACTCTTACGAGGATCACTGCCTCTATTCATTAGTAGTAACCCTTAACTTTGAAGAAGGCCCATGCATTACAAGCTGTAGTATAACGCTTATCTATGTATTTAAGTCCTAGATCTATTTGTTTATATGGATCTCGCTCTTTCATATTAAGTAGCTGTGGTATTCCCATCGCACTACTTTTTTTATTTTTACTTAAATAGTTCCAGTTGCTCTCTTTCGTCCAAAGTTTTTCAATGCATATATATTCTTTATGGTTGTTTAGCTTTATATGTGTGTAAGTTTTATATATTTCTGTTACAGGTGTAGCCGCTACAGCGTTACTACATAGCACGCCCGATAGCATCACTGCGCCTAGCGAGCTTATCGCCTTGCGGCTCGCCCTGCGCGAGTGAAGCGTAATACCTCTGTCAATAGGTCTTAGCATAACCGCAGGTCAGACGGCGTGGCGATTAGTAGTTCAAGAGCTCGATAGGCCTGTTGGGGTACTACGCCATTACCTAATATCTTTAACTTATGCGCCCTTGATATATCTATATCTGATACCCAGCCATCTGGTAGGCCCATTATGTACTCCACGAACTTAACGTTTAATCTACCTTTATCCAGTGCAGCCGGTACTCTTTCTTCGTCCATCTTAAGGCTAAACCTAGACTTGGCCCCGGCTTGCCCTTCGTTCGTCCTTCTTCGTAGTCCAACACTCTCTGCTGGTATTTCTCTATCGGCTCTTCGTGATTTCTTACGTGCATAGCTGTAGGTGTCGGTAGTAAATGGGTCATTAACACAGCTGCTATTCCCGGACTGTTCCGTTGAAACGTTGCTGGGCTTGGTTCGTGTTGATCGTGCGCTATTGGGGTAGGCAAGGATAAATAATCTTTCTCTTCTATGGGGCGCGCCGACATCACTAGCTCGTATAAGTCGCCATCTTGCATCATACCCAACAAGGGCAAGGTCAGCGAGGACTTCTGGAAACCCAAGTCCAAAGTGGCCTCGTACATTTTCCAAGATAACAAATCTCGGTCGTAATATCCCAATAATCTCTTTAATATATGGCCATAGGTGCCGTTCATCTTCTACCCCTTTTCTAGATCCTGCATGGCTAAAGGGCTGGCATGGATAACCAGCAGTTAAAATGTCTATTGGCTCTGCTTGATGCCAGTCCATAGTTTTTAGATTCCCATAATTAGGTTTGTTGATGCGCTTTTCTATTATTTTGCTAGCGTGTTTATCAAATTCACAAGTCCAGATAGTTTCAGCTTTGAAATAAGCCTCTACTGCCATATCTAAGCCGCCATAGCCCGTACATAATGAACCGATTTTAAGCATCTGTTATTAACTCTATTCCAAGTATGCCACAGCTCATACACAGTAGGCATTTAAGGCCCGGTGGTAATAACTCTGTAAACTCTAGAATTATCTTGCCGTTAACTACCTTCTTACAATGCCTGCAGTTAAATGTTATCGGGTCCATAGATACTCTTTCTTAAATCTTCTATAGGGAATAGATTATTTTGCGGCACCCAGTGATCGTAATAAGTTGCATGATGGTACTTAGGCTTTTTCGCCATGATGATAGGTATCCAGCCTGCTATGGAGTAAACAGGGCCACGACCTGTAACTAATATAGCTACATCATTTACACGATCAGTAGGCCGTATAACTAAATGCCCATCTGCGTACTTAGTCCACTTAACCTCTATGCGAGTGCCTATATCGGCCGCACTTTTAAAAGTGTTAATAGTAGGTGTAAAGTTTTTAATGCCTAGATATTGCGCTACTGCTATCTCTGCACCTACTGCCTCTGAGCACTCAGCTATATATTCATGGTAACTAATAGCTTTATTGCCTCTGCTGGCATGATCTGGCTGGCCGTTAATTTCTACAATACGCCGAAAGCCGATTACATGAGCTTCGACTTCCTGCGCGTGGTCTAGTATTACTTTTATACTGCGCGGCACTTCGAGCAGATCCATAGGACTACCTGCCTATCTGTATCGTTGAGTATTTCTATGCCTTTACCACCTATAGGATCTTGTAAACTATTGCACTTATCGCACCATGCAGAGCTAGTTACAGACCTTAACTCGCCGCCTTCTAGCCGGGCTATTACGCCATCTCTTATGATTTCTACGTAACCCATTAGGTATTACCTAGCAACATATCGTCAACATCTGCACCAGACTTAGGCGATACTGTAAAAGCAGGCTTTGCAGGCGGCACCCATTTACCACTGGCATTTAATTTATACCAGCTAGAATCACAGCCGCTAGCCTTACCCATTACGCAGGTATAGCCGTAGTAATCTCGGCCATTTTTAGATCCTTGCTTTAAAGCCATTACGCCATGATTACAGATCGGTGCCTTTTCTATTTCACCAGATCCTACGCTCTCTGCTATCTCGGCTAACTGTTGAGCTAGTGGCACTAAAGGCTTAGAGCCCGGCGCGTAATCAGACTTTATAGGCTCTTGGCTAAGGCGTTGCACCTTTTCCATATCCTCTTTAGTAGGCCGTTTATCTACGCCTAGTATTAGCCCAGCGCACCTGCCGTAACTGCTAGTAACACAGTTTTCCACCCAGAAATCTTTATTAACGCCACGATCAGACCTAAACTCATAAGCTACATCTACTGCAGCAGGGTTAAGGTCGCTAGCATCTCGATAGATTTCTGTTACTGCATATACATAACCTTTATCATGATCGATCTTTAACTCTCGTATGTTAAATCTATTCATAGGGTAGTTATCGTGCACCCGTTTAATTCTTGATGCAGCACCTTCATAATCATTTAGGTTAAACATTTTGAGCCGCCCTTTCTGCTGCTCTAGCTGCTCTTAACTTACGGCCTGTATCCATCTGATCGACTAAAGGCCAGACTGACCCATCTGCCATAGTAGAGATTTCTTCTCTATGGGCTTCGCAGTAGGCTCGCTCATTTTGCTTGCCTAAATGAGTTTCAGATACGCAGATTATTATGGCTTGTACCTTAGCTTTAGGGTGCCAGTCGTCCTTTACCCTGCCCCATTGAGCCTTGCAAAGGTCGCAGTAACGCCCTGCTGGTGCCTTAGTTATCACTAGACACCTTCTTACGCCACTTAGCAGAGGTTAACTGCGCCTCACGCTTTCCATCTTTGTAGCCGATGGAGTAGAAGTAACTAGCCACACATACGGCTAGCATTAGATAAACCGCATATTGTATATATTCCATTTTAGCCCTTACTACCGATAACCCGACGTTACCGATACTAGAAGGGTAAAGCCCTGCACTGACAATAGGCAAGGACCGACACGCGATTACTCTCTGTGTAGCATCATTTCGTAGAGGATCTCTACCTTTTCTTCAAGCCTAGTAACAGTATCTTTGATCGAGCTGCCACCATTTTCTTTAAGCTCTACTAGGTAATGCTTAACTAGCCACCGGATTGAGCTGATATAGGCCACAGTTATCGTGCATATTGCCACGAATATACCAGCCCAGTCCGAGGCGTTCATTTACTTAGTACGGCCAAACTCTTTAGCTGACGGATCTAGCCACTTTAACGCAGGCCCAATAAAGCCTGAAAGCAGGGCATACGCCAGAGTTTTAGGATCTGTAGTACCTGCCATATAGAGCGCACTAGCCGAAGCTAGAGAAGCTCTAAGCCATGATAAAAACATAGGCTTATATTTCATGTTTTAGTCCTAACTTGGTAATTAACGCAGAGGCTTTCTCTGGCGTTAAATCTATTTCAAAGTGCATTTCATCTTTTCTATTCTTGTAATCGCCACCCCATCTAAGGCCATACTTTTTACATAGAGCCTGTATTAACACGATCTGCATAGGGTTAAATGTTCCAGACTGTCCTAACGGGTGCTTTGGCGCGTTTAAATCTATAGCTGTGCCTGAGCTGTGATTACTTAATTTATCTGCGCTACCCCTAATATTTCTAAATGCATAACCCCAGTCGTCTAAAGCACCTACGTCTATCGGCTCTACATGGGCATGAAACTCTGCCGCGAAGGTTATAAGTAAAGGCGCGCAGGCTGCAGCGCAGCGTAATTTAATCTTCGTGCCCGGCACTAGATAACTCTTAACATCTATCTCGGCTGGATCTTTAGAAGCTGTCCAGCCGTTATGAGAAATAAGCACTAGCTGCGTAATAACTTGGTTTCGTAGCTTATGCGTTTGTATAAGTTACGCTTACTTCGCCGCCATTAGCCATTAGGTTATAAGGTTGTAATTCTACCCAACCTTCGTTACAGCCTGAGAAGCCTACGCCGTTCATATTGCCGTTCATACAGATAATGTTGCTAGTAGTCCAGCCATCATCTGCACCTGATCCACCGGCTGACCAAGCTACAGAGCCTTGTAAGATGCATATTCCATCTTGATACCAGCGCATAGCACAAGTGATATTAGTATCTTCTGATCCAAATCCTAAATTAGTGTTGCCACCTGCTGGTGCTGATGCTGCTGCGCCATTAGATGCTTGTACGCGTAAATCGTATTTTGTTTGATTACTTATATTAAACGATACTGGACCCATTTTATCTCCTTAGTTTGTTGGTTTGTTATGAGAGAAGTAACTTGGCTTCTTCTTCTGTAATACCAAGTTTGCTTAACAATGCTGCTTTAGCCGTTGCCTTTTCTTTAGCTTTGGCTTGATTTGCTGCTTCTATTGCTTGCTCTGCTTCATAAATCTTATATTCAGCCGCGTTCATTTCCCGATCAATAACTTCATCTGTTGCAGTGTTATGTATTCTTATTGTTGGTTTAGTCATTATTTCACTCCATATAATTCAACTGATCCAGTTGATAAATTTCCGCCAGAATTTAGTATATTTATGGAACTTATGGCGCTATTGCTCAGAAATCCACCGCCACCGATTATTGGTCTAGGATTTCCATCAGTAGCAGCAAACATAGCATTCCAAGAAAAAGTTTTGTAATTAGTTGTTGATGTATAATTGTTAAATGTAATTGTCCATACATTATCTGCGTTTGTTCTTAATACACTGTTAGTACCAGTAAGTTTTAAATTGCCAGTTGAACCATCACCTGTGGCAAGAATTAACGCTTGCCAAGCATTATCAGATGTATTACTATTTGGATTTACATAAAACTGACCATTAGCAGTTGCATTTGTAACACCATAAATTACTAAATATAATGATTTATAATCCTGTGAAATAGATGATAAAGTTACTGAAGCACCACTTAAAGCAGTTGTAGATAACAAAGTCATTCCACCGCTTGCAGCAGCACCGGCAGCACCTTTAATAAATATAGCAGCGGATGTGCTAGTAAAATCTAATGTACCGCTTTCATATTGTGCTAATGCTAATGATGCGGATGTATTAACTGTGGCTGTGCCTGCTGTAATTGTGCAAACTCCTACACCAAGATTTGTTATATTTACTGTGTCTCCTGCTGCAAACAAAGCAGTGTTTACAGTTATTGTGGTTGCACTTGCATTAGACATAGAAATGGCTGTACCAGCATCGGCAGCTACTAATGTATAACTTGCAGTCTTAGCTGATGCAGCACCGCCAAGCATCGCTGTCTGTTGCAAGCTAGTCATCTGGGCTGCCGTTAAAACTTGCCCAGTGGTGAAGGTTTGTTTAGCCATTATTCTCCTTAGTAACTGAGGACATTATAATCTAATTGCCCATAGATGGTGTTATTTAAAATCAGCGCGTCGATAACTGGCTCTAGCGTAGTAAACACTGTTTTAAAGCTATTCGGGGTAATCGCGTAAGCCACTCCGAATATCTGTAATGTTTTCTCTAGGGTAGATCCGCCGGGCTGCGTAGTAATTACAGTAATCGGATCAAAGAAGTCTAGGTCTAAAGCTGCAATAATGCCGCTATTGTAATTATCTGTGTATAGGTCGAGCACTATAGAATCCACGCGGATACTTGTCTCAGCTCGGCTTGCGACATAGGCCTGCGCGTAATCAAGTGCTACTGGATCTGTTTGCATAAGAAGGTTATCTAAAAAGTAACTGTGTAAAAAGTATTTATCTATGCTGTCCTGATTTGATGCTACTTGCGCTGTGCCACCTGTCCTAGTAATTGTGGCTTTATTAAATATAAGTACATCGTTAAGAATCCAGCTAGCGTTAAAGTAATCTATGCCTGTGCCATTATCTGCGAAAATTGTAGGAGTGCCGCCGATAGATCCTGCGGTAACGTCGCGATCTTGGAAAACGAAAGAGCCAGAAGCATCTACGTAGAGCGCACCATACTCAGAAATAGAGGCAGTAGTGAGAGCTTGTAGTGCTGTTCTATTAGTGCCGGGATCCGCCTGCAGAGTAGTTAGCCCTGCATCTACGTCGCGCATAGTTGCCGGCCAGTCTATTTCGTCCAAAATTAAATTAACACGTGTGCCACTTAAATCTCCAGCAGTAGCACCTGTAACTGTGCTGATCTGTGCTACCTGCGCTAGTCGCAGAGCATCTACAGCTTGTATTGTAGTTATAGCTACATCTTCACCAGATTCTTCTGGGTAAGTCGTAACGTAGCTAGTAATAAATCCCTGAAAGATAGGATAATTAACACTTGCATAGGTAGCACTAATCTGCACTTTTTTCATCGGTGTTAATAAATTATAAAAAGGCCCCGTTACGTTCTGGGGATTGAAGTCGCCCGACTGATCGACAATTCGCAACGTAAGTGCGCCTGTTTGAAATTGATCTGATAGTGCAGTACGGCCTCGATTAGTTTCTATGCGGTTTACTTGATCCGATACATCTACGATTACGGCTGCGCTATCGCCTAATATGTTTGTGTCTAATATGCCTGTATCTAAGATCATTGTCTGAGCAAAGCTAGGCCCAGTGCTAAAGTTAATTAGCGCGGTTATTACTGGTATCGCCATTAAGGTAAGCCACCATTAGGTGAAGTGCTATAGCCACTGCGATTAGCAAGCTGAATACTCTCGGCCATCATCTGAGCAAACCTATCGCCCGATGGTGAACTAACTAGTAAGTTTACGTCTAAGGATCTATTACCTGATTCTCTAGCTCTTTCTGTTGCAATTTGCGACACGTTCATACCAGCATAAAAAGATGAGCCTACTAACTGGGTTGCTAGATCTTGGAAGTAACTAGCTGGCTGTGAAGGTAAGCCCGGTGCGCTAACTGTAGGTGCTGCAGAAGGCATACCAAATGATTTGTTAATAGATTCTATCTGAGCGTTAATTCTACTAATTAAAGATCTAACCTGAATCAAAGCGAACTCTGTAAGAGCTTTACCGGCTGCTGCTGCCTCTGCTGCTAGCTTCTTTAGTGCTTCGGCTGCTTCCATTTCAGCTAGTAACTTCTTCGCTAGGGCATCGTTGTTATCTAAAATTGCTAACTGTGCTTTTAAGCGTAACTTAGTTTCTTCATCTGTTGCTTGGTTGAGTGCGGCAGTTAAACCTATGCGCTCTAGATCAAATTTCTTACGCAATTCTTCTACGTTCTTATTTTCTATAGCGTTCTTTTTTAATAGTGTGCTTAGTTCTAAAGCCTTAGCCTTATTTAATTTATCTTCTAATTTAAACTGTTGACCGGATATACGCCCTGCACTGCGCTGCTGATTAGCCGGTAATTCAGAAGTTCTAGCACCTGCACCAGCCCTAGTTAATAAATCTAAAGGTGTGCCTTTATAGAGAAAACTTAATACCTTAGTTAATCCTGTACTGCTTCCAATATCAGATAACTTAGATCCAAGTACGCCAAGTCCTACGATTAGATTAGATATAGCTGTAGCTAGTCCGTCTATCTGTTTAGCCGTATCGCTTATGCTGTTATTTTTACCTAACGCAGTTATAGCATCTAATAAGCCTTTACCTATGGTTTCTGCTGCATCGGCAGAAGCGACTTTAAGAAGGCCCATCTTGCCTGCATAAGTATCTAACCTAGCTGCTGCCTGACCTGTAAACTTATCATTAAGCTCTGCCATAATTTTATTCATATCGCCACTTTTTAATGTGGCCTTACTTATGCCTGCACCTAACCTGCTAAGTCCTGCTGTGTTGCCTGAAAATCCACGTGTTAACGCCGCGCTCACTTCGGTAAGTGATCTACCTGTAGCCGCACTTACATTTAATGCAACCTCTAAAGCATCTTGGCTTTTAGTAATTGAGCCTGTCGCCGTTAATAACTGCTGGAAGGCTGGCCTTAATTGATCGTCTAATACGCCGTATAGATTCTGTAAGCCTGCAATATAATTCTCTATACCCGGTGCGCTGAAAGCGTAGCCTGTATTTTTTAACTGAGTTTCTAAAGCCTTAGCCGCCGCTTCATCTGCTGCGAAAGCCTGTATAGCCTTCTTACTATAATTTAATAGGGCTAGCGCACTAAAGGTTTTAAGAAAAGTAGCCTGTAGAGATTTAGTCTGTTTTTCAAATAAAGATACCTGCTTTGATGCTTTCTTTAAACCTTTATCGTTAAAGGTAGATATAAGGGATATAAATAAATTAGCCATTACGCAGCCCGTCTAATCTCTGTGCGTTTCTGAAAAGTAATAACAGTTTTCTCTAAGGCTTTTAATATATGCGCCATAGCCTGACCCTGTCCTTCTGCTGCAGCTCTAAAGATTAAGCGGCCTTTCTGCTTGTATCCTCTGTTATTACCAGGCATACCTTGCGGCCTAGCATTTACTAGACCCGGCATAGCTGCTATGAATTGTGCGCCTGCTCGCGGATTAAGTGAGTGCGAGATTTCTCTATTGTTAATATCTGCATCAAGGCCTACCCATTGTGCGCCGTCTGGATTTTTACGCCCTGCTGTTTCATAAATAGCACCGGGCGCACTCCTATTAGATACATAACTACTAGCAGACCAGCCTTTATTATTACGCTTATTACTGCCTGCGCTGTATTTAATACCTTCTACTACCTGCTCGCGGTTATATTTAGGAAAGGTCCGGTATCTCATAGGGCCGATAATTCCAGCCGATTTAGTCCAGCCTGATAACACTGCTGAATCTGCAGGTGCGTAGCTTCTAGCCTTATCCCTAATAGGGATCATAGCTGCGCGGATCTCGCCCTGTACTTCTTTTAATAAATCTTTATCTACTAAACTTAGAGCCTTCTTCATCTCTTTAATGCCGCTTACGTTTACTGGCATTTTTGATCTCCTTAGCTCTATCGCCTAAAACTTGTACTACAGCTTTAAGCATTTCTGAATCCATGTTAATGAATTCACTAGGCGCGATCCCAGTTTCTACACTTAAAGCAGCCACAGTATAAAGAATAGAATCGCGCTGTATTATTTTTTTTCTTCGTCTAATACCTCTACAGTTTCTAAACTGTCTATAAACTCCACGCCGTAAAGAGGCACTGTTATGTTAGCCCTACGTAAACACTCCCAAGCAAGCCAGTAAATATCGCTTTGCTTTTCATCTTCGCGTAAAGCTTTACTTATACCCATGCCTCTTTTTAACTCAAATGCGTACTCAACTCCCGGCGTAATTTTGTGCTCTGTAACTTCGCCGTTAGCCCTTGTAATTTTTAGCTGTGCCATTATTCTCCCTAAGGTGTTGTATCTACTACGATAACACTTTGGCAGGTAAATGTGATGGATTGGGCACTTATGCTTGCGACATCACCATTTACATCTTGCGTATTGTTTACCAAAATCGTAGTTTGGAATTCTGGGTTGGTTGCGCTAATTACTGCGCTTGTCTGCTTGATTGTTAGTGGCACTGTTGTACCCCATGCAGCCTGCAGCGTTGCGTTAACGTTGCTTGCAGCTGTGTCATTTAAGAAGTCAATAGTGATAGTGCTAGCCTCTAGGCCCTTTGCAAACTTATGAGCGGTATCGCCCATAGCTGTTACTTCTAATTCATCAAATGAACGGTTAATTGTTACGGCTGTTACGTGATCGCTTAGGGCCACTGAATTCAGCGTAACGATGACACCGTTTGAGAGATAGATTGCCATTATTCGTTGTCCTCATCTTTCTTAACAGCCGGTTTTTTAACTGCTGCTGGTTGGTCGGTAATCTGGCCTATCTTGACCAGAAAGTTATGTTCTTCTTCTGTTAGTCCTTTATAGCTCATTGTTTAACTCCAACTCGTAAGGATATTTAGGGTTAACTTACATATTAAAAGATCTCCACTAGCCGCCGTAGTAATTGACGGCGCAGAGATACTACTAACGTTATAGACTAAACTGCTTGCATTTAGTAAGGTAAATACGGCTACAATAAAAGTTTCCATGCCTGCCAAGTTACCTTTATTATCAAAGGCCGGTACCGCTATCAGCAAATCAAAGTTAGCCATAGGTGAAATAGTTATTTGAGAATTATTACTAGGCGTAATATAAGGATCGCTAGGTATTACAGAGACTGAGTTTGCTAATAATTGAGGTGCAGGAAAAGCAAACGTACTCCACACTCCAGCGTTAGTTAAGGCAGTAGCTAGTGTCGTACGCAGCGTAGTAATTGGTGCAGGCATTAGCCGACCAGCGAAGCAGGGTTAGCGTAAGGTTGTATTAAACCCCTTATGCGATTTATCATTTGATAGCCAAGTCGATAAGGCGAAGCTGTTACTCCGTCCATACCATTACTAGCCATTGAAGTCTGCCGGGCCTGCCAAATATCTACGCTTAGGATCATGCTAGCTTGACGGATAGCTGGCGTGGTCGCGTAGCTGGCTGTTTTAGTGTCTGGCCCGGTCGCCGTACCATAAGGCAGCACACGATGGAAAGGATCATCGCTAGCTGTTTTAGAATATTGAATAACAGAATAACCATAAGGGTAAGTGCTATAAGCCCATGTACTCCAGAAGGCTGGCAGTAAATTAGAAGGGCCTGTAGTTCCTGGTACTGATCCAGTTAAAGTATAAGTGCCGTTATAAGTCGATCCTGCAGCAGCGATAGTTACGCTCTGGCCAGTTACAAATATGCCAGGATTAGCAAGCATCAAAGTAGCAACATTAGATTGTAATAGAGCAGCTACTACTGGCGCATTATCGAACCATAGATATTGATTTAATAAATCCTGAGCAGTTTGTGTGCACTCCTCAACTGTTGCATCTAGATATAAAGTTCCAATACCTAAATTATCTCTCAACTCTTGCATCGTCGTGTAAGTGCTTGCCACTTGCTACTCCTTTCTAATAGCTCTCTAGGGCTAAGGGCTACTAAGCCCTAGAGATTACTAATTTAATTTAACTAATTATGTTAAATTATAGCGACGTACGCCTGCGCCAACATTGGCCATTAGTGCCATATAACCATAAATTGCCACCTGGATTTGTAAATTAGCGACAACATTTACGCTCATATATGCCGTAGGGCTTTCGAAAACTGTAATTGCTTCTGGTGTAATTACGAAGGCACTCTCATCGATCGTAGTGCTAACAACGTTTCGCGATACATATAAATCAAGTCCGAGAAAATTACCGCGAACAGAAGTAGGTGCAACATTACCGCCATTATTCATAGGGTTAGCAGCATTGTAAATAGGGCGACCAGTGGTATCGGTAGCACCGAGTAGTAATCCCCATTGGCTAGATCCACATAGATAATTCTTAGCAAAGTAAGAAGTAGCTAAATAAGCTGCAGGTGCAGATTCAGTAGCGAAAGCAATTAAGCCGGCGCTTGAAGCTGCTTGTGCGGTTGCTTGTGTACCTTGTGCAGTTAAGAAAGAAATTAATGCAGTTTCAGTTACTTTATTATAATTATTTTGTAACTCTGTAGTAACGGCATCGAAGAAGCCCGGATCGCTTCTTTCTAGAAGCTCTATCGATATTGTCTGCATGCCAGAATACTTGGATACTGTGGCTGATAAATACTCAGAGACAGCATCGGTTTCACTTACTGCACCAGATTCAGCTTCGACTGTAGTCGTAGGATAGGTCGTAAATTTCGGCCGGTTTATTGTTAAACCAGAAGGTGGTAATGCAGCGCGGCTAACAGTTTCCATCGCAGGGCGACCAAAGTTACCTTGTGTTGAAACAATAGAAGCCATGTACTGAGTTGGATTAAATCCAATTCCAGCAGAAGCAAATCCATCGGCTGCAGTTAGAGACATATCTTCGGCTGCAGTTACCCATAGCTTAGATTCATCATTACCTAATTGCGCTTTAATTTTGTGCATTGTGTACGCACCTTTAGAGGTAATTCCATGTCGAACAGTCTGAGAATTTAAAGCATTGTACGGAGTTGTAATTATTGGTCGAGAGGCTTCTACTACTGGAGTAGCCGCTTCCGCCGGTGTTTCGGTTGGCTCTGGGGCTTTTACGTCCAAGATAGCCTCACTTTCGGTAGGTGTTGGAGTTGGTATTTCTTCTGCTTCATTAGCAGCTACTTTAGTAACGACAGCTTCGGCATAAGCCGGGCTTTCGACTAAAGACACTTCGGTCATGCGAGCACTAGAGATTACTAATACTCCTTCTTCGTTTTCTTTCGCTTTTAAAACATCTACGCCTATAGATAAAGAAGATATTAAATCTTCTGCAGCTAGCGTTAAATAATCTGTACCCCTAGAGCTAGCACTTACTTTAAACGTGCCGTATATTGCATCTTGGGTAGTAGTAAAGGACTGAGCGCGACCTATTGGGTCGTTTTTCTGATGCATCGCTAATAATTTAATTCGTTTAGCATCTGGGATCTCTACTGATCCACTTTCAAATATTACAGGGCCAGCAGAAGTATTACCGATAGTGTTAAAGGGTAATACGACACCAGAAATTAAACGGCGGCCAGTATCGCTACTTTCAATACTACTAGCCAAGTTTAAGTGCATTGTTTTATTCATCTATACCTTCTTCATCTATTAGAGGATTTACATTTCCATCGGGCGTTAGATCTTCCATCTCTTTAGCTTGATCTATATCAATTAAGCCAAGTGTTAACATTTTCTCTATTACATTTAATCGATCCATAGCATCACCGCGTAAGAAAGTATCATCTACTGCGAATTTTACTATATTTCCATTAGCAGTTATATCGTTCATAGATAAACGATTTTCCACCGCCGAAATGTAAGGCTGCAGCGAATAAGCCACATATTCTTTTCGTGCATCTAAAATATTTTGATAGGTCATGCTGTTATTCATATCCGCGCTAATCATGAAAGCCGGTACGTTCATTAATCTCGAAACCTGCGTAGCTAAATACTGGGAAGCTTCTGTATATAACATTTCTTTCGGTGAGAATCCTAAGTTTTCTACAGATAAAGTAGAAGTTAAATATGCAGTGCTACGACTTTGACGGCTTGCTTTCCATGATGCTAATAGTCCTGCTATCTGAGCTTCTGGTAAATCTGCGCCAGTATTTTTAATCACAGTAGTCGCCATCGGTGTTTGTGATGCAACTGCTGAGGCTTTTTCTACATCAAGAGCAGACTGGATAGTTCGAGAGCCGGTTAATAAAACTCCATTAGTTAATCCTTGAAAAGTTACTAAACTTCCAATACCGCTATCTGGTACGCGCTCGCCCTGTATTGAGTAGTATTCGACTTCCGTTCCGTATTTATTTGTAGTAACACTTACACGATTATTAGCGATCCACTCAAAGCCAGAAGGTCGTAGATCATCGGCATATAAAGAAGTTACACGCCAGAAAGCCTGCCCGTAGAAAATTAATGAATCAATAGTCCAAGCAATAGTTACACTTCGTGGCTGCCTTAAATCTGGTTGATCTAACCAAAGCGGCGACTGCAATTTCTTACCAGTAGATTTTTTATATAATTCTAAATCTAAAGAAGCAATTACTCCTGTTAATAAATTACGACACCTTGCAACTGCTGGCACTTGCATCGCAGCTTGTCGATCAATATTAGCCGGACCCATGCCAGAGCTAACGCCTGTATTAAAAGATCCATAGCCGTAACTAGAATCCATTATCGCAGGGGAGTACTGAGCTGTAACCTTCTTAGTATCGACCCGTAGGCCTAAAGTCTGCAGTAATCCCATATACGGTATTTTCCCTTATTTGTCTAGCATATATGCGTATTTCGCTCTGCGTGTCGGATTATTTACGCTTGGTTATATTAAGAATAAATCTTAGCAGCTTCTATCGGTTGAACTAGTACGTGAATTACCATAGCTGCGCCAATAGCAATATCTACGGGTCCGGCCGATTTTCTTCTAACGATACGCCAGCTAGAATCGTTCATCTTGGCCGCGCAATTCTGAAAATGCTGGATTAGTAATTCCTGCCCAGAGTGAACAAAGCGATTATTAGATAGCTGATCGTGAAGGTCTGAACATGCCTGGTAAAAGTTAATTCCGCTTATATCTTTTACATTTACGCCATTTCTAGACAGGCGATCCGCTATGGACTGCGTAGTCCACTTATCAAAGCAAACTACACGCGGATAGTATAAATCACACCATTTCTTAACTGCCACAGCCACCTGCAGCTCATCTATAGCTACATCGCTATGGAAGGTTTCTAATACGCATACGCCGTACTTACCTTCGGGCGTTATCTGGCCCATAACTAAACTTCCATCGCGCCTGCTAGGGCTAATATCGAAAGCCATGACTGTAAGCGGTCCAGGTGATAGTTTTAAGTTAATATCACTTGTAGCTTCTATAGATCCTTCTGGGAAAGGATTACTTAGACTGCTAATCCACTGGCAAAGTGTCTCGGTCCTAAATGTTTCTATCGTATTTATAGATAGAGCTTCTTCTATCGCCTCTTCTGTAATTAAAGTACCTAAACTAGGATTAGCCATAGCCCAGCCTTTACGATCAGTTAATTTAGACCACTGGGGCGCAGAGTATTCATAGAAGCCGAAAGATTCTGGCGGATTACTTAGGGCCTTTTCGCGTAAGTCGTTTAAGGTCAAACTAAAAGCATCACCGGCGTTAGAGCTTAGGTAAGTCTGAGAATTAGGCCGCGCCCTAGTTACCGGCACAGCAGCAGCGAAAGCCTCTGGGATAATGTCGCGGATTTCATCTATCCATAAGAAATCGGCTGTCCGGCCTCGCGATCCGTTAGCCGTTGCAGCTACTACATCTAAACGACCGCCGCCATACTTCGGCAGGATCTCTATAGATTCTGTGCCGTTTGCATATCTAATCTGTTTTACCTTTCTACGCATTTCGTCGCTGCTTTCTAACAAATAACAAATATCGCGAAAGTTAGTTAAAGCCATGCCGCGATTACTACTCATAATAAGCTGATTCTTTTCGCCAAATAAAACTAGGCCAGCTACAGCTCTAATTCTGCCTATAAATGACTTTCCGTTCTGCCGAGATCCTATAAGCACACTACTTCTGCGAATATAACTATTATCTTCTCTCACAGCTAACATGTCGTTTAATACCCATTGTTGCCAGTCCAATAAAGGCATACCGAGAGATGCAGCTAGCTCGCCTACCTCTGGGCCTCTAGATTTACCAGTTAAAGGTGTGTTGCATAATCGAGGCTCTACGGCCCCCAGTAAAGGCTGTTTTAACTTG